>Ga0209086_10004405_pt1 | contig 10466 bp, 6 predicted proteins | sample M_130207_XF_Meta_FD_187312 | JGI IMG/M metagenome (GOLD analysis project Ga0209086, IMG submission 187312) | Freshwater microbial communities from Lake Montjoie, Canada to study carbon cycling - M_130207_XF_MetaG (SPAdes) (version 2) | ecosystem: Environmental > Aquatic > Freshwater > Lake...
TCTGCTTGGCGGTATGTGGCAAAGTTTTGTGGTGCTTGGAACTGTACTTCAAACAAACTACTGTCAACGTTAACTCCGCGTTCATTCAAATATAATTTAAATTCTTGATCAAAAACATTTTGCAATAGACTTTGTAATCGTTGGCAATAGTTGTTAAATCGCAATTCTTGAATGTATGCGGTGCCCACGCGACCGTCATTATATTGTGCTTGCGAGTCATCTGCACCAGTTGGCAAGTAACTACTTGGAATACGCAAACCACGGAATAACTTGTTGGTAAAGTACTTCAAGTCATCAATTTCACCAAGGTTAGTACCACCTGGAAGCGTCTCAACTTTTGATCCTCGACCTTCTGCTGTCTGCGGAAAGAAGTAATCTTCGTTAATGCTTAATGGATTATAAGCACTGTCAATAACGTTGTTGCCGCCGCCTGTACTGCTGGGAATACGTCGTTGATGGATTTCATTTTTAACACGTTCAACAAAACTCATGGCCAAGTGACTTGGCATGTTACCCACGTCAATATAGAAAATTCTACGTTCAGGAGCACGTTGTATACGATAGATAATAATTGCATCTTCAATTAATTCTTTTTGTTTGTATACTTTAAAAATACTTTCTAACAAACTATTACCAAACGGATAGTTGTTGTCAAGGCCTTCACTTAGACTCAAGTGAATAACATGTTTAGATTCAACTGCTACTTCATTTTGACTGTTAGAAAAACGTGAACCATTAGAAGTTGGAAACGCACCAGGCTGGCCGCGAGCTGCTGCTCCGCCTGCAACAAATGCTGTTCCGCGATTGTTTGTGTTGTTAGAATTAGGATTAATCTGTGTAACAACCAAATGTTGAAAATTAGGATTTAGGTCACGGATAACATACTGTTCTGGTGCTTTGCCGTCGCTTTCGTTAACAATAATCTTAGTAATCTTACCTGGATCAATATACATCCATTTCTTGTTTTCAGGATCCCGAACAAAGAATGCATCACCGTATTTGAATACGTTACGCACAATTCTAAAAATTCTAGTTTCAAATTTTTGTAGTTTACACCACTGTTGTAGATACTCTCGGAGAATAGCAATTTCACTATTTGTTGCTTTGTTTCTATAAAAAAGATGGAAGGGTGTTTCGTTTTCTTTATTCTTTTGTGAGCAAAACTCTGCTAAAATATCAAGGGCAGCATTAACTTCGTTGTCCATGTCCATAGTATCATATTGCAAATACCGATCAATACGATTTGGTGCGCCGGTGTATACGTCGGGCAAAAAGCTAGAGTAGTTTGCTTGAGCAGGTCCCGGACGAGATGATCCATTTCCTATTGGACTATAGTTTCCAGATTCAGAATTAACTGAAACAGGAGAAAAGTACTTTTTCCATGACATATGTGTTATCTCGCGTATACGTTATTAGCACCGCTTCTTGCAGCGTTGGTAGTAGATTTGTGTCCATCTTCATTGACTGCAATCAGTTGGCCCATCTGTTTATTTAACGAATTAAGCTGGTCAACTACATCAGAAAGAGTAGATTCTTTAGTTGCTGCTTTAGTATCGGGCTTTTTCTCAGCCAGATTAGCAGCTTCGGTTTTTCTTTCTTCTGATTGTCTTTTGATTTTTGCGTTTTCTCTATCAGCATCTGCATCAGCTGGCTTAGCTGGTATACTATTTTTAGCAGTATCAATACTTTTCATGATTGGCATGCCATTTGCGCCAAGGGTTAGTCCGCCAGCCATCATGTCTGAAGTGCTCATAGCTTTGCTTTTTGATGCTGCTGGTGATTCCATACCTCCAAACTCATCTGTTTGACCTTTCCATGTAGATGTTGGTTCTGTTGGTTTGACCTCTACTTGTGGTTGTTTTATTGCTGTGGAGCCGGGTCCTGTAACTGAACTAATGCTAGTACTAATAGATTTAAACAGGTCAGGCATACCAGCTGTCTTAGGTATGTTGTTGAACAAATTAGAAAATATACCACTTATTGCTTCGGGCTTTGGCATTAAGGCAGCAAGTTCTTCTGTCTTAGGAACAGTATTGAACAAATTAGAAAATATACCACTTATTGCTTCGGGCTTTGGCATTAAGGCAGCAAGTTCTTCAGGTTTGGGTATGTTGTTGAACAAATTAGAAAATATACCACTTATTGCTTCGGGCTTTGGCATTAAGGCAGCAAGTTCTTCCGGCTTTGGCATTGCCGGCATTATTTTTGGTGGCAAATCTAACAGTGATGCAGTTGTTGGTTTAGGTGGTTCTTTAGCTGTTGGTAACGGGGTTGTGTCTGGTGCAGGTAGCAGTTTGCTTAACTCATCTTGTTTAGCTTGCAATGATTTTTTAAACGGTGAACTGTCTATACCCAGTGACTCCGCAGCAGCCATTTGCTTTTCAGTTTTTTTAATTGCAGCTCTTGCTTTAACAATTGCCTCTTCTTCGGCAATTGTTGTAATGACGTTTTCTTTGTCAATTTTCTCCAGTTCTAACGCTGTACGTTTCTGTAGTTCTATTTTGTAATTGGCATATCGTTCTTCGGCTATACTTTTTTCCTTGGCATCTTTCTCAATTTTTGCAACAGCATCAACTGAATAACTTTGTAACTTGTCATTCATGTCAATATAATAATTTTCAATCTTTGAACCTTTTGGTATCATGGATTCGAGCATACTATCGCTCATACCTTTTACTGAAGTACCAACTACATCTTTGGCTAGCTCAGCTTCTTTAAACAGGGCTGCATTACGCTGTTTAGCAAGATCAAGTTTGGCTTTGCTATCATCTTTGTACATTTCGTCTAAAGATTCAATGTCTTTTTTAGTAGTGGCTAATTTATCTTTACTTTTACTTTTGTACATTTCGTCTAAAGATTCAATGTCTTGTTTAGTAGTGGCTAATTTATCTTTATTGCTATTTTTAGTAATGGCTATCTGTTCACTAATTAACTTAGTAGTTTCCGCTTTGGCTTCTTCTCTAACAGTTTCATAACTTGTTCCAGCATCAACTCGTTTAGATAATACTGACGTTTCGCTATCTTGTTTTTCTTTTAATGCAGCAAGTTGTGGAATGTTTTTGTAGTCACTAGAGTTGGCAAATCTACCTTTAATAGTGCCTTCTTCTTTGAGCTGAGTTACTAATTTTTTTCTTTCTGCAACTTGTGATTCTTCAAGAGCCACTAGTTCTTCTTGTGCTTTTTTGCTATCATCATTTTGAACTCGTCTAGTGGTTGTAGAGCCACCGCCACTAACAGAACTAATACTAGTGCTAATTGATTTTGAAATACCAGATAAATCTATTGTAGGAGTTTCTGTCTTAGGCATTGCTCCGGCTGCCGATCCCATAACCTTAGCAGTGTAGTTTTCAAGCTGACTTTGATTAAAGATTGCTTCAGGGCCAGCTTCACCTACTATTCGTAAAGACGGTTTATCTACAATACCGCCTCCGGCATTGGCGTCAACCCCGGTAACTTTAACTTTAACCCCATCAACTACTTGTACCTTTGCTGTTCCTGTTCTAAACAATGAACCTAGTGTCTCAATTCCTTTTCCTAAACCTTCCATAGATTTTACATCTTTAGGATCATTTGTTATAACAGGAGGATTAGTAATAGGAGGTTTATTTTCAGGAGTATTAGCTAATTCTTTATTAATTTGTTTAACAATATCTGCCATTGCTCCCGGGGTGTTTACTGCGGTTACTGCAACATCCTTTGCAGTGACAGGTTTGCCGGTTGCTTTAGATTGGTCATCAGCTATCTTTTGAAGAACTTTTAATGTTGCATCAGTCTGTACGTGAGTTCCGGTAATTAACTTATTAAAGGCAGCGAAGTCGTCATGAAGGGGGCTGTCTTTCCTCATTGCACCACCTTTCTTTTCACTTTCTTCTATAACTTCACGATTAATTCTAGACTTATCAAACCCTTTTTTCATTGGGTCACCAATTACATTCTGAATTAACATTGCGTCACTTAATTTTAATTTTTCACTAATTTTAACAATGGTACCTGCAACATCTTTTGCCAACGGTTGAATAACTTGATCGTTTAGTACGTTGGTTAGATCACGTCCACGACTTTCTATATCAATTGCAAATCTAGTAATTGAAGCGCCTGCTTTTTCTTCAGCGGTTCTTTTATCATCTTTGCCCCCAGCGTTTTGTTCTGCGGTAATTTGCTCACTTAATTTTTTAAGACCCAACGTTGCAACTTGTGCTGCATCTGCATTTGGTCCTAATTCTGTTGTTACAGATTTCAGTGATTCTCTAAGTTTCTCCGTTTGACCTGTTATTCTTGCCTGTGCTTCAAACTGGCCAGTTGCTTGCATTTGTGCCTTGTCCCTAGACTGTATGTCCATGGCCGCTTGTGCTAAAAACAGTTCTGTTTTTTGCTTTGCAATTTTTTCGTCGCCTTCAGCGCCACGTTTTGTTGCTTCTTTAGCTTCATCAAGAGATTCTCTAGCCAAAGGTCCTAACAAGGCAAAAGATTTCATCTGTTCTTCTGACAGTACAGCACCTGTTAAATAGGCAAGAGTTAACTTTTTCATCTCTTCGCCACCGAGTTCAGCAGTAACTGCGACTGCTTGGAAAGCCTCAGCTGTTTTTGCACCGCCTTCTGCAATCATTAAATTTCTTGCAGATATTATTTGTCCGTCAGCTTGTGTCTTGCGTAATTCATCAAGTTGAGCTTCTTTGCTTTTCCCAGTAATCTTGGCTATAGCATCCATTTCAAAAGCTAGCGAAGATGCTGCTTTAAGTGCCCTGTCTCGACTACCTTGATCGTTAAGATCTTTAATTTTTTGACCTGATATAGTAACAGCAAGTACCTCGTTGAGCTCTTTAGTAGTATAGCCCATTCCTCGAAGTTGTTCACCTAATCCGCTTTTAAAAAACTCATCAGACATTTTAGATAATTGTTTAGCACTGGCTGCACTAGTTGCTCCAAACCCTATCATAGTAGCATTATTTTTCTGCATAACTTCACCAAACTCAGCAATGCTTAGTCTAGCGCCAGATGCTTGCTCTTTCATAGCCATGATGTCGTTGCCAAATGCTAGACCAGTGTCAGATAGTTTTCTAAAAGTGTCTACATTTTGATCAATGTTCTGGCCTAGGTAATTTAAGGCCGTGGCACCTGTAGATAAAGCCTGACCTAGTAAGTCGCCGTTTTTTCCTAATCCAACAAATCCAGATGATAACGCTTGTGTTACGTCACTTAATTTTGCGCCACCTACAGCAACTGCACTACCAACCTGCAATGTTGCACTACCAAATCCTTTTAGATAGTCTGAAGCGTTTCCTAATGCTGAACTAAATTTTTCAGCCGCAGTAGTGGAGCCAGTGGGGCTAGTGGGGCCAGTGGGGCCACTTCCCATACCTCCAAAATAGCCAAGTTTGCTTGCCTTTTGGAGGGCTTCAATCATTTCGTCTTTGGTTATTGACATATTATTTTTCCTAGAAAACTGCGTATATAAATAAGGATACATTATATTTATCGGGAGTAAAAATGAACCCAACAAACCTTCTACAGAAGTATTATCGCCAGCCTAAAATTTATATCTCTTTGCCCAGCAAAGGATTATATTACGAGGAAGGTGCATTCCACGGCGACTACAATAATGTACCAATTTTTGGTATGAATGGCATGGATGAAATTATGTACAAAACACCAGATGCATTGTTTACTGGTGAAGCAACTATTAAAGTTATTGAAAGTTGCTGTCCGTTTATCAAAGACGCAAGTAAAATGCCCACCCTTGATGTTGATAGCCTTGTAACTGCTATTAGAATTGCTACATTCGGAGATCAGTTAGGTATTAAACATACTTGCAATAATTGTGGAACTGAAAACGAGTTTGATATTGATTTAAAAACATTTTTAGAATACTACAGTAGCTTAGCCTTTGATAATAAAGTACAAGTTGGAGAACTAACAGTTACTTTACGACCACTAAGTTACAAAGAACTTACTGAAGTTAATGTAGAAAATTTTAAATTACAAAAGATGTTAGCGCAAGTTAGTAATATGGCTAGCGAACAAGATCAACAAGTACAAATTGATCTAGTATATAAAAATCTAGCAGACATACAAACTCAATTGTTTATTAACAGTATTGAAAGTGTACAAGTTCCAGACGGCATAGTTGATGAGAAAGAGTTTATTATAGAATGGGTTAAAAACAGTGATAGAGCATTGTATGCTGCTATTAAGAAAAAGTTAGAAGAAAATAAAGAAAAATGGACAATGCCTCAATCACGAATTAAGTGTACCAACTGTGAAACTGAAGATTCCGTAACTGTAAATCTAGATCAATCAAATTTTTTCGTAACCGCCTAAACTATATAGCACATGAAGACCTTGAAGAATTCTTAAAAACATTTGATAGATCAGCAGCTGAGGTTAAAGAAGAAATATTTAAAATAAGTTGGTACATGCGTGGCGGAGTGACCAGTCAAGACTTATTTCATTTGTATTCCTATGAAGATAGGAATATTATGAGCTCTCTTATCAAAGAAAATATAGAAGCCACTAAGAAAAGTGGCATGCCGTTACTTTAATTCCTCTTTATGTCTGTCTGCCCCAGCTTCTGCTGAGTTCGGTCATCTTCATCATCTTTGACATCGGCAACGGCTTGCGCTGCCACAGCAAGTTCTTTTTCTGCAGCTGTGATTGCAACTGGATTATTAGTTAATTTTGCAGCATCTAACTTTTTCTTTGCTTCAATTGCTTTTTGTGCTGCTGCAAAATTGCTGCGTTTTAACTCTTGTTTGTTAAAATAATCAGTAACATAATCATAGGTATTTGATTGTACTGAGCCTACCGCTAGTATTGCATCATATAATAATTCTTTTGCAAACCATTTTCTACCAGGCTCAGAAGTTAACAGTTTTTCTAAAGCAAGAAATCCAGCTTCAGTTGCTAATAATGCTATTAGACTTGTTCCAAAGGTTGCTCCAGCGGAAGAAATACTACCAACTCGTATAATTCCTTTAGCAATCAGTGCAGCAATTCTAATATCTGCCACAGCATGTACAACCCATTCAAGTAAGTGTACTAGTAATAACCCATTAGATTGGTTAATCCAATCTTGGAATGTTTCTTTAGCAGTCTGACCTTGAACCTGGGCATCAGTTAATTGACCGGTTTCATACCATGTTTCAATCTTTCCTGTAGCATCATAATACCCTTTTATAATTATAAAAAGTCCTGCTGCAATTCCGGTTGCCCTAAGAACCTTGCCAAGAGTAGAATCAAGAAACTTATTATACTTTGCAAGCCCCTTGGTATTTTCCATAACTTTTAGCTCGTCCCAAACATCTTTTATTTTTTTATTCTTTAATAGTCTAATGTCATTCTTTGCAAAAACATTAATTGGAATTGACTTCTGTTTTCTTGCAGCAGCAGCGTTGATCTTATCTACTTTATCTTGCGCCACTTGTTTAGGAGACCTTGCTGCTTTTTGAGCGGCGGCTGCTTGTTGAGCTGCCTGCTGAGCGGCTGCTTGTTGAGCTGCCGCTTGTTGAGCGGCAGCTTGTTGATTTGCAGCAAGTACAGCGTTTCGAGCTGCTATTCTCTGCGACGGCGTTTGAGCCGGAGGTGTTGCTTCGCTGATGATTTGGTATACTTTCATAGAGATCTCTGCATTATAATGTATTTATGATGAACTGCGTTCATCTGTTCATCGCTTGCGCTCGAACTATTTCTTTCTTTATTTAATTATACTTGATGCGAAGCATTTTTAATATTATCTAGATTGTTCAGTCACACTTTGCCCTTGCGGGCAAAGAAGAAACATTATCTGAGTTGAACAATATCACTTAGCGTTACAGCATTACAGAGGCGGTCATCCGGTACCTCGAGCTGTGTCTTTATATGACGGCGGCTCACATGTATACGCTAACATACATGCAAACGTGGGTATTTCTCCCTCTTTTTGCCTTTGACTTTCCTTTAAATAACCAAACCGCGGCAGCTTTGCGATCCTCGTCCTGTTAAGGATGGTGGTTAAGTACTCTTAGCAGCTAGAGTTTCCTTCCCTGAGATCCGAGATCCAGGTATACGGGCGTTCGATATTAGCCAACGCTTGCTTATTACTGCTTGTTGAGCCTAAGATTTTAATATAATGTGTGAGCCATGTACACGAACAGAAATCTGTCCGTTATAATAGTCAGTTGATTCTAATACTTTGCGGGAAAATTGTTCTCTGGCCTCGATGTAAGAGCATTGCGCCTTTGATGTACAGTAATATAGTATTTCTCGAGTGAAGTTTTCTTTGCCTAAGGTGTCTATGTCTTTGGTTAATTCTACGCTACTACCGTAATAGTCGCGCCAGTCAGAATCAATCTTACTGCGAATCTTCTTTTTTTTCTTAGTCCCGTTCTTTAATTTTACAGTTTTAACTGTGGTCTTAGCGAACTTGGCTAATTTTTTGCCTATATATTTGCGTCCAGAGATGACATTGGTTATAAGATATACAAATCCGATACACTCTTCAGGGAGTGTTTCAATAATTTCATTCTGATAAGTCCATGACATGCTTTAGTTAGCATCATCATCCTTGCTTGCCTGTTGTTTTTGAAGTTGTTGTTCTGCGAGCTTTGCAGCTCTATATGCAGGAGATTTAATTTTTGGTTTAGTCTTGCGAATATCTATAATTTGAACTCGCAATGCACTTGCAATGCGTCTAAGTTCCGAAAGATGTGCGCGAGTACGCATACCAGCGGCATGCGACTCAGTAGTTGCCCAGTTTTGATAGTCCTCAAAGTATTCTCTGAGTTCTGCCATTAACTTATCGTGCAACTCTTCATAGTTCATTCTACAATCTCAATATCATTGCTATATGATGTGAATCCGTTTTCTTTAATAACTTTAAGTACATTATTAACACGTCCAATCAATTCATCTTTGTGTGAGATTAAGAAAATATTCTTTTTACGCTCACGTGCCATCTTTTTAAGTACGCCCAGTGCGTTTTCAACTCCAGCGGCATCTAATCCGTTGTCAACGAGTTCATCGATGAACAGTAAGTTAATGTTTTGATATAAACTTTCCCACACATCACGAAACGACCACGACAATCCAAGGATTAATCTATTACGTTCACCGCGTGATAAGTTATCAAAGTCAAGATCTTGACCTAACTGTGTAATTTCTACATTTAAGTCATTCTGGAATACAACAGTATGTGGTAGTCCCATCTTGTCAAGATAATATGTAAGTCTATTGTTTAGATATGCTAAGTTTTGATCAATAATCTTCTTACGAATAAAACTATCTTTGTTAGTCAACAACTTTAACAAGAACTCTTGATGGTCTTTTAAAGAAGTTACAGCATTAATGTTATCCCAAGATATTTCTTGAATAGCAGTATGCTTAAGATCATCAATCTGTTCTTGATAAGGATCTTTCTCTTGTTGTCTATTATCCAATGCTGTTTCAAAACTTGTAAGATTGTTTTGATGTTTGAGTGCTTCTTCTACAGTATCGTAGTAAGTTTCCGGTCGGCCGTTAATATCCCCAATAGTTTCTAACTCTTGAAGTACAGTAGCATAGCTATCTGCAAGACCTTTTAGATACAACTCAGAGTCTGTAAGGTTCTTTTCAGCATCAGCAGACATTTCTTCATGCTTGTGACTATGCAACTGTTGCTCACATGCTGGACATGTCTTATTTTTTAACTGTTCTACTTCTTTAGTATATTTGATCACTGATCGATCTGCTTGAATAACAGCAGTTTCAAGTGTAGCACGTTCTTTATTAAGACTCTTTATCTTAGCGGCATGTTCATTATACACTTTTAGTTTAGAATGTTGCTCTAATTCAGCTTCAATGTGTACGCTCTTAAGTTCATTAATGCTTTTTGTGATCTTTTCACAGTCTGTTTTTTGTTGACTATACCATGCGTTCTGTCTAGTCTCCAACCCTGTGATACTAATTTGTATTTTTTCATTAGATTTTTTAGCAGCTTCAATATCAGCAGTCTCTTGATAGATTGATTCTTTGCTAATTCTAATTTGTTCTTTGAGAGCATCTGCCTTTTCTGACAGTAATGTAATGCCTAGAAGTTGTTCAATGATTTCTCGTTGCTCGTTAGCCTTTAAACTAAGGAACGGTTCAGTATAAGTGTTGAGCGCAACAATATGTCTAAACATATCGTGACTCATGCCCAGCAATTCATCAAGGTCCTTTTGCGTTTCCCGCATATCACCTTGACTTTCATCAGTAGTTTCTGTACTTTGTTCTTGATTATTAATGTAAAATCGCATTACAGTGGGCTTACGACCGCGTTCAATACGATATTCTACATCATCTTTAGAAAATGTTAAAGTAACTAGCATTCCTTTAGAGTTGATCTTGTTAATTAAGTTGTCTTTCTTGATGTTAGTTAATGCAACTCCGTACAATGCAAAACTTAATGCATTAACGATAGTAGTTTTACCTGTACCATTTCGACTTCCGTTATCATCTCCACCTTGATCTAAATT
>Ga0209086_10004406_pt1 | contig 10464 bp, 8 predicted proteins | sample M_130207_XF_Meta_FD_187312 | JGI IMG/M metagenome (GOLD analysis project Ga0209086, IMG submission 187312) | Freshwater microbial communities from Lake Montjoie, Canada to study carbon cycling - M_130207_XF_MetaG (SPAdes) (version 2) | ecosystem: Environmental > Aquatic > Freshwater > Lake...
TTTGCACACGATAACGCACGCAAAGCCATCGAAAAAGAATTCGGCGACAAAGTGCTTACATCTTTTGTTGAAAGCGTTCCTGAATCTGCAGACTCAGAACGCGTGATTCGTGATATGGCCACACAAGGCAACAAAATTATTTTTGGAACTACATTTGGCTATATGGATCCGATGCTCAAAGTGGCTGCCGATTACAAAGACATCAAGTTTGAACATGCAACGGGTTATAAAACAGCAGACAACTTGCGCACTTACGACAGCCGCACTTACGAAGGTGCATACATGGCGGGTGTGATTGCTGGCAAGATGACTAAATCCAATACATTGGGTGTGGTAGCTTCTATTCCAATTCCAGAAGTGATTCGCAACATCAACAGTTTCACATTGGGTGCGCAATCCATTAACCCTAAAGTCAAAACTAAAGTGGTGTGGGTTAACGAATGGTTCAATCCACCCAAAGAAACAGAAGCTGCAACATCACTCATCAACGGTGGTGCTGATGTGCTGTTCCAAAATACCGATTCACCAGCTGTACTCAAAACAGCCCAAGAAAAAGGCAAACGTGCATTCGGTTGGGACTCTGACATGACTGCCTACGGTCCTAAAGCGCATTTGGCCTCTGCCATCATCAATTGGTCGCCTTATTACATCAAGGCCACACGCGATGCATTAGAAGGCAAATGGACTGGTAACAGCGGTAATTGGTGGGGAGTCAAAGAAGGCGCGATTGATCTCGTGTCAATTGCTGAAGACGTACCCGCAGAAACAAAAACCAAAATTGACGAGATCAAAAAAGGTTTGCAAGACGGCTCGTTCGCCATTTGGAAAGGCCCCATTGTTGACAACACTGGTAAGGAAGTCTTGAAAAAAGACGAAGTTGCTGATGACAAATTCATGGGTGGCATCAAGTTTTACGTCAAGGGCGTAGAAGGCAAAGTGCCAGGTGGCGATAAGTAAAGCTTCGCGCGTTCAACAATTTGTGCAATTCATGCCTAAGGCTGAATTGCATATTCACATTGAGGGCTCTTTGGAGCCCGAATTGATTTTTGAATTAGCCAAACGCAACAAACTGTCCTTGCCCTATCAAAGCATTGAGGAATTGCGTTCGGCTTACGCCTTCACCGATTTACAAAGTTTTTTAGATATTTATTACGCGGGTGCGAGCGTTTTATTGCATGAACAAGATTTTTATGACATGGCGATGGCGTACTTACAGCGCGCAGTCAACGATCATGTGATCCACGCCGAAATATTTTTTGATCCGCAAACCCATACCGATCGTGGCGTGCCGATTGCAAACGTCATCAATGGGCTTCATCGCGCGTGTGTGGATGCACAAAAAAAATGGAATTTCGATGCTTCGTTGATTTTATGTTTTTTGCGTCATTTGAGTGAAGATGCTGCAATGCAAACGTTGGAGCAGGCCATGCCCCATCGCCATCAATTCATAGGTGTGGGATTGGACTCGAGTGAGGTGGGACATCCTCCAGAAAAATTTGCGCGTGTCTTTGCAAAGGCCAAAGCATTGGGCTTGCATGTGGTGGCGCACGCCGGTGAAGAGGGCCCTCCTGCTTATATATGGAGTGCCTTGGATGTGTTGCTTGTTGAGCGTATCGATCACGGTGTTCAATCCGATCAAGACGAGGTATTGATGGAGCGATTGATTGAAACTCGTATGCCGCTCACTGTTTGTCCTTTGTCCAATCAAAAGTTATGTGTCTTTTCTGATTTGCAACAACACAATATTGGGCGCATGCTAGATGCAGGCTTGTGTGTCACGATCAATTCGGATGACCCCGCTTATTTTGGTGGATACATCAACGATAATTTTGTGCAAACTTTTGAAGCACTGGGCTTGGATGAAAAAGCGGCCTATCAGTTAGCGCGCAATAGTTTTGAAGCCAGTTTTGTATCGTCAAAACAAAAAAACAAATGGATTGCGCAACTCGATCACTTTGTTCAAACGTTTTAATCGGCCTTGATGTTGGCATCTTTGACGATGCGACTCCATGTTTTTTGTTCTTTGGCAATAAAGGCTGCAAAGTCTGCGGATGGGCCACCACCGCCAATGGCGTTATCGGTTGCAAAACGCTCAGTCACTGCACTTGATTTCAATGCTTTGTAACTTTCTTCTTGAATTTTTTTAACCACATCAACGGGTGTACCTGCTGGCGCCAAGATGCCATACCACTGTGAAGTTTCAAAATCTTTAAAACCCGTTTCAACCACGGTGGGTACATCGGGAAGTGCAGGAATACGTTGCAAGGTACCCACTGCAATCGCACGCAATTTACCTGCGCGTATATGCGCACCCAATGCAGGCAATCCAGCCGATGATGCATGTGTGCGACCCGCTAGCAAATCAGCCAACTGTGGTCCTGTTCCGCGATAAGGAATATGCGTGAGAGAAATACCAGCTACCAATTTGAGATATTCCATCGCCAAGTGTCCTGCGCTGGCGTTACCTGCAGAACCATAATCTAATTTACCTGGATTTTTTTTTGCATAAGCAATGAATTCTTTTAAATTTTTTGCAGGTACATCGGGATGAATCACAAACACATTAGGCACTTTGGCCAACAACGTGACAGGTATGAATTCTTTGTTCACGTCATACGGATGATTAGGCATCATGTATGGATTAACGGCTAATGTGCCAACGTGTCCCAAAATAATCGTGTGACCATCCGGCGCTGACTTAGACGCTTCAATCATGGCCACAGTGCCAGCCCCGCCTGGCTTGTTTTCGACATAGACCGATTGACCCAATTGTTTGGTGAGTTCTGCAGCAACAGATCGCGCCACAATTTCAGAAGTGCCACCAGGTGCGAAGGGGACTAAAAATCGCACGGGCTTGGTGGGCCAAGTATCGGCCAAGGCATTGGATAGACCTAAGCTCATGCCCAATGACGAGAGCGCGCCTACTTGCAGCAATTGACGTCGATTGGAATTGAATGCGGACATAAGGCCTCCCAAGGTTGATGCCATTAGAACTGATATTTTCTCAATCCACCATCCACTGGAATCACTGCGCCAGAAATATAAGAAGCTCTGGGTGATGCTAAAAAAGTTACCAAGTCCGCTAACTCTTCTGGTTCACCGTAGCGACCCACTGGTATTTCGTTGTCGGATTGCAATTGGCGATACTCAGGCGAATAGTTTTTAAAAATTTGCTCTGAATGTATGCGCCCTGGTGGAATGCAATTGACTGTGATACCGTTTTTGCCCACCACACGTGAGAGTCCCTTGGCCCATGAGTGCATGCCCGCTTTGGCACAAAATGCACCATTGACATGTTCGGGTTCGCTCTTACCTGTGATGTTGATGATGCGACCCCATGCGTTGGCAATCATTTGATCAATCAATGCATCCGCAATCTGACGAGGTCTGTGAAAATTGAGTGTGATGGCTTCTTGCCACTGCTCTTCGCTCACATGCAAATCTTTAAAACTACGTGAGCCGCCTGCGTTGTTGATCAGAATATCAACGCCCCCCATAGCTTTGATGGCGACTTTGCTCAATTGTTGGGCTGCATCCTCGGCATACATGTCTTGCACAATGAGGTGCGGTTTTTTTCCGCCGATGCGAACAATTTCTTGCGACAACTCAACCAATTTATCTTCACGCCTGGCGGTGATGGCCAATTGAACGCCTTCTGCGGCCAAACCCATGGCAATGGCTCTGCCAATGCCAACCGACGCCCCTGTTACCAATGCAGTTTTATCTTTTAATTTTAAATCCATGATGCACTCCTCGTTTTATTCGGAACCTAAACTCAAGCGTGTGGGCAATCTTTTTTCAATTGAAAATTTGAGTAAAGCTGCGCATCGAAAAATACCATGTGCAAACTTACCATACGGCAATGTTAAAAACAAAGCCATCACCACGCCTAAATGAATGGCCAGTAACAATGGCAATGCGCTTGTTTCTCTAAACATCAACAAGGCTAAACCGGTACTGCCACACAGCCACAACAAAGCAATGAATGCAATGTCCATGGGTTTTTGTTGTGCGTCGCCATGCATAGGATGCCGCTTTAAATTAAAATACAACAAACCCAAGGGGCCAATTAATAAACTAATGCCGCCTGCGATGCCCAATAACACGGGCAAACTCGCCACAGGGTAGGGCGCGACCCGTCCCCATGCGTAGTGGTACAGCGTCGCCACAGACGTTGATAAAAAGCAAAGCATAAAACCATAAAACGTGAAGTGATGAAATCGTTTTCGCATCAAAGTGAATGCATCATCGCTTTCATTGCAACCTTTGCCGTGTCCACCATCCAAATAGGTTATTGCTAAAGCGTTATGTAAAGCCTCAGCACTTGCATCCTGAGTGACTGGCGCTTTGGAACTTTCCAAGCCCGAATCATCGAGCGTGGGATGCGTGTCATTCCAAAAACGCCTCACACCCATGAACAATGCCAATGCACTCCATAGAAAAATGGGTGAAAATACGTTCACCATCCAACCGTGCGGAAAGATGGCGTAAAAATTACCTTGTTCGATGCGTTGAAACAAGGTGCCGTGAATTTGCAGCACCGCAATTAAAAACAAAGCCAACGCTCCACTCAATGCCAATGCAACTGTTAATCCGTTGTTGCGATACAGTTGCCCCATTGGTGCAGGCCATGCATAAGTTTGATAGGTTTGCAAGCGAACCTGTGCCATCGCTTTCGGCACATTCACTGCAAATGCATTGGGTGGCGCATACTGACACGAATGCAAACACGCGCCGCAGTTGTGACATAAATTGGCCAAATAATGCACGTCGGCTTGATTGAATTCCAAGCGACGCGTCATAGCCGGAAACACGGCGCAAAATCCTTCGCAAAATCGACATGCGTTGCAAATTTTCATTACGCGTTCGACTTCGATTTCGGCCGCGCCTTGTGCCAATGCACGCGCTTGTTGTGTGAGTTGTTCAAGCGCTTGCATGTACGGATCCTTGTGTTGTGGCAGCTTGAACTGCTTTGCCTGCACTCGCACCCGCAATGCGTCCAAAAATAGTGCCAATCGTCATACCGACGCCTGCTGTGTAGCCTTGTCCTAAAACATTACCCGCCATCACTTCTCCTGCGGCAAATAAATTGCGACTGGGTTGACCGCCAAAATAAACTTGCGCGCGCTCATCGACTTTCACTCCTAAATAGGTGAAGGTAATGCCAGGTCTGAGTCCGTATGAATAAAACGGCGCTGTATCAATCCGTCTTGCCCAATGTGTTTTGGCCGGCGTTAAGCCTTGCGTATGGCAGTTGTCCAATACCGCATGATCAAAATCGCCAGGGACGCATGCGCGATTGAATTCATCAATGGTTTTTAAAAAAGTATCCACATCAAGTTTGAGTGCAACCGCTAATTCTTCCAAGCTATCGGCTTTGATGGGTTCAAACACAGACGGCATGAAACGACCAATCGCTTTGGAGTCAATAATGGCATAACCAATTTGATTGGGTTGAGATGCGACCAATCGCCCCCAAATTGCATAACGCTTGGGCCAAAAATCTTCGCCTTCGTCATAAAAGCGAACGGCATTTTGATTCACCATTACACCTAGCGAGACGCAATCGTTGCGTGTGCTGATACCACCGTCAAACAAAGGTGCTCGTGCATCAATGGCCACGCAATGCGATTGGGTGGGGTCACCAATCACGTCAGCGCCATGATCGAGCATTTGCTTGAGAACGACGCCCATGTTAAAGCGCGTACCACGAATTAAAAAATTGTCGGCTGTCCACTCGCCCCATTGATTTTGTCCCCAGGCCTCGCGTTGCCATGGAATATTCGATTCAAATCCGCCACTTGCAATCACACAAGCGCGTCCTGCAAAGCGACGTTTTCCACTGTGGGCTGCGATAAAAGTGGAGCCGTTGAATTCCATGCGATCAACGGGAGTTTCGTACAACACAGTGATTCCCAATTGTTGTGCGCTTCGATAGTAAGCATTGATAAGAGCTTTACCGCCACCCATAAAAAAAGCATTGGTGCGTGACAAATGCAAAGTGCCCGATAACGACGGTTGAAAATTCACGCCGTGTTTTTTCATCCAATCACGACAAGAGGCCGATGATCGAATCAACAATCGGGCCAAGGCTTCGTTGGTTTTTCCAGCGGTTACTTTTTTCAGGTCTTGCCAAAATTCTTCTTCGGGATAGGCTTCGGTCAATACGTCTTCGGGTTGATCGTGCATACACCGAATATTGCGGGTGTGGACCGAATTGCCTCCACGCCATTCAATGGGTGCCGACTCGAGTACCAAAACGCTGGTGCCTGTTTCACGTGCTGTGAGGGCGGCAGTCATGGCGGCGTTGCCACCACCAATCACAATCACGTCGTACATGGGTAAAAGGGGAGTATCGGAGGGCATGGTTATTGTGCGCAATTTTTTCTCTAAGGACGCCATCTTGTTCTAACATCAGTATTGTGTCAATTGCAATATTTGATATTATTGTTGCATGTCACGCATTAATTTTGACCTTCAAGAATTGCAAGCCTTTGTGGCCGTTGCCGATTGGGGAAGTTTCAAGGAAGCCGCCAATAAAATCCATTTGTCTGCGCCTGCACTTTCAAGACGCATAGAGAAGTTAGAAACTCATTTGGGTACGCAGTTATTCAAACGGACCACTCGCTCGGTTGAACTCACGCCTCAGGGGCTTTCATTTTTAAATGTCGCGCGCGACACATTACATGCTTTGGAGGTTGCTGCATCGCATATTCAAGACGTCCAAAAAAGTAAAAAGGGAAAGATCACCATTGCTTGCGTGGCCAGTACGACACTTCATTTTTTGCCCCACGCTTTTCAAAAACTCATCGATAAAGTGCCTGGCATTCAATTCAATATTCTTGATTTGCCAGAGAGCCAAGTCATTCGAAACGTGATTTCAGGTGACGCTGATTTGGGTGTGGGGTTTGTCAAAGGAAAAATTCCCGAAATCGAATTTGAACCTTTGTTCAAAGATCCATTTGTAGTTGCGGTTCATCAAAACCATCCTTTTGCAAAAAATAAATCCATCAATTGGAAAAAATTAGTCGATGAAAAACTCATGACTGTTTCACGCAACAGCGGAAACCGCATGTATATCGACGACGCCATGACGCAAGTCAAACTCAAACCCCAATACATGCTCGAAGCCGTGCGTGTCTCGACATTATTGGGTATGGTTGACGCACAATTGGGTGTTGCGATATTGCCTCAGTTGGCTATTGCAGGATCTCCACATGCGAATATCATGGGTGTTGTATTGCAACGACCGACTGTGTATCGTCAATTAGGCATATTGACCAAGCACGGTGTTACCTTAGAGCCCATTCCTAGTATGGCCAGAACAATTATTCTTGAATCGGTTTTATCCCAATGAGTCCTTTATTAATTGCGGGTGGTGGTATTGGCGGCATGGCTTTAGCCTTGGCTCTTACGCGACAAGGTCAATCTGTACATTTGTTGGAGCGTGGTCTTGAATTTTCACAAGAAGGCGCAGGAATTCAACTGGGCCCCAATGCCACACGCCGACTTAACGAATGGGGCTTGTCGGATGCGTTGCGTCAATGTGCAACATATCCCGATGAACTGCAAATTCATTGCGCTCAATATGGCCATACCTTGGTTACAAAAAATTTATCGCATCAAATGGAGCAACGTTTTGGCGCGCCATACGTCACATTGCATCGCGCCGACTTGCATAAATTGTTGATGCAGGCTGTTACTGGTAACGAGTTAGCCACGATCTCAACACAACAAAGCTTTCAGTCCAGTCGCAACACCGATGAAGGTATTGAGGTTGATTTTTTAAACGCTCAATCACAAGTCAAACAAACCATTCATGGATCTGTTTTGATTGGCTCTGATGGAGTGCGCAGTGATGTGCGACAAGCCTTGTTGGGCGACGGTCCACCCACAGACACGGGTCATGTGGCCTACCGTTCACTATTACCACAAAAAATGTTGCCAAAGCGTTTGCATTCATCCAACGTGCATGTTTGGCTGGGACCTCGTATGCACATGGTTGTTTATCCTGTGCGCGGTGGAGAGTGGCTCAACGTGGTGCTGATTATCGAGTCCTTGCAAGTACCCGCCTCATACGACTGGTCGATCAACAGACAGTCTGATGTGATTTATCAAGACTTTAAAGCTGCACTCAAAGGTTGTTGCAATCGTGTACAAGAATTGGTGCGAAATATCGAACAATGGCGATCATGGAAATTGGTCAATCGTCCTGCCGTTCAAAATCCTTTGCAGCTCGCCAGAGGAAAAATTGCATTGATTGGGGACGCCGCACATCCGATGTTGCCCTATTTGGCGCAAGGCGCAGGCATGGCCATTGAAGATGCGCATGTGCTGAGTCAGTGCTGGATGAACGTTGACACACAATCGCCAGAAACAAAGTTACATAATTATGCAAAGCAAAGACACAAACGTGTGGCGCGCGTGCAAAAAAAATCAAGCCAAAACAGTGTAATTTTTCATGCCGATGGCTTACTCAGGCATGCGAGAGATTTATCACTTCGTTTGCTCGGACCTCAGTTGATTGATATGCCATGGTTGTATGCAGGGCAGGATTAAATTTTCCCAATCAACAGGTATTCCATCAAGGCTTTTTGCACGTGCAATCGATTTTCTGCTTCGTCCCAAACTACCGATTGAGGCCCATCGATCACCTCGGCTTGCACTTCTTCGCCACGGTGCGCAGGTAAGCAGTGCATAAAGAGCGCATTTTTTTTGGCGTTTGACATCATCTCGGTATCAACGCACCATTGGGCAAATGCTTTTCGACGTGTTTCGTTTTCTGCTTCATAGCCCATGCTGGTCCATACATCAGTGGTGACCAAGTCAACACCTTCGCATGCTTGCAAGGGATCTTTAAAAATTTTGTAACTATCACTAGATCTCAATCCTGCAACCGATTGATCAATCTCATAGCCACTGGGTGTGCTCACATGCACTTTAAAGTTGAGCAGTTCTGCCGCTTGAAGCCATGTGTTGGCCATGTTGTTGCCGTCACCCACCCATGCAACGGTAATGCCTTTGAGGCAATCGAGTGGACGCGAGGTGTTGCCACGATGTTCAATGAATGTAAATAAATCAGCCATAATTTGACAAGGATGAAATTCATTCGTGAGTCCATTGATGACGGGAACGCGTGAGTGTGCAGCAAAGCTTTCTATCTTGGTTTGCTCATAGGTGCGAATCATCACCAAATCAACCATTCGACTGATCACGCGTGCCGAATCTTCGATGGGCTCTGCGCGTCCGAGTTGGCTGTCACCTGTGGTGAGATGCACCACCGATCCGCCCATTTGATACATGCCTGCTTCAAAACTCACGCGAGTTCGTGTGGAAGCTTTTTCAAAAATCATGGCCAAGGTGCGATCAGTCAACGGCTGGTGTTTTTCGTAGGCTTTGAATTTGGATTTGATCAATGCCGAACGTGAAAACAAATACGCATAAGTAGACGCATCCAAATCACTGAACTTGAGATAGTGTTGCATGGTCTTACTCATGGCTCAAGTCGATTCATTCAAAAAAGTTTTGACAATGGGTGTTAGCAATGCCACGACTTCATCGGCTTCTTTTTCGGTCATGATGAGCGCAGGCACCAAACGAATCACGCTATCGGCTGTCACGCTCAATAGCAAGCCAGCATCTAGTGCACGGCTCATGATGACACCACAGGGTTTATCCAACTCAATACCAATCATGAGTCCATATCCGCGAATTTCTTTGATGCCTTTGAGAGAACCTATTTCGAGCATCAATGTATTCTTTAAATATTCGCCCACGCGCGCTGCGTTTTCTAACAAACCATCTTCTTCCATGATGCGAATCGTTTCAACACCCGCGCGCATTGCCAATGGATTGCCACCAAACGTGGTCCCATGATTGCCAGGCTGAAAAATACCAGCGGCCTTGGGGCCCGCAACAACAGCGCCAATGGGTACACCCGAGCCCAATCCTTTGGCCAATGGCATGACGTCAGGCAAGATGCCGGCCCACTGATGTGCAAACCATTTGCCCGTGCGACCCATGCCGCATTGCACTTCGTCAATCATCATCAACCAATCCTTGGCGTCACACAAAGCGCGTACCTCGCGCAAATATTCCCACCGCATAGGATTGATACCGCCTTCGCCTTGAATGGTTTCAAAAAATACAGCCACCACATCAGGGTTGTTGTGTGTGGCTTTTTTGAGTGCATCGATGTCGTTGAGTGGAACGCGAATAAACCCTTCCACCATGGGTCCAAAACCTTGCTGAATTTTTTCGTTGCCAGTTGCACTCAATGTCGCAATGGATCGACCATGAAATGCTTTTTCGTAAACAACAATGGTTGGATTTTTGATTCCCTTGTTATGACCAAACTTGCGAGCCAATTTAATCGCCGCTTCGTTGGCTTCTAATCCTGTAGAGCAAAAAAACGTATTGGTTAAGTCAGATAGTGACACCAATTTAGCGGCTAATTTTTCTTGA
>Ga0209086_10004414_pt1 | contig 10453 bp, 8 predicted proteins | sample M_130207_XF_Meta_FD_187312 | JGI IMG/M metagenome (GOLD analysis project Ga0209086, IMG submission 187312) | Freshwater microbial communities from Lake Montjoie, Canada to study carbon cycling - M_130207_XF_MetaG (SPAdes) (version 2) | ecosystem: Environmental > Aquatic > Freshwater > Lake...
AAAGAGTTCTCCGGAAGGGCCAACCACGGTTTCTCTTGCGAATCGAAATCCCTCAATCTGCACTAGGTTTTTTTGACGGTCTTTTTTAATGGGAAACTGAGTGACTGAATCGGGACAACTCGGGCTTTTCCATATTGTTTTATCCGATTTGTCAATAAATTGACTGAACCATCCCCGTGCCTCGTGCCCGGTCATCTTGCGTTCGAGTTCGTTGACAATCTGATCATTGCTTGTGGCACGATCGCGTAGTGCCAAGACAATCTCAGCGACCTCGCCCTGCAAGACAAGGTCGGCTTCTCGAAAGAGTGCAGCACGGGCGCCGAGTCGTACCGCACCGAGCGAACAAAAAATTGCCAGAAGAACGACCGCAGTATTCCAAATCGTCAGACGCACGCGAAGCGTGGCCCAAGGAATTTGTCTAATGACTCGCGAGGGCATAGCCGCGGCCCCGGATCGTTTGGATGAAACTTTGAGATCGATCGCGATCGATCTTTCCTCGAAGACGATTGATATGCACTTCGATCACGTTGGTGGGACCGTTCCAGTCGAATCCCCAGACGTGTTCGCAGAGCATCTTGCGGGTGACAACCTGCCCTACAAATCGCATGAGCATATCAAGAATGCTCAACTCGGTTGGAGTGAGTTCTACGATTCTTTGACCGATCGCGAGTCGTTTGGTTGAGAGGTCAAGTTTTAATCCAGCCGCTTCGACGAAGAGTGTTGGCTTATGCATTGAGCGTCTGTGGAGTGCTTCAACGCGTGCAAGAAGTTCATCAAGAGCAAATGGCTTTACAAGATAATCGTCGGCTCCGGCATCAAATCCGGCGAGTTTTTCCGGGATGGTCCCCAATGCTGTCAGCAGGATGACTGGCGTGCGAATGCCGGCAGCACGGGCATTTTGAAGAATTTCAAGACCTCCTATGTCGTCTTCCAGCATTATATCGAGTATCACGAGATCGCTTGACTGTATTGTGTGGTCACGGATCGCCGTTTTTCCTTGTGAAATCCATGTGCACTGGTGCCCTGCTTCGAAAAGTGCAGTGCGAACAGCTTTCGCAATAAGAGGATCATCCTCGATAATCGAAACGTTCATCGATGAACTCCAAGAGATAAGTGGCCAACACCAAGTGCATGCTACAAAAAAATAAAGGCACAGGCGTTGTATCTAAAAACAGTGTCTTCATAAAGAAGCCTCATAAAAATTTTGAAAGAAAAAACAAATGGGCCGTGATCAAACCTTAAAAAGATGACAGCACTGAAAACTGATCTCGTAGTGCGATTGGATCGCGATAGAATTTTTGAACCGGCATCAAATTTGTCTCGCAAAAGGTCTTCTCACCTAGTATCAAGAGTTACGTATGACATCATTTTTGTTTGATTGCACAAGTTTTTTTTCATCGGGTTTGATTGCCGTAATTAGTTCAGATCAGATGTCGCGAGTGCTGGAATCGCTCGAACGCAATCTGTTAACGCCAATACCGTTGTGCTTTGTTCTTGGAATCATTTGCACACGAATTCACGGTGGCATTAAAATTCCGAAGGAGCTCTATCTTTCGATCTCTATTTTTCTACTTATGTCCATTGGATTTATAGGAGGTCACGAACTAGCCCATGAGTACAGATTGCACGGAATTGGTACAGTTTGGAAACCGGCGTTGGCCACCCTCTTTTTAGGGTGTCTTACGCCTGTGCTTTGTTACATTGCGCTTCGTTATGCAGGTCGTTTATCAATCGCGGACTCTGCGGGGATCGCAGCCCATTATGGCAGCACTTCCGCCGTAACGTATGCTGTTGCGAATTCTTTTGTTGAACATTCGCACCACCCGGCGAATAGCTTTTTGCCGACCCTTGTCACAATATTGGAGTGCCCTGGTATTGCCGTGGCCTTGGTGCTGGGTGCCTGGCTTTCGGGTAAGGAACGCGCAAAAAAAGCCAAGGAATCTGGCGTGCCACAAAGAGAGAGTCGTTTGATGGAAGCTCTTTATGAAGTTGTAACAGGTCAATCGATCATGTTGATGGCAGGATTACTTGTAATTGGTTTTGTCGCAACAACATTTCTGAGTGAATCGGAAATTATAGCGTTTGATCCTTTTTACGAATTCTTTAACACCAAAGGAATGGTTTTTAAGGGCTTGCTTTGTATCTTTCTTCTTGAAATGGGATTAGTGGCAGGAGAGCGTCTTTCAGATCTGGTAAAGGTCGGCCCATTTTTACTCATGTTTGGAATTCTTATGCCATTGTTCAATGGTTTTATTGCATCGTATTTGGGGCATATGGCAGGGCTCAATCTTGGAGGGTGTACCGTGTTTTCAGCTATTGTTGCGAGTGCTTCTTATATTGCAGCCCCTCCAGCCGTGCGGTTGACTTTGCCTGAAGCGAATCCAACACTATCGATTACGGCTGCTCTTGCGATTACATTTCCGTTCAACATTGCTCTTGGCATCCCGATTTATTACGAAATGGCTAGGTGGCTTGGGGCAACCTGATTCAAAGTGACGATGAAAAACTCATGAAACATTTGTGTCAGGAGTATTAGTGATCGGTTTCATCGGGACTCCGTTGGAGTTGCCAGTTTTGTTTTCAATCGTATTAAAATTCATGTAATTGCCAAGGAGATTTCTATGCAACTTTATCCGCTCAAACTGGTGGTCGTGGTCGGAGAGTCCGTCATTATGGAAGATATCGCTAAACGCGGCATGAAACTTGGTGCTAGTGGATACTCGATAACTGATGTGGTGGGACAGGGTTCACGAAGCGCGAGAAACGTGATGATGACCGATGGTGCCAAAACAAAGAAGGTCGAGTTTATTGTGCCAATGGATGTGGCAGAAAAAATTCTAACTCAAGTATCACAAGAATATTTTGAGAATTATGCATGTGTTGCTTGGCTTTCAGATGTGCAAGTCATGCGAGGGCAGCAATACGCACTCGGATCGATCAAGAAATAATTACTGATAAAAATCTTCAGCTTCAGTGAGTCGAGCTATTTGGAACTTTTCTGTAAGTCATCTCTGTAAAATGATGATTTTATTGAATTGTTGACGAATATTGTAAATTTGAAATCAAATTTATTCAGACTAAGGTCGTTCGTTGAAGAATAAAATTCAGTCAAACCTCCTAGAAGCCGAGTGTGGCGCGTCAGGATTGTCGATGGGCACAGCAACGATAGGGTTACGGTTTCACATTCTGACTTCCACAGCCGCAATGATTCGCGGCCGTTGTGCCTGATCCCGATGGTGCCGACAATAGTTCATGGAATCGATCTGCTCTCGTCGTTTGACCAATCGTTCATTTATCGGATTGCTGCTTGCGCAGTTTGCAGCCGCGTTTAACGATCACACGATTCAGGTTGTAGCGACGTTCTACGCCGCCGACGTACTTGTACGGGGGTTGCGTTCTCGATGGTTTGACGAAACCGGCGTGATCACGATCGTAACGGCTAGCTTTATCATTCCATTCCTCTTGTTCTCTCCAATAGCCGGTGCCATCGCTGATCGTAAAAGTAAGCGGGATGTGCTTTTGTTTTGGAAGGGGGCCGAGGTTCTGTTCATGGCCGTTTCTCTCGGAGCATTTCTTCTACCGCATTTCGTTGGTGCAAGCCCGATGTCGCTGCGAACAAGCGCATGGCTTTTGGTCGCGGTTGTTTTTTTCATGGGGACTCACAGCACTTTTTTTGTACCTGCAAAATATGGAATTATGCCTGAAATTCTGGATACTTCGGTGCTATCCAAAGGAAATGGATTGCTTGAAGGTTCGAGTTTTGTGGCGCAGATTCTCGGCACGGCGTTCGGCGGCTACCTCTACTTTTATTTGAAAGGGACGCTTGGCGAGGGAGGAGAGTTTTTTCCTGGACGCGAGTGGCTCATCGCAATCGTGCTGCTTGTAATTTCTATCGCGGGATTTGCAGCGGCATGGATGATCGAACGAGTACCCGCGGCCAATGCCGAATCTTCGTCCCGTTGGAGTTCATTCGTGCCACTGCGAAACAGTATGAGACTAATTCTTGGCTCCAGAACACTGCTGCTTGCGACCACGGGAATTGCATTTTTTATCTGCACAACGCTCTTTCTTCGGCAAACGCTTTTTTTAGAGGGTGAGTCGCATAAGGAATCTACGGTCGCCATAGCCCACAGCGATCGTGACTTTGAAGCAACGCTCGATGATCTTGCTGTCGATGATGCAGCGCCTGGCGCCTCGAATGCGCAGCGAGCTGAATTAAGAGTGGCTTTGCGAATTGCCATGTTGGGCTTGGGCATCGGGCTGGGGTGCTGGCTCTCTGGAGTGCTCGCTGGCAATCGCGTCGAACTGGCAATGGTTCCTATTGGCGGCACAGCTATCGCAGTGTTGATGGGTCTTTTGTCTTGTGGAGGACGCCTGCCTTGGATTGTTCCGCCGGCACTTGTTGCAGTAGGCCTTGCTGGCGGAATCTATATCGTTCCGCTCTACACACTCTTGCAGTTGCGTGCGCCGAAAGACTCCAAAGGCAGTCTCGTGGCGACGAGCAACCTATTGAATGTGACTGGCGGCCTAGGCGCGGTGCTCATCTTTCCGCTGGCAACAATTGTTTGCGGATTTGGTCTTGAGAACGAGGGGATTGATCGCCTTACAATCACCAACCGACTCTTTCTTTGTTCTACGGTTCTCGCTGCACTATGTATGGCGGTGCTTCTGTGGTTGCGAAATGATCTTCCCAGACGAGCTTTTGGCTGGATCACTTCGCGGCAGCGTAGGCGACTGCGAGTGTCGGGGCTTGAAAATGTCCCCTCCACGGGGGCTCTGGTGGTGGTTGGATCTGCTGAAAGTGCACTCGACCGAATGCTCATCGAGGCAGCGATTGATCGCTACGTCATTTTCTATAACGCGAAATCTCCCAAGAGTTCGAACGATTGTGGCATGATACGACCGCCGTGGGGCATGAAGCCAAAAGACGTGGCATGGGTCTGTTCTGTGGATCGACTCAGCGAAGTGATCGAGCTTGTCAACCAGAATGTTTCACGGGTATCGGTCGTTCCATTTTGGATTGACTTCTATGAAAAAGAAGCGGAAAAGGAACTTGGAAAAACGCATGCTGTGAAGGTAGATCGCCGGTGTCGCAGTGTTGTCAAACTGGGATCATCGCTTCGAGACTATGATTGTGAAAATGCACGAGTTACGATCGCGAAACTTGGGGAAATGGAAGTCGTCTCATAGCAGAAACGGTGCGATTACCAGTGCGATACATTCGCAAAAATAAAATTATTCCCACTCGATCGTGGCCGGCGGTTTTGACGAAATATCGTAAACCACACGGTTGATGCCGCGAACCTCGTTAATCACACGATTTGAAATTTTTGCCAGCACATCGTAGGGAAGATGACACCAGTCTGCGGTCATAAAGTCTTCGGTTTCGACTGCGCGAACAGCCAAGACATCGTCGTAGGTACGCTCATCGCCCATCACTCCAACGCTCTTCACAGGCAGGAGAACTGCGAACGCCTGTGACACCTGCCTTGTAAGCCCTGCGTTCTCTATTTCATCGAGCACTATTTTGTCAGCGTGTCGCAATCGCTCTAATCGTGGTCGAGTGATCTCACCGAGACACCGCACCGCCAAACCAGGGCCAGGAAATGGATGTCGCCAGACTATTTTTTCAGGCAAGCCCAGTTGAAGTCCTAATCGACGAACCTCATCCTTAAAAAGATCGCGCAGCGGTTCGATCAGTTCAAATTTCAAATCTTTTGGCAAGCCGCCCACATTGTGGTGGAGTTTGATGGTAGAGGCTGGGCCGTCGGGAGCGGCACCGCTTTCAATAACATCCGGATAGAGTGTGCCCTGCGCAAGAAATCGGGCACCGTTAATTTTTGCAGATTCCGCAGTAAAACAATCGACAAAGGCCTTGCCGATCCGCTTACGTTTCTCCTGAGGCTCCGTCACACCGCGAAGTGCATCGAGAAATTCTGACTCAGCTTTTACGACGTGCAAGTCAGTTTTAAAGTGATTGGTGAACTCTACAATCACGGCTTCCGCCTCGTTGGTTCGCAGCAATCCATTGTCAACGAGAATGCAGGAAAGTTGTGTGCCGATAGCACGGCTCAAAAGGGCCGCCACAACTGCTGAGTCGACGCCTCCGGAGAGTCCGCAAATCACTCGAGCACTCCCAATCGATGTTCGTAGACGCTCGATTTCGCCAGCAGCAAAGTCTTCCAGCTTCCAGTCTCCCGAACATCCGCAGGCCTTTCGAAGAAAGTTTGCGAGAATCTGCCCGCCCCGTTGTGTATGCGTTACCTCAGGATGAAACTGCATGCCGTAAAGAGGAAGCGTACGATGACCGACCGCCGCCAGCGGGCAGGTGTCGGTGCGAGCAAGCGTGATAAAATCTTCGGAAACTCTGTCGACCTGATCCCCGTGACTCATCCAGACTTCAGTCTGTTGTGGAATGTCTGCAAACAGAGAGTTGTGCTGGAGAATTTCGCAGGAGGCGCGTCCGTATTCCCGAGAATGTGCTTGTCCAACATGTCCTCCAAGAGCGTCGCATAAAAGCTGCATGCCGTAGCAGATTCCGAGGATAGGAATGCCGCAGGTAAATATGGCCGGATCACACTTTGGAGCACCATCGGCGTAGACACTCGCAGGGCCACCCGAAAGGATCAGGCCTTTCGGTGCCATTTCGATGATGCGAGAGAGTGAAAGCGAGTGACGAACGATCTCGCAGTAGACATTTTGCTCTCGCACTCGCCGGGCGATGAGCTGCGCGTACTGGGAACCAAAATCGAGAACCAGAACTCGCTCGCGGGCTGCAGAAAGAGAGATCGACGAATCAGATTGTTGGAGGCTCATACTACTTTTCCGAAGTGGCGGAAAAGTGACGAAGTATACGAAGGAAATCATGATCACGCGATTGAATGCGTGTGTGGCGGCATTATTTGTGGCATTCACTCGCTGGCTGTGCGTTCCACGAGAGATCCTTATAGTGTTCTCTGGCTTTGTGTCTCGATCGATTTTCGAAAAAGTCCAGACGTTTGCTCACCCTGTACGAAGAGAATATTTTCTCATGCTTACGCTTCTAACGAATGATGATGGAATTTTTGCACCCGGGCTTGCTGCAATGGCAGTTGCCCTGCGTCAGTTGGGAGAGGTGTGTGTAGTTGCACCTGCGACCGAACAGAGCGGAGTCGGTCATGCGATCACATTTCTCACACCCCTGACGGCCAAGGAAATATTTGATGGCAAGGTACGGCGAGGATGGGCAGTGGATGGATCACCGGCAGATGCGGTGAAACTAGCCATCTCACAATTTTGTCCACGAAAGCCGGATCTCGTCGTCAGTGGTATCAACGGTGGGCTCAATGCCGGAATTAACGTGCTTTATTCTGGAACGGTTGCAGCAGCAATAGAAGGTGCATTTTTTGGTATCACCAGTATCGCGGTCTCGCTTGAATATAACGAGCATGCTCATTTTGATCGCGCCGCAGAGCTAGCGATACCGGTCATCCGCGAACTCTTGAGATTCTCTTCCCCATCAGGAAGCCTCTACAATTTAAATATTCCAACGGCCGCTCTCACTGGTTCGCCGGAATTGCGAGTTGTTCCAATGAGTGTGGTTCGATATGGGGAGGAGTTTGAAAAACGGATCGATCCGCGAGGGCGACCCTATTTTTGGTCCACAAACGATCCGCCGCCTGCACCATCGCTGAGAGAAACAGACGTCTCAGCGCTTCGATCAGGATGCATGACGTTGACCCCGTTGCAGTTTGATCTCACGGATACAATATCGATTGAATCACTTGCAAAAAGAGACTGGACCATGCCTCAGTCATGATTTTGATGCAAATATTGCGATGGAGCTGAAATTATTGTGCAGCTTCATTCGCAGGCTTTAAATTTTCAAGATTATCCAAAACACTTGGACCAGAAGATTCTTCCATGGATTGCGGTTTTTCTTTTTTGATGGAAGGCTTCTTCGTTGACGCAGGAGCCTTTTCATTCGATTTCGAAGAAGAAGTGGGCGCTTTGCCGGGGCCTGTTTTCTTTGGCGTGGTCTTATCAGGCCGAAGAATGAGGGTTCCCACCATCACACCAAGGACCAGGATGATTCCCAGAATAATCAGCCACAGGCTCAGTGGTTGACCGGCAAACATAATACTTCGTAGAACCCGGCGGTTGCCTTCTTTGGAGTGACTTTTTGGAATTGCGACTTTTCCGGATGATCTTTTTGGGTCTGCCGACGAGAGAGTGTTGATCGACTGTATTCGGTCGACTGTCGGTGGAGAAAATGAAAGAGACAAAAGATCGGGTTCATTCGGAGCGTTCGTGGAGTCGCCAGTGATTGGAAAAGGATCGAAGGGCAGACTGCTTTGAGTGGACAACTGACTCACTGGCCCGGGGCTGGCGGATAAATCAGAAGGTAAATGTTCGACAGGACTTTGTTGTGCTGGTGTTCGGCGCGGGGGAGGAGAAAAAGGACGCGGTGTGTAGTCAACCTTTGTGGCTTCTAACCAGATTCTGATGGTTTCGGCAACCTCATTGGCTGTTTGTGGACGCGCATCAGGATTCTTTTCGAGCATTTGCAAGTAGAGAACCACCAGAGTCACAGGGGTGTCGGGCCGAAGGTCGAGAATGTTGGGTGGTGGATCGTTGATCTGCGATCGAATTCGCTCGCCAAGAGTTCCTTTGGCAAACGGCCCTTTTCCAATCAGCAGGTAATAAAAAGCACATCCCAGACTGTAAATGTCGGAGCGGCGATCAGCCTTATGGCTGTCGGTGGCCTGTTCAGGTGCCAGATAGTCGGCCGTACCAAGAATTTTTTCGTTGAATTCGCCAGTGAGTCCTGCACTCTCATCGTCTTCATCGCTTGGCCGCGCCAATCCAAGATCGAGTATTTTGACAACTCCGTGAGTGTCGAGGATCAGGTTCGCCGGCTTGATGTCGCGGTGCACAAATCCTTCCTCGTGCGCATAGTGGAGCCCGAGAGCTGCTTGACGAATGTAATCTGCGGCATTTCGGATATCGATCGGGCCTTCAGCTTTTACCTTCTCATGGAGATCGCCTCCTTGAATATATTCCATCACGATGTAATGAATGTCGCCGACTGCCCCTGAGTCAGTGGCTCGAACGATATGCGGGTGTTGCAGTTGGGCAGCAGCCCGAGCCTCTCGTTCAAAGCGTTTTTTGTAAGAGGTTTTCGCAACATGTTTAGGCGGCAAAACTTTGATTGCCACTTTGTGCTTGAGTGTCGCATGTTCTGCCAGATAAACGCTGCTCATGCCGCCAGAGCCCAGAAGTCGAAGGAGTTTATATTTGTCAAGAATAAATCCTTTGTGCTGCCCTTTTCGCAGTTTGTTGATCTGCCACGAAGTCAGAAGTTCTTCTTTGATGAGATGCTCGAGCAATTCCTCGGGAACTGGTCCATGCCGATCTGTCCACGGCACAATCGCACCTGCAAGTGACTCCTTGCTGACGAGTCCACTGGAGTGAACCACGGAGAGGAAATCACTCAGGGTCTGTTCTTTCGAGTGGCTCATGCGGGGCAATAGAAAATGTGAAAAGCAGAAAAAAATGTGTCACATGAAGGTGACAAAAAAACGAGCTGCGTATGAGAGAATACCATCAGAGGATGAATTCGAAAAATCATACTCTCTGGACGATTCGCCTGTCATTATGCAGTGGAAAGACTTGATCGCATCACGGGAAAGCATTTGAGAGAGTCAAAAATAGAAATCCCATGAAACCCGATATTGTTGAAAGAATCGTGATGTCATGAAAATTCGAATCTATTCTCGTCAGGGCTGTCACTTGTGTGAACACGCAATCGATCTGGTGCAGTCATTCAGGGACGATAGCGAAGTGGTTGATGTCGATTCCGATCCAGAGCTCATCGCACAGTATGGGCATCGAGTGCCAGTCATCGAGATCGACGGCCAATCAGTTTTAGAAGGTCGAATCGATGAGAGTAACGTAAGAAGAGTCCTTGCCGAACATTAGAGAATTGTCTCCATAAATAAAAACCATTCGGCTACGGAGAGGTTGTAAGCTGCGACCAATGCCCCCGTGTGTTGATCCGATATACAAAATTGTTTTACAGCCCTACTCGCACGCCGCGGTGCCAGAGTGCAGAAATCAGCGCCGCAGCAGAAGTAAATGGAACTGCATCCCATCCAGCTTGTTGTGCAGCGAGAACATTCGTAACGATATCGTCGGTAAAAAATATTTTGTCTGCCGAGACGCTGGCGAGTTGTTGAGCTCGCTCAAAGATTGCCGGATCTGGCTTGGCGAGATTCACAAGATGACTGCAGACAATCAGATCGAAGCGGCCGGGCATCACCGCATATCCGGAGGATAGAAGAAAGTCCCAGTGGGGGGCGCAGGTATTTGAAAGAATCCCAAGACGACAGCCTGATCGCTGAAGTCCTGCGATCACAGGAATCATTGAATGATTGATTTCAAAGATCGTGCTGGCTGCTCTCGCCAGTTGATC
>Ga0209086_10004415_pt1 | contig 10446 bp, 10 predicted proteins | sample M_130207_XF_Meta_FD_187312 | JGI IMG/M metagenome (GOLD analysis project Ga0209086, IMG submission 187312) | Freshwater microbial communities from Lake Montjoie, Canada to study carbon cycling - M_130207_XF_MetaG (SPAdes) (version 2) | ecosystem: Environmental > Aquatic > Freshwater > Lake...
ACGGAGCACGAATGGGCTCAACCGTCTCGAACTCTTGAGCGTCGAGACCTAGGCGAACTTGAGCTAGCCCCTCCAACTTGGGTAACCCTGCGAACACTTGCAGCCTCTGAGACTGTCTCAGACGCTCTACAGGCAGCCTCAGACTCCACGATCGAGCATTTCTGCACGCACGCCAGCATCACCGAAGATGGCGGAGTAATTGCGATGTGGCATGGAGATGCCGGGTACGAATCTGGCGAGACCTCGACCCCTGGGCTGCGTCATCGCCTCTCCATGTATGAGACCCGATGGGACTACGAGCGTAACGCACCAATTATTGAGATTGACAGAGACAGACTTAAGTAGCGAAGCCTTCTCTAACCGGAACCTTGATCCCTAGCCTAAGCAGGGTGGGAGGCCACAAGGCGACGCATCCCCTCACGCCAGTCAATCTTCGTATGCCCTACGAGTTCGTGCATACGAGTCAGATCTACGCGCACACCACCGATAGTTGAGTCCGTCTCTATAAAGGTAGGGACGCAACCAGCCTCGCTCCCGATTAACTCGCACCATTCCTCGAGTGAGACCGTCTCATCCCCTCCCCAATTAACAATCGTTGTCGGCGCACTCGCCGCATCGAGAAGGGCTGGAACCATCCGCGCAATGTCGTCATGGTGGATTGGGTTGAAGAGGTTTGGGCGATCAGCGTGGACTGGAATCGGCTGCCCTGCACGCATCATCGCGAGGTGAAACGCTGGCCATCCACCCTCATCGCCATAGGGAACATTTAGTCGAGCGATCGTAGTTGGGATTGAAAACCTGCGAGCGCTATAACGCACCATTACCTCGGCGGCGATCTTTGAGATTGAGTACGTGGGCATCATGGCTCGATGGTTATCCCCGAGGGGGTCGCTCTCTTTGAGTTCGTATGCGCCAGCAGGTTGATACACGCCTGTCGAGGAGCAGTGCAGAAAAGCCTTCGCAGAGAGCGTGTGCTCCATCAAGAGAGATATCGACTCTGCATAGAGATTTACATCTAGATCCCACTTACCGCTCTTAAGAACAGCGAAGTTGGCGACGTAATCGAAGTCGCTTGCTACCGCCGCAAAATCTGCCTTGGCAAGATCAACCTCAACACACTGGACACCTTGAGCCTCTAGAGCTTCTCGCTTGGCGGCGTCACGAAAGCGCGCAATCGCAGTCACCTGATGCTCGGCAGCTAGAGCAATCGCGACTGGAAAGGCAACCTGCCCTGTGGCTCCGGTGATTAGTACCTTTGATCCGCTATCCACCTAAGAGACTCCCTTGTTCTGAACCAGTACGAAGAATGAACTCTAAGAACGAGCTCTGAAAATAGCGCTTAAGAGTCTTTAGAATTGCGAGCAACAAAAGACTGCAGGACTGCATCGGCCTGGGTATTAGGCAGGAAAGAACCTCCATCGATGAGCACGTTCTGCCCAGTCACATAAGCAGCTAACGGAGAAGCAAGAAAGAGAATTACATTCGCGCAATCCTCTGGGGTGCCGACCCGCTGCAGCGGTGTTGCACTCTCAACAATCGCTCTTCTTTCGTCGTCAGCCAGAACAATCTGAGTAAGAGCGGTGTCTATAAAACCCGGAGATACGCAGTTAACCCTGATACTTGGCGCGTACTCGAGAGCAGCCGCCATACTCAACGAAATTACGCCAGCCTTCGCTGCGGAGTAAGGCGCCTCATAACGTGTTGGGCGCACGCCAGTTAAGGATGCGTTGTTAACAATGCAGCCCCCTTTCTTGCGCATCAGCGGAATCGCCGCTCGCATTGCATAGAAGGTGCCCGAGAGATTGACGCCGATGATGCGCCCCCAATCATCATCCGAGTATGAGTGCAGAGGCATGGCTGCCCCGACGCCTGCGTTGTTAACAAGGATGCTCAGGCCGCCTAAAGCGGCATGCGCCTCTGCGATACCACGCGCACATTGCTCAGGGTCGGCGACATCGGCAACTACCGCTACCCCGCCTACGTCCGCTGCAACCTGAGCAGCTGAATCGGGGTCAATATCTAATACAGCGACGCGTGCTCCCTCTTGGGCGAAACGCTCGCATGTTGCTCGGCCGATTCCAGCGCCGCCACCAGTAACAATCGCCAACTCTCCATCAAGAAGTCCCATATCGCCATCATCGCGCAAGAGTCAAGAATTATGCGGACGCGACGAAGGGAGGCCGAAGCCTCCCCTCGCTACCTAAACATTTAATTCGCAGAGAACTGCGCTTCGTGGAGCATCCAGGCGTTAACGCCTAGTTACTTACTAGCGACGCTTTGCGGCTTTCTTCACTACCTTCTTCGCTGCTGTCTTACGAGCAGGAGCTTTCTTCACAACCTTCTTCGCTGCTGTCTTACGAGCAGGAGCCTTCTTTACAACCTTCTTCGCTGCTGTCTTCTTGACTGCTGCCTTCTTGACTGCTGGCTTCTTCGCTGCAGGAACGCGCCCTGAAGCAACTACATCTTTGAACGCCTTAAGCGGTGTGACTTTGACTGTCTTCGTGGCCGGCTTGGCCTTGAATGTCATCGCCTCACCCGTGAATGGGTTGGTTCCCTTGCGGGACTTTGTCGCTGGCTTCATGCGGCGGTAGAACTTTGCAAAGCCGCTGATTGATACGGAGTCGCCCTTGGCTACTGCCGCTGTAATTGAGTCGACAACGGCGGAAACCGCTGCATCTGCAGTCTTACGGTCGCTGCCAGTTCTCTCAGCAACATCAAGTACTAGGTCTCTTCTATTCACTTACACTCCTCTAATAATGGGGTCGGTAAGTTGGCAGCATGACACTACAAAGTGCCGCGCGCGTGGATTTACGCCTGTTTTTTGCAAGTTTTTTTCAGGCTCAATTTTCGAGACATTTCTCAGAACAATTTTGAGGGAATGGAAATTCATCTAATCGGTGCATCTGAGGAGGAATCATCCCCCTTCTTGATATAGCCAAAAATGCCTCAAAAACCTCCTGAAATTGGCGCCGAGGGGACCCATTCCGACGGTACCGTTCCTGCAATGAAGCATTCGGAACCTACAAAAAGTGGCATTCTCGCAGGGCCAGTTGATGGAGCCGCTCGTATTGCAGCTGCCTACCCAGCCATTGATGCAACCCCTGGAATCAAGCTCCTACACCGATCCTCAGGCTTCATCGGAACCCTCTTAAGGCTCGATCCAAAAGAGGTAATCCTTCGTACCCCAACCGGAGCAGAGCGAAGATTTAAGAATATTCCGGGGGCATTTTCACATGGAGGCAACGCCGTTCGGCTCTCGCCAGTGGCCGTTGAAGCCATAAATTCAGGGCCCAATTCAGGGCCCAATTCAGGCACCTCTGCCGAGTCTCCAGACCTGCGAGGTGGGCGTATCGAGAACTCCACTACCGCGTCTGGGAGCCGAAGTGTCGCAGGGGCGAAGGCTCGCACGGCACGGGCATCACGAATACTTGTAGAGGGGATTCATGATGCCGAGTTAATTGAGCGAGTCTGGGGCGATGACCTACGCCTAGAGGGAATTGTTGTTGAGCGGCTAGACGGAATCGACGACCTAGCGGCGGTGGTTAGCGATTTCTCCCCTGGCAAGACTCGCCGTCTAGGCATTCTCGTTGACCACCTTGTTCCGGGCAGCAAAGAATCCCGCATCGCTGCCGAGATCATGAATCCCTATGTTCTCATCACAGGAACGCCATACTTAGATGTATGGGAGGCCGTACGCCCATCCTCGGTCGGAATAGCGGCGTGGCCTCAGATTCCTAAAGGAGTCTCGTGGAAGGAAGGTATCTGCTCCGCTCTCGGGGAGCCTGACCCGCGAGAGATGTGGCGACGAATACTGGGTTCGGTAAAGGGATGGAGCGACCTAGAGCAGCCTTTAGTTTTAGCTGTCGAGACACTTATTGATTTCGTCACCGTTGCCCCGTAAGAAACCCGCAAGGGTGTAACAAACGCGCTAGAACTTCCCGCAAACCGGATTCCCACATAGGAGAGAGCATGAACCGCACTCCACGATCTTCAACCTCAACCGTGACCGCCATCGCAACCGCCTTGTTTCTCGCTGCGGCCTCCCTAGCAGCATGCGGCTCTGGGTCAAGCGACGGAGCAAAGGGTGAGGTGACTCAACCCACAGCGAAACTGCGCACCCTCAACGTGCTGATCACAAATGACGACGGTTACTCCGCAGCGGGCATTGATGCTCTCGTCGAGGGTGTGCGCAGTATTCCAGGTGTAAAAGTAACGGTGGTTGCTCCTCTTACGAATCAATCTGGAACCTCAGACAAGACAACTGCCGGCGCGCTGAGCGCAACGGAGGTCAAGACCACGAGCGGATTCCCAGCGACCGCCGTAGCGGGGTACCCGGCAGACTCCGTCAACTATGCACTCGACATACTCAAACTCTCGCCACAGTTGGTCGTCTCTGGTAGTAACGCTGGCCAGAATATCGGCGTAGTCGCCCCGATCTCTGGAACGGTAGGCGCAGGGAGAACAGCAGCGAGGCGAGGAATCCCCGCACTAGCTGTTAGCCAAGGATTTAGTGCTACCTACGACTACTCATCGGGCGTTAAGTATGCGGTTGAGTGGATCGAGCGCAACCAAGTCGCGCTCTCGACCCCGACCCCGCGCCCATCCCAGAGTCTCGTCGTCAGCATCAACTCCCCCTCATGCATCAAGGGTCAAGTGCGCGGGATCGTCGCAGTGCCACTCTCAACGACTGGTAATGGCATAGGGGATGTTGACTGCACTAGTACCGAGCCTGCCGGCGCTGATGATTCATCGGCGTTCTTGGTTGGGTTCGCGACTATCACAACACTCAACGAGGCGACTCAAACAGTTACAAGCACGACCTCTTGGCCAACTTGAACTAGAGGCGTTTAGGCCTATTAATAGCCCTTAGCTAGTGCGCGGCGGGCGTTTCGAGTTGCGCTGACGTCCGCGATCTGAGGCTGAGAGCACAGTCTTTCGAAGGCGCACGTTGTGAGGGGTTACCTCAACGCACTCATCGTCGGCGATGAACTCAAGAGCCTGCTCAAGTGAGAGGTTGCGAGGCGGAACAAGTCGCACAAGATCATCTGATCCAGCGGCGCGCATGTTCGTGAGCTTCTTCTCTTTGGTTGGATTCACATCCATCTCATCGGTACGAGAGTTCTCGCCCACGATCATTCCTTCATAGACATCAACTGAAGGGCCGACGAGTAGAGCGCCGCGCTCTTGAAGCGTCATGAGTGAATATGTGCTTGTAACACCGGTGCGATCGGCGACCATGCTGCCATTGGGGCGTGTACGTAGCTCTCCAACCCATGGCATCCATCCGTCGAATACGTGATGGAGCATTCCGGTTCCGCGTGTCTCGGTTAAGAACTCGGTGCGGAAACCAATAAGGCCACGCGCTGGCACGCGGAAGTCCATACGGACCCAGCCTGTGCCGTGGTTAACCATCTGCTCGAGTCGGCCTTTTCGAAGCGCTAGCAACTGAGAAACAACTCCGAGGAAGTCCTCTGGAACATCGATGGTGATGCGCTCAACAGGCTCATTAATTTTGCCGTTTATCTCTTTGGTCACAACCTGGGGCTTCCCGACTGTGAGCTCGAAGCCCTCGCGTCGCATTGTCTCGATGAGTACAGCAAGCTGCAACTCTCCTCGACCGCGCACCTCCCATGTATCTGGGCGCTCCGTATCAAAAACCTGCAGCGAGACGTTCCCAATTAGCTCCTGCTGGAGTCGCTGCTCGAGGTAACGCGCCGTGAGCTTGTCGCCGTCTTTTCCAGCGAGCGGCGATGTATTGATACCGACCGTCATTGAGAGGCTTGGCTCGTCAATCTCAAGGAGAGGAAGAGGTCGCGGGTCGTCTAGATCGGCAAGCGTCTCTCCGATCGTGACCTCCGAGATACCAGCAACAGCGATGATGTCTCCCGGGCCTGCGGATGCCACCTCGACGCGCTCTAGAGCCTCTGTCATATAGAGCTCGGAGATCTTTACACGCTCAATGGATCCATCCGAACGACACCATGCGATCTGCTGGCCTTTATTTACAGTGCCATTGCGAACGCGGCAAATAGCAAGACGCCCAACATATGGGGATGCGGCCAGGTTGGTTACGAGCGCTTGGAAGGGGTGGCCCTCCTCGTAGCTCGGAGCAGGGATGCGGCTCATGATCATCTCGCGAAGCGGCGCAAGATCGGTTCCCTCTACGCCCTCCTCGAGGGCTGCCCAACCTGCCTTAGCGTTGGTATAGATAATTGGAAACTCAATCTGGTCACCAGAGGCATCAAGATCGAGGAACAACTCGTATACCTCGTCGATTACCTCTTTAATGCGAGCGTCTGGTCGGTCGACCTTGTTGATCACCAAGATCACAGGAAGATGCAGTTCAAGAGTTTTACGCAGCACAAATCGTGTCTGAGGAAGTGGCCCCTCACTTGCATCGACGAGCAGGAGTACCCCATCAACCATTGCAAGCCCGCGCTCAACCTCGCCGCCAAAGTCGGCGTGGCCGGGGGTGTCGATAACGTTGATGATCACATCGCCGAAGTTGATGGCGGTGTTCTTCGCAAGAATAGTGATGCCCTTCTCGCGCTCTAGATCGTTTGAGTCCATCACTCGTTCGTTGACATCTTGGTTAGCGCGAAACGCGCCGGACTGCCAGAGGAGTGCATCTACGAGTGTGGTCTTGCCATGATCGACGTGCGCGATAATCGCGACGTTACGCAGGTTTTCGCGCGCGGGCATTGTGTCCTTCCGGGGGTGGCCTACACGCCAGGGGCGGCGCGGGCATCGGGAGAGATTACCCGCTTAAGGCGTTCAGGCTATTAGCGCAGCCTCAATTGCTGAGATAATTACCTCATCCTCAGGCTGAATCTGCGGCGAAAAACGCCCAATTACCGATCCATCACGCCCGATTAGGAACTTCTCAAAGTTCCAGCGGATGTCTCCGGAGTGGCCATCAGAGTCGGCTAATGGGGTCAACGCCTCATAGAGAGCATGCCTACCTTCGCCATTGACCTCAATCTTCTCTGTCAGTGGAAAATCAACCCCATAGTTTGTGGCACAGAAGGTTGCGATCTCCTCATGACTCCCGGGCTCCTGGCCCATGAACTGGTTGCAGGGAACCCCAAGCACAACTAGCCCCTTCTCGAGGTAGGTGTCATGGAGGCGCACCAAGCCCTCATATTGAGGGGTGAGGCCGCACTGCGACGCCACATTGACCACAAGGGTGACTTTTGAATCCGTCAGGCCTAGTGCACCTTGGGTTCCATCGATTAGTGCAAGGTCGATCTCGGCAATTGTCATTACATCTCCGGAGTTTTAACTAGTAGGCAGATAGTTGCTTTTAAATTCTTGAACGATTCTCAGTCTAGGCACTTTTACCCTCTTTTTTCTAGCGCAGCGATCAAAACATAGGGCTTACGCGTCATTCCCTTGGAGCGCCTCAAGGCACAAGGCCCCCGAAGACGATGGGTTGAGTAATTAGAGACAGATCAGCAAGCAGTTCACCGAACTGCTGCATCAACTTGGAGGTCGGGAATGCGATTTGCCGGAAATGGATCCCGGCGACTCGCCCTCATTGCGGGGGCAGCCGCTATTGCAACAGCGTCAGTCGGTATCGGACCGATTATGCAGGCAAGTGCCGCCACCATCTGCACCACCGAGACTGCACCGGCATGGAGCGCTAAGCCACGAATCCCATCGACCACCTGCGGCGGGGCAGGTATCTCTGCCACGACAACTACCACTAGACCGCTCCCAACGCGCCCACCGGCAGTTGGTGTAAATGGAGTCTTTACGGTTCCGAGCAGCATTGACGCTACAGGTGTCACTGAGGTATCAACCGCTCTACAGGAGTGGGTCGCCTCGATCCCAGCAGCGAGTTCCGCAAAACCAATGACGATTCGATTCGCCAAGGCTGGAACCTACTGGTCCGATTACACCCTCCTGCTTCGAAAGCGATCCGGGAACGTGACGGGTGGGATCGTCGGCAATATGTGGCTAAACCTCCCATCATTCGATGCATCTAACGTCACGCTTGACCTAAACGGTTCAACCATTGTTCAGCGCACAGTTCAACCGTGGCGCTGGGGAAGCGGTGAAGTACTCGATGCCCGGAAGCGCTGGGGAAACCCAATGATCTTCACCTCCGGCGCAACCAACGTGCGCATAACTAATGGATTTCTTGTTGGCTCTGCGACGGGCGGACGCTACGACCCCAACCGCGAAGACTGGATGGGGATTCTCATTGGCGGAGACAACGACGATGATATTGCGCAGAATATGAAGGTTGATCACCTCGGCATCCGCAATGTCTGGGGAGACTTCATCTATCTCGCTAGCCAAACATCACGAGGAAAACTCCTCAAGGACGTAACCATTGAAGACAACACCATGGCTAATGCTGGACGCCAGGGGATCGTCATCCACGGAGGCAACAACCTCCTCATTCAGCGCAACAACTTTACCAATGTGAAGCGATACCTATTTGACTCCGAGCCAGCAACAGTCCACGGCTGGAAGGATGTCAAGATCACAGCCAACACTGGGGAATCAGGCAACCTCGGGTACTTCCAGTTCACCGGGAACAAGACGAGCGAGGCCTCTGGGCTCTCGATCACGAATAACACAATCAAGGCTGGGCACCTCGAGATGGAGATCGGCAACGGGTCGGATGCGCTGAGGACCGGGGCAACTATCACCGGGAACCGCAGCCTCGACCCCACTGAGTTTCGACGCAGCAATCTGCACCGATCGCTCATCACGATCTCGAGATGGTCGTCGGTAAATATCTCAGGCAACTCAGATCGAGTCGTCGCTAACTCTCAGCCGTTCGCGCTGGATACAGACAGGTCCAACGCAACAGTCGGGGTCAACAACTGGAGCGGGCGCTAACGCCGAGGCCCAGAGGGCTCTAAAGAGAATTGAAGGGTAGCGAGCACGGCTATAGGCCGAAAGTTCGCTACCCTTCGCTCTGACCAGCGGCCCTCACCACTCGGGCCAGCCAAACTTGTGAGCCCGGAGGCATGCGAATGTATAAGTCAATCGTTGTAGGAACCAACGGCACAGATAAGGATCTTGCAGTCGTTGGCCACGCCGCAGGGCTAGCGAAGATATCCGGAGCGACACTCCACATCGCTCACGGATTCAAGCCCGTAACCTCGATAGCTGCCGGTATCGCAGATAGCGCTCCAGGTGCTGCATCTATCGATTTCGAGGCGCTTGACGAGGCCATTGAAGCTGAGAACGAGACAGCAATCGCATCGGCGCGCGCTATCGCCTCGGAGGCTGGGGTCCCAGTAACAGAGCACTCTCTCGGTGGCGAGCCAGCCGATGTTCTTATGGAGCTCGCGAGGGATTTAAGCGCTGATCTAATCGTCGTCGGCAATCACGGAATGCACACTAAGAAGCGGTTCTTCCAGGGAAGCGTCGCAAACAGAGTTGTACATCACGCAGCATGTTCAGTGCTCGTGGTTGATGTAGAGACCCACGGGTAAAGAACCAGCTAATTCAAAACCAGCTAGTTCAAAACCAGCTAATTAAGAACTGCCGCCATCGCGCGCCAGTCGTCTAGCGGCATCGTCGTATCGGCGCGAAGAGTCTGGATGCAGACGTGATCCGCCCCAGCCGCAAGATGAGCGTCGACTCGAGTCTTGATCTGCTCTGGGGTACCCCATGCAATGAGTCCGTCCACGAGGCTGTCGCTCGCGTTATTGGGGTCCGCCCAATCTGACTCCTCAAAACCAAGGGTCAATAGATTGCGCTGGTAGTTAGGTGCTCGCAGGTAGATAGCAAGGCTCTTTCGCCCTACTGATCTTGCCTTCTCAGGGTCAGTCTCAACCACCACCATCTGCTCAGGAGCGAGCAACGCCCCCTCCCCCATTACTTCCCTAGCGCGCAGTGTGTGCTCGGGAGTTGTCAGGTATGGGTGTGCACCGGTGGCCTGCGTGGCTGCAGTCTTGAGCATCTTGGGGCCAAGCGCCGCAATAACGCGCCCGGGATCTTCATCTGGACCTACCGCTACAAACATTGCTTCATCCATAGCCTTTAGGTACTCCTGCATATAGGCAAGCGGCTTTGAGTAGTCGTGCTTGCGCAGGCGCTCCACTAGATGATGATGACTAACCCCAAGCCCGAGCATGAACCGACCGGGGTATGCCTCAGCGAGTGTGCGCTGACATGCAACCGTCGTCATTGGGTCGCGCGCATAAATATTCGCGATACCCGTGGCGAGGCGCAGTGAAGTCGTCGCTGCGAGGCAGGCACCTGCGGCTACAAAAGGATCGCGCCCCACTGCCTCGGGTAGCCAGACTGTGGAGTAGCCCATTGACTCAATCTCTGCGCAGGCATCCTGCACCGCACTCATTGGGTGGGCATCGAATACTCCACTCCAGACTCCGATTCGACCAATATCAACCGTCATTGCGCTCCCTAATAGGTGGTGACTAATTGCGCACCACGGGCGAAAACATTTCTCCGATGGTATCC
>Ga0209086_10004416_pt1 | contig 10445 bp, 8 predicted proteins | sample M_130207_XF_Meta_FD_187312 | JGI IMG/M metagenome (GOLD analysis project Ga0209086, IMG submission 187312) | Freshwater microbial communities from Lake Montjoie, Canada to study carbon cycling - M_130207_XF_MetaG (SPAdes) (version 2) | ecosystem: Environmental > Aquatic > Freshwater > Lake...
TCCCCACGGCTCCGCCTCGATGCGGAAGCGCGCGCCCTTCGATGCGAGATCCTGCCAGTGGCCGCAGTAGATGAGGCTGCCCTTGTTCAAAATCGCCACGCGATCGCAGAGCTGCTCGACCTCGCTCAGTAGGTGAGAACAGAAGAGCACCGTGAAGCCGCGCTCGCGGTTCAGCCGCTGGATGAGTGCGCGCATCTCCGCGATGCCCTCGGGATCGAGGCCGTTCGTCGGCTCATCAAGCAGCACGACCTCCGGCTCCGGCAGCAGCGCCTGCGCGAGCCCAAGCCGCTGGCGCATGCCCTGGCTGTAGGTGCCGACCTTGTCGTGAATGCGCGCGGTGAGGCCGACAAATTCCACTGCGTCCCGCATTTCCTTGCGCGGCACGAGCGCGCTGTAGCTCGTGAAAATTTCCAGATTCCTCCATCCGCTCAGGTATTCGTAAAAACGCGGCGCCTCAAAAATCGCGCCGACCTTCGCAAGCGCACGCGGACGCTCGCGCTGCACGCTGATGCCGCCGACGAACGCCTCGCCCTCATCGGGAAAAACCATGCCGAGCAGGATGCCGAGCGCCGTGCTTTTCCCCGCGCCGTTGTGCCCGAGAAGGCCGAAGATTTCCCCGCGCTCCACGGCAAACGACAGCCCGTGCAGCGCCGGCTTCCCGGCGAAACTCTTTTTCAAATTCGCGAGCCGGATCGCTTCCATCAGTTCTTCGGCGGCGTGTCGCTCAGGAACGTCAGCTCCTGCGACACATGCCCGTCAGCGTAGAGGACGTTCAGCTTGTTCTGGAGGTGCTCGTGGAAGCCCTCCTTGTCACCCATCATCATCGTGTGGCCCGGCTCATCAATCGGGCTAGTCGCCACGAAGCTCACACTCAGCGAGACGAGGCGCTGACCGTTGAGTTTCCAATTCCACAGGTAGCTCGTGCCGCTCACCTCGGCGATGTGCTTCCGATCATCCGGGCAGGCAAAGACGCGCTGCTCGCCGACGTAGGACGCCAGCGCCGTGTCAATGGTCAGCGCCGCATCGCTGCGTGTCGCGCGAGCCATCGCAAGCTCGGGATAAATGCCCTCGTGGTCGGCAACATAGCGCGACATCGCCCCGCCGAGGGCGCGGAGATTCTGCGTGCAAGCCGCCGAACGCGCATCCCGCTGCGAACGCTGCCAGCCGACGCTGCCGAGCGTCGCAAGCAGTGCGATGATCGCGAGGACGGCGAGCAGCTCAATAAGCGTGAAGGCGCGGACGCCATCGGCAGATGTGCGCATCAACGCGACCATTTTACGGTTTGCTCCAGCGCCTCCAAGAATGGCAGCGCGTCCATTTTCGCATCAATCGTCGCGTCGCTGTAAAATGACTTCAGCCCCTGGTCTATGATCTTCCGGAACGCCGGATCATTCGCGTCGCGCCGCTCCCGGTCGCCGCCGTGCTCGCGAAGATCGTCCACCGCCTTCTGCACCATCTTCTTGCGTTTGCCCGGCTCCATCTTGTTGAAGCTTTCCATCATCTGCTTGAACCCCGACGGCAGCACGCGATCGAGATAGCGCCCCTTTTCCTCCGCGGTGAGCCCAAGCCAGAATTTTTCGAGCTTCCGCTGCTTGTCCATCTCGCGGCGCTGTTCGTATTCGAGGCTGTTCACCCGCTTCGCGACCTCCTCGATCAGCTTCGCGCGATCCGCGGGCGCCTTGCCCTCAAGTGTGTTTGCGCCGACGAATTCCGCAATGCGCTCGGGCGTCGCGCGGTTCTTCCGGACGATCCAGATCGCGCCGCCGATCACGCCCCACAGGAGGGCGAGCAGCAGGGCGGTTTTGGTCCAATACGGGCGCATCCGGCCTTCATAAACGCGAATACCGACGCACTCAACCATCATGCACTGCCACAGAAAAAATCAGCGCGCCCAAGTCTGGCACGGTCGCTGCTATTTCCAAATGTGCAGAGCACGGAAGCCACGAAATTAACAAACCATATTTCTCCAGAGTTCCAGTAGCCTCCGCAACGCGACCTTCGGGTCGCGTTCTTTTTTCCGGGAACAGGCGGCAGCGATGCGAAGCCGGGGCTACCGCTACTTGTAAGGCACCGTTCCATTCGCATCCACTGTGTACTTCCATTTCGCGACGTATTCCGCGGCGGGGCGGAAATCATCGTGCTGCGCGGCGAGTTTTTCCTTCAGCATCGCATCCATGCGCGCCTGCAATTCCGCGTGCTCCGGTTTGCCGATGAGGTTGTCGAGCTGCCACGGATCCTTCTCGTTGTCGAAAAGCAGCCACGGCCCTTCGAGTTCGCGGACGTAGGTGAAGCGCACGGTGCGGATGCAGCGGTATTCCCTTCCTCCGACGCGCCGCGTGAATTCACCGAACGGCGCATCACACTGCACGATGGCCGCGCCGCCGGACGGATCCTTTCCGCCGCGCATGTGGCCGGTAAAGTCGAAACCCTCGACGGTCTTCGGAATCGCGACTCCGCACAGGCCGAGCAGCGTAGGCATCACGTCCTCCGAGTTGATCGTCCCCTCGGTGCGATGAGGGGCGATGCCGAGCTTCGCGGGCACGCGGAACAGCATCGGCACGCGCGCGGATTCCTCATAGGGCTTCTGCTTCCGCTGCATCGCGTGCGACGAAAGCATGTCGCCGTGATCGGACGTGAAGACGATGATCGTGTTGTCGTCCACCCCCACGCTTTTCAACGTGCCAAGAAGGTCGCCGATGCAGTCATCGAGCGCCGTACAGTGCGCGTAGTAGCCCGCGAGATCCACTCGGGCACGCGCCTGTGCGATACCGTTGTCGGGCACATTGCCGCGCAGCTTCATGGCTTCGGGTGAATACATGTCGCGGTATTTTTGCGGCGCGGTCTCGTAGGGATTGTGCGGCGGGCCCCACGCGAGCCAGAGCAGGAAGGGCTTCCCCGTTTTCGCGCGCGACTCGATGTAGCCCTGCGCGTCGCGCGTCTGCGCGATGGCGTCGTAGCCCTGCCATTCCAGCTTCTCCGGGCCGTCGGCGTAGTACGGCGACTGGTTGTAGGCATGCGTGCATTCGAGCACCTTCCAGTAGTCAAATCCCTGCCGCCGCTCGCGCGGAATGAAGGCCGAGCGTCCGCGGCCATCCACATGCCATTTGCCAATGCACCCGGTGTCGTAACCCGCACCCTTGAGCACCTTCGCGATCGTCACAGCCTCGGGATTCAGTTGCACGTCATTCAGAAAAATCCCGTGCGTGAGCGGACGCTGCCCGGTGAGCAGCGAAGCGCGCGTGGGCGAACATACGGGCATGCCCGAGACGGCCTGCGTGAAATTCACACACTCCTTTTCCAGCCGGTCGAGGTTCGGCGTCTTCACATTCGGATCGCCCGCGAACCCGAACGCCTGAGCACGCCACTGGTCGGCTATGATCATGAGGACGTTCGGCGGACGATCCGCGGCGGTCGCAGTCGCGCTGCCCGCGACGAAAAGCGCGAGCGCGGTGAAAGTGCGGAGCATCGCTTTCACTCCGCAGCCTCCGCCTTATTCTTTTTCTTCCCATTCGGTTTCTCGCCCGCATCGGGCGGCAGATCCTGCATCGCGAGCGCGCGGAATTCCTCCGTGTGCTTCGTCCACACTGCGGCCATTTCTTTCACGCGCTCGGACTGCTTCGCCGCGAGGTTTTTCGCCTCCGCGCGATCGGTCGTGAGGTCGTAGAGTTCCCACGGGCTGTCGGCCCCGGCGGCCACGATTTTCCAGTCACCCACTCGCAAAGCGCGATTTTTCTCGTGCATCCACCACAGGTAATCGTGCGTCACCGCGCCGTCCTTCGCGAACGCGGGCACGAGGCTCTTGCCCGGTGCGGGCGGCACGGGCTTGCCGTCCACGCTCTCGGCGCGCTTGCCGCCGGCGATGTCGAGCACCGTCGGCACGATATCAATCAAGTGTGCGGGATTGTGCCGCAGTTCGCCACGCGCGGCGATGCCCTTCGGCCATTGCACGATGAACGACGTCGCGATGCCGCCCTCGTGGACCCACGTCTTGTGTCGTCGGAAAGGCGTGTTCGACGCGCTTGAAAATCCCGGCCCGAGGCACAGGAAGCTATCCGCCGATCCGGGGACTGCGCCCGGTGCGTTGCCGCCGCCACGCACCATGATCTCCGCGCTCGCACCATTGTCGGAGAGGAAAATCACGAGCGTGTTTTCCGCTGCGCCCATCGCTTTGATCTGCGCGAGCACGCGGCCGATTTCCTGATCCATCCGATCCACCATCGCCGCGTGGATCGCCATTTTCTCCGCTTGGAATTCCCGCTGCACCGTCGTGAGTTCCGTCCACGGCAACGGGCGGTCCACTTCGCCGGGATGGATCTTCGTGAGGTCGCCCTTGAACGGATACGGCGGGCCGACCTCGCGCTCGATGGCCGACAGCGTCGTGTTCACAAGGCCCGCCTTTTTCTGCCTCGCGAATCGATCCTCGCGCGCGACCTCCCAGCCCTTGAGATACTTGTCCTTGTAGCGCGCAATGTCCTCCGGAGGCGCCTGCAACGGAAAGTGCGGCACGGTGAACGCGAGATACGAAAAGAACGGCTGCGTGGAAAACTTCTCCGCATGCTCCTTCAGACATTTGATCGCGTGATCCGCATACGCCGCCGAGGTGTAGTAGCCGCTTCCGAGCTTCACGGGCGGGAGCGGCTTGTCATCCTCGCTGTGGTTGCTCACGGAGAAATTGTGGTTGTGATCGTCCACGACATACGAGTGGTCGAAGCCGTTCTCCGTCGGCTTCCCGTCCACATGCCATTTTCCCGACTGATACGAGCGGTAGCCGAGCGGCTTCAGCATCGTCGAGAGAAGCGGCGCCCACGCGGGACGCTCGCCTCGCGCACCGCCCGGCCCGCCGGGAAACGCATCGCGCCGCACCGCCTGCGCGTAGTAGCCCGTGAGGATCGCAGCGCGCGAAGGCCAGCAGCGCGCGGTGTTGTAAAATTGCGTGAAGCGCAGCCCGTTCGCCGCGAGCGAATCGAGGTTCGGCGTGCGCATTTCGCCGCCGTAACACCCCGCATCGGAGTAGCCCATGTCATCCGCGAGGATGAGCAGGACGTTTGGTTTCGCCGGGCCCACCGCGCGCAACGATGCGGACGAAAACACGAGAACGACGAGCAGGAGGAGGAACGCAATTGGGCGTTTCATTCTGCGCATGAAAACCGCTCCCAATGCGCTTGTCCCGCAAGAAACTGAGTGCCGCCAGACGCACGCGCCTCTCATGCCGGACCGCACGCGATACAAAAACGAATCCCCGATGAATCCCGATTTTGAATCCATCTTCGCCCGTCTCCGCGAAATCCTGCGCAGGCATTCCGAAGGTCTCACTGTCACGGACGACGCGCCGACCCGCTACACCCTCACCGGGGGCTGTCATCCCACGCACAAGAAGCCGACGGACATCGCCTGGATTCGCATCGGCAAAAATTACGTGAGCTTCCATCACATGGGCATCTATGGATGCGAAAAATTGCGCGAGGGCCTGTCGCCCACATTGAAGGCGCGCATGCAGGGCAGGTCGTGCTTCAACTTCAAGAAGCCCGACGAAGCGCTCTTCAAGGAACTCGAGCAAATGACCGTGCACGGCTTCGCCGCATTTCGAAAAGCCGGGTATCTCTGACCGCCGCGCACCTCTCAGCGCATCGAAAACCGCGCAGTCGTCTTGCCCGCGCTCGCACATTTCCAAACCCACGCTACGCTGCACGCCATGCTCCCGTGGTTCCAAGACCGATTCCCGCTTTATCTCGCCCCGATGGCGGGGATCACGGACACGACCTTCCGCCAGCTCTGCAAAGGCTACGGCGCAGATGTGATGGTCTCGGAGTTCGTTTCCTCCGAGGGAATTTTCCGGAAAAATGAGCGCACGATGGAGTATCTCGACTTCGAGGAATCGGAGCGCCCGCTCGGCATCCAGCTCTTCGGCGGCGACCCGGATCATCTCGCCGAAGCCGCGAAAATCGTGCTCGACTGGAAGCGGCCCGATTTTCTCGACATCAATTTCGGCTGCCCGGTGAACAAGGTCGTGAGCAAGAACGGCGGCTCCTCGATCCTGCGCGACTGCCCGCTGCTCGCGCGCATCGCGGGTGCGATCGTGAAGGCCGTCGCACCGCATCCCGTCACCGCGAAGATCCGCATCGGCTGGAGCGCCGACACGATCAATGCAACCACGACCGCGCGCATCCTCGAAGACTGCGGCATCCAGGCCGTCGCCGTCCACGGACGCACGAAGGAGCAGGGCTACAGCGGCGAGGCGGACTGGAACGTGATCGCACAGGTCGCCGAGGCCGTGCGCATCCCGGTGATCGGCAATGGCGACATCGTCACCGCCCACGATGTCGAGCACCGGAAAAGCACGACGCTCATCGCAGGCATCATGATCGGCCGCACCGCAATGCAGCACCCGTGGGTCTTCCGCGAGATCCGACATTACCTCGACACCGGCACACACCTCGCACCGCCATCGCTCGCGGAAATCTGGGCACACATCCGCCGCCATTGCGCGATGGAGATCGCGCGCCAAAAATTGCAGCCGCGCGGTCTCGAAGCTCCCGGATCGGCAGAACTTAACGCGATGCAATCCATGCGCACACAGCTCATGTCCTACTCGCGCGGAATGTCCAGCGCACGGCAACTGCGGGAAAAATTCGCGCACGTCGCCTCGCTCGCACAGCTCGACGACATCGCCGCGGAAAACATCGCGCAGCATCCGTCGGACTCGCACCTCGCCGCGGCTTAACGCGCCGGGAAAGAGCCTTTGGACTGCGCTTGGCGGAATCTCGCCAGCGTGGTCCGCAGCCCCGCCATCGTGAAGGGCTTGCTCATCACGATGTCCACGCCCTCGGGCTTCTCGCCGGTCGCAGCCATGATGTCGCCGAAGCCCGTCACCAGGATCACCGGCACATTGGGCCGCTGCTTCTTCACCTCGCGCGCGAGCTCGTCGCCCTCCATCTCGGGCATTGAGCGATCCGTCATCACGATGTCGAATTCCCCTCCGTGGAATTTTTCCAGTCCGTCGCGCCCGTTCACGGCGGGCGTCACTTCGTAGCCGTCATCGGTCAGGTAGGTCTGGATGACTTCGCGCACGGCCGGGTCATCGTCCACCACGAGCACGCGGCACCGTGGCGGCGGTGTTGCGGCGGATTCTGCCGATGGAAAAATCACGCGCACCGTGGTGCCGATGCCCTTGCGGCTCCCGATCTCCAGCCTGCCCCGGTGCCGCGCCACCACCTCGTGGATCACCGCGTAGCCGCTGGGCCAGCCGTCCGCGCGTTCCGCTGCGGCGCTGGGATCCAGCAGCCGCTGGCGCATCGCCTCGGTGACTCCCAGCCCGTCATCCTGCACCGTGAGGATCGCATCGTCGCCCTGCTGGTGCGCGCCGATCGTGATCGTGCCGCGGCGCGGGATCGCATTCATCGAATTCCTCACCAGATGCGTGAGCATCTCGCGGAGCCGGATCGGATCTCCGTGGATTTTCACAGCGGGCCCCGCCTTCCGCTCAAAGGCCACTTTCGGCACCGCGTCTCCCGCCGGCTCCCCGCTCCTCGGGCGAAAAAGCTCGATGACGTGATCCATCAGCGTGTCGAGCGCGACCGTTTGAAACACCTCCTCCGACGGCACGTCAACCGCCTCCGCGATCGCGGAGGCGTCGCCCGGCCTGCGCAGCGCCTTCCGCCCCGCATCCACGGCCAGGATGATCTGCTGGATGTGCTCCGTCACTTTCTCCGGATGCGTGATCACCGCCGGCGCGCGCAGGACGACTTCCGAATGCTGCTGGATGCGCTTGAGCGCCTCCTCGATCTCGCGCGTCGCCGAGCCCGAGCACTCCGCCGCCGCGCGGCTCCGCTGCACGGCGCGCAATTCCGCGAGCGCCACCGTGAGCTGCTGGTTGCTCTTCACGAGCTGCTCCTCCGCCTGCCGCCGCTCCGCGATCTCACGCTGGAGCTGGTCATTCACCGATTCCAATTCCGCCGTCCGCTCCTTCACGCGCGCCTCCAGCCCGGCATTGTCCAGCCGCCCGGCCACCTGCCCGCGCTTGCGCTCGATCGCATACTGGATCGAGCGCAGCAGGAGCTGCATGTCCACATGCCCCTTCACGAGGTAATCCTGCGCTCCCTTCTGCACCAGCTCGATGGCCGCCGTCACATCCGAGACCCCGCTCAGGATCACGATCGGCACATCCGGCGCAGCTTCATTCATCCGGTGAAAGGTCGCCACGCCGGCGCTGTCCGGCAGCGTCAGATCCAGCAGCACGATGTCGCGCCCGCCCTCGGCCACCATGCGGATTCCCTCGGCGAGCGATGCCGCGGCAGCCACTGCGAACACCGGATGCTCGGAGGCACCAAGCAGGCGCCCGAGCAATTCGGAATGCTCCCGGTTATCCTCGACGAGGAGAACCCGGATCGGACGGTTAGTGATGGGCATCTTTGCTTCTGGTGACGGTGAGGGCTGAATCAACGTTCACTGTAAATGCAGTATTCGGGCCACCCAAGGGGGAACCATCGGTGAATTACAAGCTGACCGGGGAACATTGATCGGACTTTCCCAGCGACACCTCGGCGCGCGCAGCGCTCAAACAGCCGCCGACGATGATCACCGTGCCCGTGAGATAGATCCACAGCAGCAGCGCCACCACACTGCCGAAGGTGCCGTACACCACGTTGAAATGCGCCACCCGCCCGGCGTAAAAAACGAACAGCTTCTGCAGTCCGCCGAGCGCCGCCGTGACGAGGATCGCCTCGATCCATACCTCGCGGAATGTCGTCTTCCGCCGCGGCGCAAACTTATAGAAAAGCGCGAGGCTGTAAAAAAGCAGCAGCGGCGGCAGCAAATCGCGCAAGGTCTTCACGGCCCACCCGCCGAGGCCGAAATCGAACGCAAACACGTCCGGATGCGAGAGGTAATATTTTTCCAGCCCGTTCAGGATCGCCGGCGCGATGAGGCCGATGAGGAGCGCGCTCGCGAGCACCGTCACCATGAGCAGGTTTTTCAGCGGCAGCCGCCACCAACTCAGCTCATGCGTGCCCCATGCATTGTTCACCGCGCGGACCAGCGAATGGAAGAAACGCAGCGAGCACCATGTGAGGATCGCAAACGAAATCAGCCCCGAGCCGAGCCGCGACTGCATGAAGCTCTGCACCGTCGCGCGCACCGTCTCGGCGCTCCCGAGATCCACGATGTACTGCGAGAGCAGTTCAAAAATCTGCGTCGTCGCCTGCTCCCGGTTCCCGAGGAATCGCGTGCCCGCCGTGATCAGCAGCACAAGCAGCGGCAGAAGCGAAAACAGCGCGTAGTACGCAAACGACGCCGCGTACTGTTCGCCATCCGTCTCCACGTACTTCACACCCGTCCGCCAGACCGTCGCCCACACGCGCCCCATGCGGCGTCGGCGCGGACTTGGTGATGCGGGAATTTCAGACATCGCTGCGCCGATTCAAAACGAAACCGCGCACCGACGCGAAGCACATTTTGACTCGGAACGCGGAACGCGGAAAAAAGAAGCGGTTCCACGTTTGTCGCCAGCCTTTCCGCGTTCCGCCTTCCGCGCTCCGCGTTTCCTAGTTCCCCGGCCCTCGCCCGCGCCCGGTGAATCCGCCGCGGCTTGGCGACTGGATGCGCGCCTTCACCTCGTCCGTCAGCGCACTCTGCGCGATCCATTCCTTCGCCGCCGGCGCGTCCTGCTTCACCCAGGTGCGCACCACATTTTCCACCGCGCGCTGCTGCCGATCCTTGTCCGTGATCGTGGTCGCCCATGCGAGCGCGCCCTTCGGGTCTTTCTCCGCGACGGTCGTCGCGTAGCTCTCGCGGCTGCGGTCGGCCTCGGCGGTCGCGGGCAGCTTCGCCATGAATGCCCCCGCAGCGGCCACGTCCTTCTTCGCCCACTCGCCGATCGTCTCGGCGAGCGCGCGCGACTTCGGCTCGCCTTCCGGCAGCGCGAGCGCCCACGAGGCGGCGGACGGCGCGTCCTTCTCGGCAAATTTTCCCGCAAGCTGCGGGATGAGGCCATCGCGCAGCGAGCCCGCGGCCATGCCGTCAATCGCACTGCGCGCGCCGTCCAGCCCGCGCTGGCCCACGAGCTCCCCCGCGATCGTGTCGAGCGTCCGGCTGCGGGGATCAAAAGTCTCCGTCGCCGCCACGCCGATCGCGCGATCCAAGTCTGTGCGTGCGAGCTGCGAGAGCACCATCGAAAGCGGCGAACTGGACGGCCAGCCTCCGCCGGGGCCACCAGGGCCGCCAGGGCCGCCCTGCCCGCCCTGCGATTCGTCCTTCTCCTTGCCGGTCGTCTGCGCCCACGCGATCGCTTCGGCGGGATTCGTGCGCGTCCACGTCTGCATCACCGCGCTCATGCCGATCCATTTTTCCTCGCGGCCCTTGCTGTTCACAAAGGCGACCGCACCCTTCGCATCGAGCTGCGTCCATTTTTCCAAAATCATCGAATACTCCGTGAACCGCGCGCCGCGTCC
>Ga0209086_10004417_pt1 | contig 10443 bp, 7 predicted proteins | sample M_130207_XF_Meta_FD_187312 | JGI IMG/M metagenome (GOLD analysis project Ga0209086, IMG submission 187312) | Freshwater microbial communities from Lake Montjoie, Canada to study carbon cycling - M_130207_XF_MetaG (SPAdes) (version 2) | ecosystem: Environmental > Aquatic > Freshwater > Lake...
GCGAACCTGTTGCGCCCGTAGCCGCCGCCACGACCCAACCCATGCAGCCGAGCAGGCCAAAGCGGGCCGCTCAAAGACCAATTACTGTCACGGATTTTCCACTCAAAGCGGCGACTTCGCCTCGTACCAGAGCAGGACAATCCACAGTGTCACCGGTGGTCGCGCTATCAATGAGTCAAGCGGCCTTGATTTCAAAAATAAGTCAAAGCACAGCGCCCAAAAGACCAATTAGCGCCATTGACGCTTTGATCGCTAGCCGACTCAGCCAACGGATTGCACCAATGACGCAGGCGGAACATGCCGCAAAGCCAAAGGCAATCTGGAACGCCAAAAGCATGCGCCAGGGCTTGATTATGGCTGAAATTCTCTCGCCGCCAATTGCGTTGCGTTCCTAATCTAAATCCTGCCTTCATAAAAGCTTGCATGAAGCCATCACGATCGCAGCATGTTGCGCTTGATTTCGCTACAATTATCCAATTCAACACATTTGTAATCTGAAGGATCAACGCATGATTGACATGAGAAAATTGAAAGAACTGATTCGTTTAATGACCGCCAACGAGCTGTTGGAGTTAGATCTGCGCGACAAGGATGAACAGGTCACCATTCGTCGACCCAATATTCATAGCGCGCCTCAAATTATGCAGGCTCCCGCAGGTTTGGCGCAAGCGGTCACCATGGCGCCTCCAGCCGTCGCTCAGCCCGCTGCTCCAACTTCTCCAAGCAAGCCAGCCGCCCCAATTGATGACACGGCTGGTTTGATCAAGATTGAAAGCCCAATGGTTGGAACTTTCTATGCATCGGCCTCGCCGGACAAGCCGCCATTTGTCAGCATTGGCGCAAGCGTTGGTCCCAATTCCGTGGTCTGTCTCATTGAAGCCATGAAGATCTTTAACGAGATCAACGCTGGCACCACGGGCACCATCGAAAAGATTCTTGTGAAGAGCGGGGACGCGGTGGAGTTTGGCCAGGCGATTTTCCTGGTGCGACCTTCGTAAATTTTCCGCCGCACTGCATTTGTTCTTGCCTTCTTCATTTCTCACCTTGCTCATATCAATGTCTTTCACTTCACCCATCAACATTCATCCATCATGTTTAAAAGAATTCTGATCGCCAATAGAGGTGAGATTGCGCTGCGAGTGATTCGCGCCTGCCGCGAGTTGGGCGTGAGTCCAGTGTGCGTGTACAGCGTCGCCGACCGCGATGGTCCATGGATTGAGCAGGCCGATGAAGCCGTGTGCATTGGTCCGGCCGCCAGCAAAGAAAGTTACTTGCGCATTGAGCGACTGATCGCCGCCGCGGAAATCACGGGCGCGGACGCCATTCATCCGGGCTACGGATTTCTTTCTGAAAATTCCCACTTCGCGGAAGTCTGCCGCGATTGCAATATTTCTTTCATTGGACCAAGTCCAGAAGCCATGAATTTGTTGGGCGATAAAGTGAATTGCAAGCGCTTGGCGCGGCAATCTGGAACACCTGTTTTTCCCGGCACAGAAGGCGGAATTGAGGATATTGACGAGGCCGCGAAAGTGGCCAACGAGATTGGCTATCCAGTCATCATTAAGGCCAGCGCCGGTGGTGGTGGCCGCGGCATGCGCGTTGCGCGCAGCGAGGCGGAGTTGCGTGAAAATGTGGAGAAGGCGCGTCAAGAAGCGTTGGCCGCGTTTGGAAACGGAACCGTCTATGTTGAAAAATATTTGGAGAACGCGCGCCACTTTGAAGTGCAAACCATTGGCGACAACCATGGCAACGCCGTGCATTTGTTCGAGCGCGATTGCTCCAGTCAGCGTCGCCATCAGAAATTAGTCGAGGAGGCGCCAAGCCCTGGCGTGGATCCAGCCAAGCGCTTGAAGGTGTGCGAAAGCGCAGCCGCGTTAATTCGTACCGCCAACTATTGCGGCGCGGCCACGGTTGAATTTCTCATGGACAAGAAACAAGATTTCTACATGCTGGAAGTCAACACGCGCGTGCAAGTGGAGCACCCGGTCACGGAAATGATCACCGGCGTGGACATTGTGCAAACGCAAATTCGCGTCGCCGCCGGCGAGCCACTGCCCATCAAGCAGCAGGACATCCACATCAACGGCCACGCGATTGAAGTCCGCATTAACGCCGAGGACCCTGATAAAAATTTCATGCCGCAAGCGGGGCTTATTGAAACATTTGTTGCGCCAGGTGGTCCAGGCGTTCGCCTTGATAGCCATGCCCGCGCCGGCTACCGCATTCCGCCCAATTACGACTCCATGATTGGCAAGCTGATTGTGCACGGACCAACGCGCGCCGCCGCCATTGCGCGCATGCGTCAAGCGCTGAATGAATTTAAGATTGGTCCGCTGCGCACAACCATCGCGTTGCACAAGCGCATCATGGACAACAAGGAATTTCAGAACGCTGACTTCGACATTCACTGGGTCGAGCGTTGGTTGAAGAGCAACGACACCGCAGGCGTGTCAAAGTAAATCCAAGCGGTTGCAACGCTACTTCTCAATGTGAATCCGTGGCGTCTGGCTTGAAATGCCAACGGCAAGCGCGTTTTATTTAGTCGAGCCTGAGCTTTCAACTTTCAAACTTGCGGTGCCAAGAATTTTTGCCTTGTTCACTGGCAGACTTGGATCGCGCAAGATCACCATTTGAACTTCAACGCCAATTGGAAGGCGATACAGAACGTCGATAAAGCCGTCGCTGCCGCGCTGGAATTGTTTCACGGTGAAACCTTCGGCTGGTTTTTCCAAATAAATTTCCCACTCTTCGGTGACGGTGTTCACCCAGATATATCCAAAGGGCTCGTACAAATTTCCGTTCTTGTCCACCAGCGTCGGAACGCCGCGCAGGCCAACGGCTTCCGCAATTTTTCTGGTCTTGTCGACATTGAACAAATCCGCGATGCTTTCGCGCGACACGGTCAGTTTGACGATTCTCTCGTCCTTGGACTGCGCCATGTTTCGAACATCGCCCTTGGCCTGCGGATTTTTCTTAATACGTTTGGCGGCGCCACTGACAAGATTTCCACCATCTTCTTGCAGTGTTCCTGGCAAGCCGTTCTTGCTGAGAACAATTCCGCTGATCATGCTGTCAAGGCGAAGTTCACTGGACGGAATAGGTGGAGCGCTTTCGTCGGGGGCGATTGCAATTTTCTCGCCAGCATTTTCAACCGCTTGACCCAACGCAAGCGCGTTTGGATTGACCGCGGGCAATGCGACGCGCAGTCCCTTGATCAGCAGCATGGTTGGGGCGCCGGATTTAAATGGCTTGTCTGAGAACACAAGGCAAATCTTTCCTTCGCCGCTTGAATCTTCCAACGAGGCGAACGATGTCGCGGTCTTGAATTCGTATCGAATCATGGAGCGACCTGAGTCTGTTTTTTTCTCCTGGCTGAACTCAATTGGAAATTCAGCGATGGAACCGCCAGGAATCGGCGCGATTAATCGAGCTTGCGAAGCGGAAAGACTGAATGATCCGCCGGCATCAAATGAAGCGGGCTGCAATGTCAACATGACCGCATAGGCGCCCTGGCCTTTGGTGTTGTCGCGCAAGACATATTTTGGATCGTGGTAAAAACCGTCCAACGAGAATGTTCCAGGAGCCAGCGTTGAATTGCCACGGCCTTCACGAAGCGAATCCTTGAACAAGCTTCCGCCGTCCTGCGCAACGGCGGGGCGCAACGACGCCATTGGCGTGTTGCCCATGAGCGGTGAGCAACTTCCAGCTGACAACATATTGAAAAAGCCTTGTGTGAAACCCATCACCAACGACGCGGGTGATGTTGGCGAACTTTGTTGCGGACGTCCATTGGATTCTGGCGAACGAACCCATCCGGTGTATCCCAAAAGTTCCGTGGAAGATGAGAGATGTCCAACCGCGATCAGCGTGATGCCCATGGTTAAAATTCCACTGAGCAATCCAAGCACCGCGCCAAATGACAAGTTGGCCCAGCGCGGAAGTGCGGGGCGTTTTGGTGTGACAAAATCAATGACCACACGGAGAACGAAAAGCAGACCAAGGAATAAAACACCAAGCGTGAGACCCCATGCGTATCCGTCAAAACCGCCGCCTTTCAGCAGAAAACCAACCGTAATTGGCTCCCACAAAGCGAAAGCCAACGCGCCTGCGATCACGACGCATGTGAAGTGAATGAAGGCGTCAAAGAGACCTTGATTGGCCCACCAATAGGCGATCAGAAGAACAAGCAACGCGACAAGAACTGAGAAAATCATTGTGAGGCCTTTGGCTTGTTTGGTGGCGAGGCGGGTTTCGCGGCGCTTGGCGCAGGCGCCGATTTACCCGCGGCTGGTTTGCCTGCGGCGGGTGGCGTTGTCGAAGTTGGTTTGTCTGCGGCCGCAGCAGGTGCCGCTGTTTTGCTTGCGGCCGGTGAAAGAATTCGAATGGCCTCCTCAAGACTTGTTGTGCCATCGCGCACACGCAGCAACGCGGACTCTTGCATGCCAGGCAATTTGTGCCGCAGACGAGATGAGTTGTACGCGCTCTTTAAATCTCCCTTGGCTAGGAACACGCGCGCTTCATCGTCCACGACAAAAACTTCGCTGATAATAATTTGACCGACATACCCTGTTCCATTGCACATTGGGCAGTCGATGATTTTATTTTTGGTCTGCACCTTGCCGCTGCCCTTGAACAATTCAACTTGTTTGCCAGCGGCAATGCCAAGTTTTTTGGCTTGATCAGGCGAGGGTTGGTAGCCAACGCGGCACGCCAAACATAATTTGCGACACAACTTTTGCGCAATGACCAAGCGAAGTGGACCAGCGGCAAGTTTCACATCACCAACGGATTTCACCCATTCCGTGATCGCCGCGGCGACCCCATCCACAGGCACGGCGACGTAAAAACGAATCTCGTTGTTGTTGGGCGCCGCGATCAGTTTGCCCACGCCAACTTCGGCCGCATCCTCCACATACACCACATCGGGACTGCGACGAATAATGGATTGCAAGTGCGTTGAATAATCAACTCCGCCTTGCGCGGAAGTCCAGACTTGATGATCGACGCCATCAAGTCGATGAATGAGATTTTTTTCCAATGTCTTCACAGCGGCGGTGAACGCGTCATGTCCAGAGAGCATGGCCAACGCGGTCGAAGTCAAGCCTTGGCCAGGCGCCGCTGCAAGAAGCGCCACTCCGCCGCGCGCCATTGGATCCATGATGGATTGAACGGTCTTTTCCTGCGACGGCAAGAACCCAACTTGAGGGATGGTGCGCGTCATGGTGTGCGCGCGGTCAAAATCAATGCGCAGTTGTTGTCCAGCGGATGAGCCCGCGATTGAAATGGAAACTGGAATCACCACTTCTTCTTTAATGACAAAGAATGATCCACTTTGGCGCTTGCGTTTTTCCTTCACATCAAGGGCGGCCAGGCCCTTGAGGAAATCGATCATGGCGGTGGTGATCTCGGGCGTTGCGCTATCGGCCTTGCTGCGAATGCCATCCACAGTAATCGCAGCGCTGACTGCGTCGGGTTTCACAACCAAGTCCACGCGTGATGCACGCTTATGAAGCGCGTTGCCTAGAAGCGCGTCGGCGGCTTGGAACGCGGGCAAAATAGGATCTGTTTTGGCTGGATTTGGGCGGTCTTTTTTATTCGCGTCTTTGAAAGCAAGTTGCGCGCCCGCCAAGGACTTGGAAGTGCCGCGCTTCTTAAAGAAGGCGCGGACCTTGTCACCGCCAATCACAAACTTTTGTTTTTCCGGAACGGCTGCGTTGCGGGTTTTCCAATAGAACAAAATTGGACCCACGGTAAAAATGATTTGGGTGGGCCAACTGATCCAAAATGTCGGTATGAAAAGTCCGGCAAAAAGTCCGGCGGTGAGTCCGCCAATGAGAATAGCGTGCCACTTGTGCGAAGCCAATCCGCATTTGTGAATATCCGAAACAAGCTTTGAAACAATCGCCGACGCCAGCAACGCGGTCACAAAAAGAAACATGGGCTTGATGGGATCAAGCAGGAACTCACTGGAAACATTTTGCGCAAGAAGGAATGTCATTGAATTCATGGCGCCTTACGAAATTCCCTTCAAACGCATTTTCAATTCTTCCGGCTTGGCCGTGGCTTCCATGGCGACCTTGGTGTGCACCCATTCGCCTTCGACCAATCTCACCAAACTTGAGGTGAAGTCCACCATTCCTTCGGAAGCGCTTTGACGCATGATGTCAAGCAACTCGCCTTCGCGGCGCTCCAAAATATATTTTTGAACAACGGGGGTGTTGATTAAAATTTCCAAAGCGGGCAAGCGCGCAATGTTCTCGTGCAGCGTGGGCAGCAACTTTTGATAAATGATGGCGCGCAAATTGAAGGCTAAAAGCTTGCAAATTTGATCGCGCTCGGATTGCGGGAACAAATCATAAATGCGGCCAAAGGTCTGCCACGCGCTGGAGGCGTGGATGGTTCCAAACACCAAGTGGCCGGTTTCGGCGGCGCGAATGGCGGCTTCAAAAGTTTCGTGATCGCGCATTTCACCTACCAACACCACGTCAGGATTTTCTCGCACCAGCGCGCGCAGCGCCTCGTTGAATGTGGCGCAATCAATTCCAACTTCGCGCTGGTTGATCATGGCCTTGTCGTCGGTGAAGACATATTCAATCGGATCTTCAAGCGTGACAATGTGCACCTTCTTGCGCTCATTCACGTATTGCATCATGGCGGCAATGGTGGTGCTCTTGCCGCTGCCCGTCACGCCCGAAAGCAAAATCATGCCTTGGGCCAACAAAGAAATATCGCCAAGAATTGGCGGCAAATACAGATCTTCAAAGCGTCGAATGTTGCTGGAGATCAATCGAGCCGCGACGCTGGGCGTGCCACGCGCCATGAACAAGTTCACGCGGAAGCGATTCTTTGGGTCGTAGCCATATGCAAAATCGATTTGCCCTTTGCGGCAGAACATGTCGTACTGCGACTTGTCCAGCACGTCTTTGGCCATCTGAAATAAATCCTCAGGCTTCACGGCGGGACATTTCAGCGCTTGCAATTGTCCCTTGTGGCGAATGCGCGGCGCCATTCCGCTCTTGATAATCAGATCGCTTCCATTGATGGCAATGATGGCTTTAAGCCAACTATCCCAAATCTTTTTGCCCTCGCCAGGGCTGGTGCCTTCGTCGTGGTGAACAGGATTTGAACTTTGATCGCCAGTGGATGCGGGAGCGGACATGTGAATCTCCAAAGAGGGGTGAGTTGAACAAGAGTAACAAGGGAAAGCGTGCCAGTGGCGTGGTTCATAAAATTTGCCGCCGCCTATTGACAAGCGGCGTCACTGACGGGAAGGTCTACAAATGAAAGACCGCATTTCCTTCGAAGGCCTCACTTTCGACGATGTGCTCCTTGTGCCCCGCTACAGCGAGGTCACGCCAAATTTGGCGGACACGCGAACTCGGCTCACAAAAAATATTGAGTTGCGTGTGCCAATTCTTTCCGCGCCCATGGACACCGTGACCGAGTCCGCGCTTGCCATTGCGCTGGCGCAAGAGGGTGGTCTTGGCGTGATTCATCGCAACATGACTCCGCAGCGCCAAGCGCGTGAAGTGGCCAAGGTGAAGCGCAGCGAGAATGGAGTGATTTCAGATCCAGTTGTATTGTCGCCAGATGATTCGTTGGCCAAGGCCAAATTGCTCATGAGCGAGCAGGGCGTGAGTGGATTTCCTGTGACCGAGGGCGGAGTGCGCCGCGGAAAAGTGGTTGGAATTCTGACGCGCCGCGACATGAAATTTTTGGATTCGCCAGATGGTCACAAAGTTGGCGATGTCATGACGCGTGAGAATCTTGTGACGGCGCCGCCGGAAATTGCGCCAAAAGAGGCCGAGCGATTGATGGTGCAGCGTCGCGTTGAGAAAATTGTATTGGTGGACGCAAAGGGTTGCCTCGCTGGTCTGATCACCATGCGTGACTTGGAAAATTTCTCCAAACACGCCGCGGCGTGCCGTGATTCTCGCGGTCGCCTGCGCGTTGGCGCGTCGATTGGCGTGGGTCAATATGACCGCGTGGAGGCGTTGCTTGCGGCGGATGTTGATTTACTTGTTGTAGATACCGCGCATGGCCACAGTAAAAATGTCATTGACACGGTGAAGGAATTAAAGAAGCGTTTCAAGATTGAAGTGGTGGCGGGAAATGTTGGAACAAGCGAAGGCGCCAAGGCGCTGGTGGACGCTGGCTGCGACGCCATTAAAGTTGGAATTGGTCCAGGCTCAATTTGCACCACGCGCATTGTCACTGGCGTGGGCGTTCCACAAATCAGCGCCATTATGGAAAGCGTCAGTGGCGCGGGCGGTGTTGCGGTGATCGCCGACGGCGGCATTCGGCAATCGGGTGATGTGGCAAAAGCCATCGCGGCGGGCGCATCGGCCGTGATGTTGGGCGGACTGTTCGCGGGGTTGGATGAAAGTCCAGGCGAACTTGTCCTCTATAGAGGCCGCCGCTTCAAGAGTTACCGCGGCATGGGTAGCGAAGGCGCCATGATCGATGGCAGCGCCGACCGCTATGGTCAAGGCGCCATTTCCGACAGCCGAAAGTTTGTGCCCGAGGGCGTTGAAGGCCGCGTTCCCTATCGTGGTTCGTTGGCTGAATTTACCTATCAAATTGTTGGCGGTGTGCGCGCCGCAATGGGCTACTGCGGATGTCAAACGCTGACGGAGTTGCGCAAAGAAGCGCGCTTTGTGAAGATTTCAACGGCAAGTTTAATGGAGAGCCATCCGCACTCCATTCAAATCACCAAGGAAAGTCCAAACTACTCGGCGAATTATGCCGCTGGATCATTTGGTGGACTTGACTAGACTTCGCCGCTCGATTCGCTATCTTGCTTGACTCGATTGCTTGTCTTGATTTGTATTTGTGAAAATGCCGCCGGTGTGGCGGAATTGGCAGACGCGATGGACTCAAAATCCATTGCCCCTCGCGGGGCGTGAAGGTTCGATTCCTTTCACCGGCATTTTCTGACTGGCGCAATTTTTTAAAAAATATGGATACACTTCGCCCGTGTCGCTTATGAAAACAAATAAATTTTCAACGGCCACTTTTTTTGCAGTGTTCTTTTTTGTGTTCATACTTGCCACAAGCGACCGTGTGCATGCCGCAGCGGAAATTTGTTCGCCTCTTTCTGGAACCGCAGCATCAAGCGCCACTACGCAAACTGGTCCAACAATTCTGCCAAATATTTTTGATCCACACGGACCGCCCGCGCGCATGATTCATGACCTTTCTTGGCTTGTTTTAGGCATTTGCGGTGGTTTATTCATTCTGGTTGAGGGCATGATTTTTTACGGCGTGATTTTTTATCGCCGCAAAAAAAATGACAAGTCCAAAGACGAGCCACGCCAGGTGTACGGCAGCAATCCAGTTGAAATTGCGTGGACCATTATTCCGCTGTTGATTGTTTTTGTGCTTGCGCTCACCACGGTGCGCACTATTCGATCCATTGAACTCACGGAAGCTCCTAAAGGCGCGCTGCAAGTCGTGGTGATTGGCCATCAGTGGTGGTGGGAATATCGCTACTTAGATGCCAGCGTTCCAGGTGGCGAAGTGGTGGTGGCAAATGAATTGCATGTCCCAATAAATCGTCCTGTGTGGCTTCGTCTTGAAAGCGCTGACGTGATTCATTCCTGGTGGGTGCCAGCGCTTGCCGGGAAAATGGATGTGATTCCAAATCACACCAACCACACTTGGTTCAACGCGGAGACGGAGGGTTTGTACTTGGGTCAGTGCGCGGAATATTGTGGCAATCAACATGCTGGAATGTTGCTGCGTGTGGTGGCCAGCAAGCCAGCGGAGTTTGACGCGTGGTTGCAAACGCAAGTTGCGCCAACGGTGAACGACACGTCCGTGGCCATGGGACGCGACATCTTTCAAGAATATGCCTGCTCAAATTGCCATACGGTCAAAGGCGTTTCTGATGGGCAATTTGCGCCGGATCTCACGCATCTCATGAGCCGTCAGACCATTGCCTCCGGTGTTGCCCCGCTTGATCCAACAACATTGAAGGCGTGGATTGACAATCCGCAAGCGCTCAAGCCCGGGTGCAACATGCCAAGTTTGCAACTGGATACACAGGAACTTGACGCCGTTACCGCATATCTTTTAACTCTACGCTGAACCACACATGACCACCGCCCCAATCCATCCAATCAGCGAAACCAACATGGGCTTTGGCAGTCGCGTGCACAGTTGGGTAATTTCAGTTGATCATAAAAAACTTGGCATGATGTATATCGGCGCAGGATTAATTTTCTTTATGTTGGGCGGCATTGAAGCCACGCTTATGCGCTTGCAACTCATGAAGCCGTTGAACGATATGTTGACGCCACACGGCTTCAACCAAATGTTCACCATGCATGGAACCACCATGGTGTTCCTGGTGGGCATGCCGGTGTTGCTGGGCTTTGGAAATTATTTAATTCCACTTATGATCGGCGCGCGCGACATGGCGTTTCCGCGCCTGAACGCCTT
>Ga0209086_10004420_pt1 | contig 10439 bp, 7 predicted proteins | sample M_130207_XF_Meta_FD_187312 | JGI IMG/M metagenome (GOLD analysis project Ga0209086, IMG submission 187312) | Freshwater microbial communities from Lake Montjoie, Canada to study carbon cycling - M_130207_XF_MetaG (SPAdes) (version 2) | ecosystem: Environmental > Aquatic > Freshwater > Lake...
GTACTTCCATGAATTCTTTACTGCGATGGCTAATCTCCATCACGCTTGTTCCAAGCCCACGCCAATTGAGCATTTCATCGGCAGCCTGCTTCAATACTTCTTCAGGTAGAGTGGCCGGCCCCGCAGCGAAATTGAAGATGCGGTGGTCAAAGCTCATAGTCTTAGATCATCTGGTGGTGACGCCTTACGCGTCACCTTCTACATCAGAAGCGGAATCAGTTGCTGAATCGGCAGAGGCATCACCCTCTTCTAACTCATCATCCGAATCGCTTTCAGCAATCCGTTGTAAACCAGATAAACGGGTGCCTTCATCCACATTGATCAAGGTAACACCCTGAGTTGCCCGACCCATCTCACGGATTTCAGAAACACGAGTACGCACTAAAACACCACCAGTAGTGATCAACATGATTTGATCTTCTGTTGATACCAATGCAGCAGCAACAACTTTGCCATTCCGCTCAGATGTCTGAATTGCAATCATGCCTTTGGTACCGCGACCATGACGTGTGTACTCAGCAATCGGTGTGCGCTTGCCATAGCCATTCTCTGTAGCGGTTAATACGCTACTTGGAATCGCAATGCCATTTGCATCAACGACTGCAGCTTGCATACCCTCAGCTTCGGATGGAGCAACCAGCATCGCAATCACTTGATGACCATCGCCTAAGTTCATGCCACGTACACCGCGAGCAGTACGACCCATTGGACGTACATCGTTCTCATCAAAGCGCACTGCTTTACCAGCATCTGAGAAGAGCATCACATCGTGCTGGCCGTCAGTAATTGCCGCACCAACCAAGAAGTCACCTTCATTTAAGTCGACTGCAATAATGCCGGCTTTACGAGGATTAGAGAAATCAGACAAACGGGTTTTCTTCACGGTGCCTAAGCTGGTTGCCATAAAGACATACTGATCATCCTGATATCCCTTAATAGGGAGAATCACGGTAATCTTTTCACCTTCTATCAATGGGAACATATTGACGATCGGCTTACCGCGTGAGGTACGGCTTCCTTGCGGTACTTCCCACACTTTCAACCAATACATGCGGCCACGATCAGAGAAGCAAAGAATGGCGTCATGCGTATTGGCTACGAATAAAGTGTCAATCCAATCTTCATCCTTAGTAGCGGCAGCTTGCTTGCCACGACCGCCACGTTTTTGTGCGCGGTACTCGCTGAGCGGCTGACTCTTCATGTAACCAGTATGCGAAAGTGTGACCACCATATCTTGCGGCGTGATCAAATCTTCCGTGAACAGTTCGGTAGCATTCATTTCAATGAATGAACGACGACCACTATCACCGCCCGCTTTACCAAATTCTGCTTGAACTTCTTTCAGTTCACTCTCAATCACAGAAGTGACGCGCTCTGGCTTTGCTAATAAATCTAACAAATCAGAAATCTCTGACATGACTTCTTTGTACTCATTGACAATCTTGTCTTGCTCAAGCCCTGTCAAGCGTTGTAAACGCATCTGCAAAATTTCTTGCGCCTGACTATCAGAGAGGCGATACAAGCCAGTAGTCTGCATACCGTACTCAGGCAATAAACCTTCAGGACGATAAGCATTGCGACCTCCAGGCGTATCCGTCTCAGCACGTGCCAACATCTCACGAACCATCGAGGAATCCCACGCTTTACTCATCAACTCTTGCTTCGCAACGACTGGGTTTGCAGCAGCTTTAATAATGGCAATAAATTCGTCGATGTTTGCTAAGGCAACAGCTAAACCTTCTAAGACGTGACCACGCTCGCGTGCTTTCCGCAATTCAAAAATAGTGCGACGTGTCACTACTTCACGACGATGCTGCAAGAAGTATTCCAGCATTTGCTTCAAGTTGAGTAAGCGCGGTTGGTTATCCACCAAGGCCACCATGTTCATACCGAAGTTATCTTGCAGTTGAGTGCTCTTGTACAAATTATTGAGAACAACTTCTGGCACTTCACCGCGCTTGAGTTCAATCACAACACGCATACCGGATTTATCTGATTCATCACGCAAATCAGAAATGCCTTCTACTTTTTTCTCATTTACTAACTCAGCGATACGCTCGAGCAAATTCTTTTTGTTGACCTGATATGGCAACTCATCAACGATGATGGCTTGACGTGCGCCTTTGTCTATATCTTCAAAGTGAGTCTTAGCGCGCATCACCACACGACCGCGACCAGTTCTATAACCCTCACGAACCCCTTGAACGCCATAAATAATGCCGGCGGTTGGAAAATCTGGGGCTGGAATGATCTCAATCAATTCGTCTATCGAGCACTCTGGGTTGTGCAGGACGTGTAAACAAGCTGTAACGACCTCATCCAGGTTATGTGGGGGGATATTGGTCGCCATACCCACAGCAATGCCAGAACTGCCATTAATCAGTAAATTAGGCACTTTTGCAGGCAGAATGAGGGGTTCTCTCTCGCTACCATCGTAATTTGGCCCAAAATCGACGGTTTCCTTGTCCAAATCAGCCAAAAGCTCATGGGCTATCTTGCGCAGCCGGATCTCGGTATACCGCATTGCAGCAGCGTTGTCGCCGTCTACTGAGCCAAAGTTACCCTGTCCGTCAACCAGCATATAGCGCAGGGAGAAATCCTGAGCCATCCGAACAATGGTGTCATACACCGCAGAATCGCCGTGCGGATGGTATTTACCGATGACATCGCCAACTATACGGGCAGATTTTTTGTAAGCTCGGTTCCAATCGTTGTTTAATTCATACATTGCAAATAAGACCCGGCGGTGAACCGGCTTGAGGCCATCACGCACGTCTGGCAGGGCTCTGCCGACGATGACGCTCATTGCGTAGTCCAAATAGGACCGCCGCATTTCGTCTTCGAGGGATATTGGTAGTGTTTCTTTAGCGGCTTGTTCCATCTATAAATAATATCATTTTGATGACAGGTGGCCCCTATGCTAAGATTCTGTCAGTTTGTACGAAATTGAGATGTGTCGCTTTGCGGTCTTTTGCTTCAAAGTAGGGCGAATTACATTTAAGTTTGACTTTAATTAAAAAGAGATTTTTGAGGACTAAAAATGAACAAAACCCTAAAACTGTTGCTCGCTTCTGTTATTACCGTTTCTGCTACCGCAGCAATGGCATCTGATAACTGGGTAAATGCTGACGGCTCCCTGAATTGGAAAGATGCATCTGGCACATTGTGCTGGCGTGATGCTAATTGGACACCTGCTACAGCCTCTAAAGGTTGTGACGGTGCACTAGTTGCTCCTGCTCCTGCTGCTAAAGCTGCTCCTGGTGGTGTTAGCCAAAGCAAAATCACTTTGCAAGCTGACACACTTTACGACTTCAACAAATCTGACTTGAAACCAGAAGGTAAGGCTACTTTGGACAAGATCGCTCGTGATTTGAGCAAGATCAAGTTAGAAGTGATCATTGCTGTTGGTAACACTGACAGCGTTGGTACAGATGCTTACAACATGGCCCTCGGTCAGCGTCGTGCTCAGTCAGTTAAAGCTTATCTGACAAGCAAAGGTGTTGACGGTAGCCGTATCTACACAGAATCAAAAGGCAAGAGCAATCCAGTTGCAACTAATGCAACTGAAGAAGGCCGCGCTAAGAACCGCCGTACCGACATCGAAGTTGTTGGTACAGCTGCTAAGTAATTCACTTTACTTGTAAAAAAGCCCGGTTCTGCCGGGCTTTTTTATTTCCGCTATATTCGTAGAATCCTTTATCAGCCCTCCTGACAGCCCAAATATCATGAACGTCGACCAATCCGAAATTGCCAAATTTAGCGCCCTAGCCCATCGCTGGTGGGATCCTAATAGTGAATTCAAGCCGCTACATGCCATTAATCCTCTACGCCTTGGATGGATCAAATCCTTCGTTAACCTAGAAGGTAAAAAGGTTGTTGATATTGGATGCGGGGGAGGCATCTTGGCTGAGTCCATCTCACAATGCGGCGCCGATACTACCGGCATTGATTTATCTGATAAGGCCCTCAAGGTGGCTGAGCTTCATGCATTGGAAGTAGGTGCTAAGCTCACCTATCGCTCTATCTCTGCAGAAGCGCTGGCAGATGAACAACCAGGACAATACGATGTGGTCACTTGCATGGAAATGCTGGAGCACGTGCCAGACCCTGCCTCTGTAGTCCGTGCCTGCGCTAAGCTCTGTAAGCCAGGTGGCACGCTCTTTTTTAGCACTCTGAATCGCAACCCCAAGTCCTACTTATTTGCCATTATTGGCGCAGAGTACATCCTCAAACTGCTCCCCAAAGGCACTCACGAATACTCTAAATTTATTAAGCCCTCAGAGCTAGTGGCCTTCACCCGTCATGCAGACTTAGAGATGATCGGTATCAAAGGCTTAAGTTACAACCCACTCACTCAGGTGTACAGCCTTAGTGATAACGTGGATGTGAACTATATGATTGCTGTTCGCAAGGAATAAAGGGTGTGAATAATCTATCAAGCCCTTATCACGGGGTCTTTTTTGATCTAGATGGCACCCTAGCGGACACAGCGCCTGATTTAGTTGCAGCAACCAATCAATTACTAGTAGCTCGCAATCTAGCCCCCAAGCCTTATGAATTTCTGCGTCCTTATGCCTCTGCTGGTGCACGTGGACTTCTTGAGGGCGCATTTGGAATTGCCCCGGATCATCCCGATTACATTATTTTGCGTGATGAGTTCATGGGCAACTATGAAAATGCACTCCTCGTCCACAGCAAACTATTCGATGGAATGGATCATTTACTCGAACAAATAGAGCAGGCAAATCTTCCCTGGGGAATTGTGACCAATAAAAGTGAGCGCTTCACCCACCCACTCACCGAACTGATGGGCTTGCGCCACAGAGCAGCCTCAACAGTTTCTGGTGACACAACGCCACACCCAAAACCACATCCAGAACCAATTTTGCATGCCGCCAGAATCGCCAATGTCGATCCTACAAAATCAATTTATGTAGGCGATGACATTCGTGATGTGATTGCAGGCAAAGCTGCAGGCATGCTGACGGTTGCTGCTGCATATGGCTACTGTGGCTGTAAAGAGCCTCCCGAGGCCTGGGGTGCCGATTACATCATTCACAGCCCTCTTGATTTATTACAAATCATCTTCCCTAATAGGGGATAACAACACTTCTAAAAGATATTGGGCAATTTAAGGCTAGCGGCTTTAAAATGAGGTTTCCTATGCATGAACTCCGGGGTCGACATGGTTTCGACGTGGATTACAAAGCATCAAGGGCATACCGAGGACCCGTTATCTCGTAAATCAATGGGAATGTAATAACTGCTAACGACGAACGTTACGCACTAGCCGCTTAATTGCGGTTGCCCCTGAACTGATTCTCTCTTGGGTCAGGTAGCGCAAGCTACATCAGGGTCATTTACAAGAGATAAGATCATCTCGTGTCACGAGGGGTGGTACGAAAATTTAGTGAATCGCGATTGCAAAGCGTGTTGGTTCGCGGTGCAATGGTTAAATTAAATAACACAACTAAGTATGTAGAACTTGTTGTGGAGGATTTGCGGACGCGGGTTCGATTCCCGCCGACTCCACCATTAAAGTAAAAGGCCACCTCAAGGGTGGCTTTTTACTTTACTTATTCAATTCATTAGAATTTAAACCTTATAGCAAGAGATCTTTTCAAACCTGATTGCACTGGTTACTATAACTATTTATCTTAAATAAAATTTTCTTGGTCTGGTAGCCCATAACAGCCAAATACTAAAGATAGGAAGTACGCTATCGGTATAAAAAATGATACCTGCATTACCTGCGGCATAGTTCTGAAATTGCATCATTTGAATAATGTGCCCAACAGCAGCGCCCCATAGAAAGACAACAGACGCAATGACAGCAGCCAAACGCATATTCCAATTGCCTGCAAAAGCCATAAATCCGAGGATTGAAAACCCTAGACTAGCAAATCCCACTTCGAGTTGAAATGGGCTCGGAGCCCAGCCAATAAATTGGGCAGTCAACGTCCCAAAAAAAACATGCCCGATAAAGCCATAAGCAAAAGCTGCGCCAATCGAAAAAAATAAGTACCACTTAAAAACAATTTCATATACCTTATCTCGATTCCGCAGGGGTATCTTCTGCAGGAAAATCGATACCCCTGAGAAGAGTAAACCCAAAATAAAAAACGTCAGCGTGAAATTCGATAGGATTAGTCCAATTAGATCTGCCATTATTACTGAAGGCGCCATGTGGCAATGCCATAGGGTTGCGATCCCGTTTGAACTGTTGACGTGCTCAAGGCCTGAAGTTGGCCGCTACTAAGAACTGAATACATCGATATGGTATTGCTATTGTCATTCACTACATAAATAAAGGAACTACTAGACCCTAAGGCAGATGAAGTATACGTAGTAATACCTAGTGGGCTAGTTCCTGAAGCAATCGTAGAGGGCGTTAAGGGATTCAGTACACCGCTACCGGCAATCAAATACATCGATACGGTATTACTAGCGGTATTCGTGACGTAAGCAAAGGTACCGGCTGGATTAATGGCAATTAGATAAGGTGTCCATGTCCATTGGCTTGGAATGGGAAATAAAAGCGTCAGTCTGCCTGTGCGACTACTAATGGAATACGTATATATACTGCTACTGCCATGATTTGCTACATAGGCATATTGGCCATTTGGATTAATACTCATACCAACGGGGAACCACCCGGTTGGTTGAGTAGAACACCATACGTAACTAAGACTGCCATCAGAATTGATCTTAAACTGGGTAATAGTATCGCTATCAAAATTGGTCACATAAGCATAAGTACCAGAGGGGTCAATAGTAATAATATTTGGCAAAGTTCCTGAGGTCCGTTTTGTGCCGATGAGGGTCAGCGCTCCCTGGGAATTAATTGAGTACATCGATACCGTACCGGATAAGTTGCAATTAATTTGCGTCGCATCGCACAGAACCGAAGTGCTATCCGATGGATCAAGCGTATTTGTGACATATAGAGAATCGCCATCCGGAGAAATTGCGATACCTATTGGTGCGCCTCCCGTAGCAATACTAGCTCCAGGATTTAGAATCCCAGTTGTGCGGTCAATGGCATACATCGATACGCTATTTTGGCCTCGATTAACCACATATGCGTAGGCTCCAGCTGCATTGACAACTATTCCAGCTGGATTTTTACCTGTTGCTACCGTTGCCGTGCTAAGTGGGGTAAAAATTCCATTGGTGCCAATCGAGTACATCGACACAGTACTATCACCAGAATTGGTTACGTAGGCATATCCCACGGCTACATTTACCAGTGAACAGGCTACATTTACCATTACATTGGCCCCGGGTACCGTGCCTTCACCGTTTGATACCGTACATTTCCGATTCGGTGGTTGAGTTTTCACCACTACTTTATATGCATCTCCTGTTGCCTCCTCGGTTTTAAAGGTCTGCGCGCCATTCGCTGTAAATGCCAGCGAATCTCCAGTTGAAGCATTTTTTAAAACCACTGGAAGAGCCTCTGTGCCAGAACCCAAACCAGAAACCGTTGCACTAATAGAGAAAGTTTGTATATCACTACTACACTGCACGGGCACGGTCACATTAGCGCTAATTTTTCCTTTGCCATTGGTAAGGGTGCAGTTCGCACTAGTAGACATATCGGCAATTGTTACATCATAAGTTTCACCCTTAACCAGGCGCGTCTTAAAGGTAGAAGTAGTATTGGTAGTAAATATTAATTGATCGTCTGCATCTTCATTGTTTTCTACAATGATTTTTTTAAAGCCGCCCATCCCAGAAACAGCTACACTAACTGCATAAGATTCAGTACTACACGTGACAGTTATATTGACATTTGAGCTCGCAATAACGCCCGCTCCATTGCTTACAGTACAGCCATAATCGACAGCAGTAGAGTTGATTGTCTTTACTGAATAGCGACTACCACTAGCTAAAGTAGTGGAAAAGGTTGCCGTACCATCAGCCGAGAACTTTAATTGGTCCCCCGTATTCTTATTATTTTCTAAAACTACCGACTGGTTTGTACTCAAACCCTTAACGGTGACGCTAACACTGTAGCTTCCAGAAGGAGGTGTTCCTGGTGTGCTAGATGGCGCTAGATTGCCGGGGACTGGATTACCAGGCACCAATGTTGGGGTAAGCCTCGCTGATGGATATACAGTTGGTGTGCTGCTAGTAGTTGAACTACTAGAGCTATCTCCTCCGCCACAGGAGCTGAGTGTAATCACACCGAGTGCTACTAATACCCCCAAACCAATCTGGCGCACACTTAAAAAATTCGCAACTGAAGTGAAGTTATTTTTTAACATATGGCCTTAGTCGTTTTTTCAAGATATCTTGGTTATTGAAATTAAACTCAGTAAAATTAGGGTAAATACTTATTATTTAGCAGAAAAATAAGCTAAACAAGTCATCAAAAATAGAATATTCTATCTTTTAAACAATGTATAGTTTTTATAAATTTAGTGAAAATCAATAAGGATCTCATGAAAACTAAAAAACTCATCATCACCACGGCACTGGCTAGCGCATTAATCGCGCCCAGTGCTTTTGCCCAATCAGTTTTTCAAGGATTTTATGGCCAAATCGGTATTGGTTACGAGTCGTCTGCCCCAAGTTTTTCGGGTGGTAACGTCACTGGCACACCCTACAATTACTCTATTTCATCCAGTAATCTCAATTACTTTACTGGCACGGTAGCAGCAGGTTATTACTTTCCGGTAAGCAACGCCTTTCTCTTAGGCATTGGCGCTGAGTATTCCCCCATTGAGAGCCCTTCTACCAATTACACCGTAACCGTTCCGGGCGCTAAATACACTGAGCAGCAAGGCGTAAAAAAACAAAATTCTTATAATATTTTTATCTCACCAGCGTGGGCCATTGATAAAGAGAAATTAGCCTATGTAAAAGTTGGCTATGCCGGAGCCCAATATAAAGCAGAAAATACGGATAATTTTACTGGGTACTCCCTGGGCATTGGTTATCGTCAAATTATTAGTGGTAGTTGGTATGGCTTTGGTGAATCTAACTACACCAGCTACGGCAACCAAAATTTAGCTAGTAACGCTTCTGGTACGGTCAGCGTCAAAGCCATGAACCTCCTAGTTGGAGTTGGTTATAAATTCTAAAACGCAAATTAATTGAGAAAACATATCATGAACTCTTTAATACAACGCCTCTTTATCGCCTCTACATGCCTGATCGGTTTAGCTTCTTGTGGTGGTGGCAATGATTTAGCCTCGGGAAGCTCAGCTGGAGTCACCTCAGCTAATGCGGTTACTGCTGGCGCATCTAATAGTGCTGCATCGACTTCAATAACGGCAACTAAAGCGGCGCTGGATAGAATTGGCAACCCAACGCCTGCTTGGGTAATTCAGTCATATCAAACTTTGTTTCCGAATAATCCGGCTGGCTACACCGCCCAATCACTTTCAGATGCTCTTGCCCTACATAATGTATTTACCGGGCAAAATGCAGTGCAGCAAGTTTACAATTATGCTGCTTTCTTAGCAAATTCAGCCCATGAAACGGGTAATTATGTCTATATGACTGAATTAGGTAACTACGGTGGACCCACCAATTGGAGCACAAATGGTCAAGGGGTATTTTCTGGTAGCTATGCTGGTTGCCAAGGTTCATATGGGGGAACAGGAACAATTTGCTACTACGGTAGAGGTGCCTTGCAGTTTTCACACGACTATAACTATCAAATATATGGCGCAAATAATGGTGCATATGCAAACCCCGATATAATTTTAGGGAGTGGTGCACCGAACTATTCGAATAATCTCTTATTTGACTCTGGTGTATGGTTTTGGTCAGATGACTCAACTGGCCTCCAAAAACTTCGCCCAATGGATGGATTTTTAGCTGATACAAGTACTTATGCAACAAGCGATCCTTTTGGTCAGTCCATTAAAGTTATCAATGGCGGAATCGAGTGTGGAAGCGGTGCTAGTGCGCAAGCAAAAGCTGAGGCGCAAGATAGAATTACCAAATTCATTAATTATCTTCCCGTTGTAGCAAGTGCGGCTGGTGTACAACTTATTTCGGGCTACAGTACAGCAAAAGATGGAACGATTGGCGCGGCTTGTACAGCTACAGCAGCAGGCAGCCCTTTTACATTAAATATTATAAACAAAACCACTAACTATATAGGAATAGGTCTTCAGGACCAATCTTGGGCTTATAAATTTGTAGGAGCAGGGGATATTGCAGTAGCGCCTAACGCAACTGTTACCGTTGGTACAACTACCTCGGGCCAAAAATTAGTTAGCAGCACTTTAAATGGCATGATAACTGCTAGTGGCGATCCTATTGTACGCGTTACATATAATTTCTATACTCAGGGCCAGAATGTCATTCAAAATGCAGGTACGTCTGGGAGCTGGGACGGCGTTCTATGTGCCTCCAATGCCGGTGGCCAACAAATATTAACAACATTTTTACCGAATACAACTAGATCAATAACATTAAAC
>Ga0209086_10004429_pt1 | contig 10429 bp, 9 predicted proteins | sample M_130207_XF_Meta_FD_187312 | JGI IMG/M metagenome (GOLD analysis project Ga0209086, IMG submission 187312) | Freshwater microbial communities from Lake Montjoie, Canada to study carbon cycling - M_130207_XF_MetaG (SPAdes) (version 2) | ecosystem: Environmental > Aquatic > Freshwater > Lake...
GCTTTGCGTGGCCGTGTCTTCGCTACGACCGAAGCACGGCCACGCAAAGCCGTGACCGTGGCACCCTGAAAACAAGCCTTTTCTTTCCGGATAGCCTCTCAGAACTTGTCCAAGAATTACGCCGTCGCTTGAACCACGCCAACCTGCAGCGTGAGCGAGGGCGCATGTCGCTGGTCCTTGCTCACACTGCGGGTTGGTGTGGTCATCCAGATCGTGGTGGGCGCGTCGGGCGAGACGGCCCGAGAACGCGGACGACGAACGCGAAACCGAGGATCGACGGGACAAGGATGTTCAGTGGGATTCTCGTTCGTCCGATCAACAGCGCGACCGCGATGAATCCCACCACGACGGCCACTGATGTCCGGCCCAATTCTTCGTTGCGTGTGAAGGACGGAAGTGCCAGCCACAACGCCCCCATCACCAGCCCGACTTTCAGTGCAGCTCCGCGCCACATGTCTTGGCTCCCTTCGAGTCCCAAGAACGAGAGCACGATCGCGATGGCAAACAGTCCCAGCGCGATGAGTCCGACCAACGAACGATTCACCGCGACGGTTTGTGGGTTCTGGGAGTTCATGCCGCCAATTATGGGACGATCTTTGGGCAAGGGGAAGCGCGACGCGATCCACTAGACCGAACAGCAGTCGTGATGGGAAGCGGCTTGTACCGTCGGTGCCGGGTTGTACGAGTTGTGTCAGTCGCGACCGCGATCGCGTGGAATCGTGCGGCAATCTCAACGCAATCCGTTCAAGCTTCATCAACGGTCGAGTCGATGGCTCTTGGCGAACACCGATTCACCAACCGGCCAATTTCACGCCTGAGACGCGTCCCCACGGAGCTAATTCCATGTCGTTCGATTCGAGTGATTCCACTCTTGTTGCGCCCGAAGTGCTGCGGGCCGAGCAGGCTCTGCAGACTCTTCGGCTGCGAGTGACAAGACACACCGATCAACAGTCGCGATTGAAGCAGTTCTACCGTGACTGGCAGCAGAACTGGTTGGACCGCGCCGAGCATCTGCACCAACAGATGAACGAACTCGAAGCGAGAATCTCGCCGTGGCTACCACGCGAAGCATCACCTCGCCTGAGCGTCATGTCTGTCTTGGACGAGGCCGCGTGATGTCTGTCGGCATGAGGCGCAAGGACCTCGTTTCGTCATCTTCGATGGGCTTTCAACTTCTTCAAGCTCATCCAGCGACGGGGCTGATACCGTCGAAGTTCGACAAACGATCGCTGCTTCCGGTGGCCCAATGGTGAAGTTTGCTGCCTGCTAAAAAGCGTCGTGAACGCCTCTGACTTATTCGTTGTTTTCGCTGGAAAGATGGGTCAGCGAGATGCTGACCCTACGTTTTTCAACAGGCATTTAGGCAACTGGCGTTCGTTTCTGACCCGACCTATACTCAGACCGCGCGTGATGAGGGTGTCGGAGTTTTGGTCACTCCGAGGTTCCCTGTTCGCCGACGATTCGATGAAGTCGTTTAGAGTGACGCCTGCTGAATATGGAATGGGCCCGCCATGTTGTTGGTTGTGATTCGAGTTCTTTACGCCGTGGTTTGTGCCGGAGCGGCGTTTGCCATCGTCCAACCGACGAGTCCCGCGCCGGAATTCATCCTGTCGAATCCAGCCGTCGCGTTCGTCGCGATGATGCTCGCGTCTCAGGTCGCGACACTGGCTGACATTCTATTCCCACGGAAGCGGATCGATGTGATCTCGGCCGTCTACTTTGGGATGTTGATTGGCTGGCTACTTTCCTACCAACTCTATTATGCACTTCAGGCATTTCTGGCATCGGTCGGTTTCGATCCGCGAATGGCTCCCGTGGTCGGTGTGATGCTTGGTGTGATGCTGCCCTACATTTGCATCTCATTCCTCCTGCAAACGAAGGACGACTTCCGGTTCGTAATTCCGTACGTGGAGTTCTCGAAGGAAATCAAAGGTGGCCGACCGCTGATCGTCGATACCAGTTCGCTGATTGACGGACGGATCGCTGACATCATGGACACGAACATCCTCGACACCGAGTTGGTCATTCCCAGCTTTGTTTTGGAGGAATTGCAGGCGATTGCCGACAGCAGCGACAAGCTAAGGCGGATTCGCGGTCGTCGCGGACTGGATGTCCTGACGAAGTTGCAGCAGAACCCGAAGGTCGAAGTGCGGATGTACGAGGTCAAGGACAAGGACCTCGCCGAGCTGACCGTCGATCAGCGGCTGGTCGCCCTCGCCAAGCGGATGGGTGGCCGGGTCGTTACGAACGACTTCAATCTCAACAAAGTGGCGAACGTTCAGGGGGTGGATTCGATCAACCTCAACGATGTCGCGAATGCTCTCAAACCGCGTTACCTCCCCGGCGAGCTGCTGCGGATCCGAGTCATCCGCGAAGGCGAGTCGTTCGGTCAGGGCGTCGGTTATCTGGACGATGGCACGATGGTGGTGTGCGAACAGGCCAATACGCTGGTCGGCAAGGACATTGATGTTGTCGTGACGAGTATGTTGCAGAACAGCGCTGGCCGAATGATCTTCGGCCGGATGCCCAGCCCTCCCGGTCCCGCCGCACGGTAGACCGACGTGACCTTTGGTCGCAAAAAGGTAGCCTGCATCGCTCCGCGTCAAGCTTTCGCTGGCGCGTCGTTGGAATCGCTAGCGGGCTTCGCGTCCGCAGCCATTTTGAGCAGCGACTCTGGTAGCTCGATCCCGGCGACATCCTTCATGACCTGCATCATCGGCGGCATCGAGCGACTGAGATTTTGGAGAAAGTTCGCGGTGCTGCTGCCACCGTTCGCTCCGCCGCCTCCCTCCCAGACGACGATCTTGTCGAACTTGATGTTCGAGATCGCACGGGCCGAGGCTTCTGTCAGTTGGTCGATGTGTTCGAGCATCAGCATTTGAAACGCGGGCTGAGCACCGCCGCAGGCTTCGATGATTCGCTGATAGCCTTCGCCTTTCTTGGCGAGGATTTCGTACTGACCGCGCGCTTCCGCTTCGAGCTTCACGAAGATCGCGTTCGCTTCACCTTCGGCTTCGATTTTCCGTCGTTCGGCCGATGCTTGAGCTTCGACGATGATGGTCGCCTTTTGCGCCTTCGCCACCGCTTCAAACTCGGCGCGCTTCTCGGCCTCGACACGTTCGGCATCCGCCAGCGCGGCCTTGGTCATGGCCCGGTTCTGCGCTTCGAGGACCGCTCCTTCCGCTTCACGTTTACGTGTCTCTGAGGTCTGGTACGCCTCGGCATTCTTCACGGCGAGTTCCGCCTTCGAGGCCGCGATCTTGGCTTGAGCCAGGTTCTCACCTTCGATGGCCGAAGCGTTGGCATCGGCCGTCCGGATCCGCATCTCGCGCTCGGCCAGCTTGACCTGAGCTTCTTGCTCAAACACGGCCGTTTGTTCAGCGACCTGTCGTTCCTTCGTGAGTTCCGCCAACCGAACGGCTTGATCGCGCGCGGCCATCTGCATCCCGATGGACTTCTCTTTTTCCAGTTCCGACAACCGGATCGCCTGTTCGCGTTCTGCTTCGCGGACGCCGATGTCTCGGTCTTTGGTCGCGTTGCTGACCTGAATGAGTTGGTCACGGTTCGCAGCCACGACCCGGGTCTCGCCCAATCGCAGTTGTTCGGCCACGTCCCCACGTGCCTGTTGAATCGCCTGCGACGCGGCTTTCTGACCGATGGCGTCGATGTAACCCGACTCGTCCGTCAGGTCAGTGATGTTCACGTTGATGAGAATCAGGCCGATCTTCTTCAACTCGGGTTCAAGCGAGTTCAAGATGTGAGTCAGGAACGTGTCGCGGTCCTTGTTGATGTCCTCGATGCGCATCGACGCGATCACCTGACGGAGCTGTCCGAAGATGATTTCCTGCGCCTGCTTCTCGACATCGACCCGCTTCAGCCCGAGCAATCGGATCGCCGCGTTGTTCATCACTTCCGGCGTCGTCCCGACCGCGACGGTGAAGACGCTCGGCACATTGACGCGGATGTTCTCGGACGACAGCGCGCCGCGCAGCGGAATCTCAATCTGAATCGGTTCGAGACTGAGGTAATCGAAGTCCTGAATCAACGGCCAGACGAACGTGCCGCCGCCGTGATAGCACTTCACGGCGTTCCCTTTTCCCGCCATGCCGTAGATCACGAGGATGCGATTGCTCGGGCACCGTTTGAAGCGGTTGGCCAACAGCATGACGAAGCTGAAGACCATGAAGCCGATGAAGACCCAGATCACGGTGAACCAGAAGCCCGGACCTTTGAACAGGTCGTCGACTGCGGCGAGGAAAAGCGAAGGCATGGTTGAGGCCCTTTGTGGAGCGAGGAGTTCGATCATTGGTTTGTGTCGCGCGACACGGCCGGACTCACGGTCAATTCGCAGTTGCCCGCTCAACAGCAGGCACGGCGCTGGTCAGCACTTCCACCGAGTCTGTGCCGACGATGCGTGTCACCACGACGGTCGCTCCGGTTGGAATCTCTACCTTCTCGGTCCAAGCCGACAACTCTACGGTTCGGTTTTGCAGGTTGAGTTGAATCTTGCCGGGGCCACCCAAGTGACCGGGAATCTTCAGATAGACGGTGCCGGTCATGCCGACCGCACGATCGATGCGAACGCTACCATCGGTTCGCAACCGCGCAAGTTGCAGCATCATCCAGTGGACGCTGTACATGGCGGCGAGTCCGGCGGCGACCGCGATTGCCAGCGACGGGAGGGTTGAAAGTTGACTCGACTCCGCCGCCAGCCCCGCCAATCCGAAGAAGGTCAGTGCCGCCACGATCGTGCGAAACGTGATGATCCCGAAGAACGAAGTCGAACCTTGATGAGCGGCTGCCGCGTCGTGGGCCGCGCCCGTCGAACCGACACTGCCCACCGCTTCAGGCCCACCGAAATCGTCACCGAGGACGTCGTCGCCAAACGCATGTTCGCCACCGAGGCCGATCAGCGAGAGCAACGTCTGGCAAAAGAGCAGCGTTCCACCAAGCAACGCACACGCAAAGAAGGTCGTGGTCATGATGAAAACCTCACGGAAGAAGTGCGTGCAGGAAATGGGACAGCCGCCGGAACGACCGAACGGGAGTTTGGATCAAACTTCTCACGAGCGGCTGGGCGCTAGCCGCCGGTGAATTGGAACTACCGGCGGCTAGCGCCTTGCCGCTCACAGAAGCACAGTGTCAAACTAGGAAGTTATTGCGAGCCAGTTCCTCACAGAGCGAAGCCGGAGTTCCGAGCGTCTCACGGTTGCACCTCACTCGGCCCGCAGTGGCCGCAACATCAGCGAGTTGGTGGCGTCGGCGGGGGACTTGGATTCATAGAGGACTCGGTAGACCTCGGTCATGATTGGCATGTCGATTCCCTCCTGTTCGGCGATGTCGAACACGCTCTTCGCCGTCGTGACACCTTCGGCGACCGAGGTCATCGTGGCGAGGATGTGCGAGAGGGTCTCGCCCTGTCCCAGGCGTTGCCCGACATGTCGGTTGCGACCGTAGGGGCTGATGCAGGTGGTGATGAGATCGCCCATACCGGCCAGACCCGCGAACGTCGCCGCCTCCGCACCGAACCGTTGGCCGAACCGAGTCATCTCGACCAGCCCGCGCGTCAGCAGTGCGGACTTGGCGTTGTCGCCGTAGCCGAGTCCGTCGGAGATTCCCGCCGCAATAGCAATCACGTTCTTTAAGGCTCCGGCCAACTCGACACCGACCAAGTCGAGATTCGTGTAGACCCGAAAGCGTTGCGTGTTGAACATCTTTTGCGTTTGTCGCGCGAGGCCCAGATCGCTGCTCGCGGCGACCAAGGTCGCGGGGAGGCGTCGGCCAATTTCTTCGGCGTGACTCGGGCCGCTGAGTGAGACCACCGCGCGACTCCCCAGCACTTCGCCGATGATTTCGCTCGGCCTCAAAAAAGTTCCGTTTTCGATCCCCTTGATAACGCTAATGACCGGCAGCGGGTGAGGCAGTTGCGGACGAACTTCGTTCAGGCTGGCTCGCAAGAATTGGGTCGGCACGGCCGCGATCAGGTACTCGGCGGAAGCGACTGCGGCGGCGAGATCCGCCGTGATCCGCACGTTGTCGGGGAGTCGCACTCCGGGTAGGAGTCGCTGGTTTTCACGGTCGCGCTGCATCTGCTCGGCATATTCAGGCGAACGCGCCCAGATGGTGACGAGTTGGTCGGGTTGCTCGGCCAACAGGACCGCACACGCCGTCCCCATCGCACCGCCGCCAAGAATCGTGAGCTGTGTTGTCATGTCGATCCAATCGGAACCCCGCCCGAGATACTCCTCGCGCGGTCAGTGCTAAGACATCCGAGCGGGGCGGCGTAAGCCCCCCGGTTCTTGGGCATCAGCCCGCGTTGAAGAACCGGGGGCTTACGCCCAATGGCACTTACTTTACTGAGCGACATGGCGCTAGCCGTCGGTTTTTCACTTGAAAACACACCGGCGGGTAGCGCCATGCCGCTCACAGAAATCTAAAGTAAGTGCCATTGGGCTTACGCCGCCCCGCTCGGAAACCTCACACTTTGTGCCGCGTGAGGTCCAGAAAGACGTGACCGCCAAAAGGAGCCTTCATCGCTCCGCGTGAAGTCAGCCGAGTCGCCAGCGACCCGGAGACACGGGAAACACCGTCATTCCACGTTCGGCTCTCTTCACGCGGAGCGATGAAGGCTCCTTTTGGCGGTCACATCAAGAAAACGATTTGCCTAGTCGAAGCTTGTGACCTAGGTTTGACTTGGTCCGAACTCAAACTGGGAGTAAGCGTAATGCAAACGATGCTGGAACAACAGAATTCGCGAACGTTCGTGGATCGCCGTGCGGTCGCCGATGGTGGCCGTGATGGCGGGCCGGAACGCCGTCAATTTACCGCGTCCGCCAGCCTGACTCGCCCCGAAGTGGCCGAGTTGTCCGAGGCGGTCGATCAATACAAGCTGCGGCACCGCCGCCGATTCATCACGTTTGAAGAACTCTTCGACGTGATGGCCGAGCTGGGCTATCACAAGTCGTAGGCGGGCAGTCGTTGCTTACTGGTAGCCCTGTCGCTCCGCGACAGGAAGCGTGAACGTACGAGCGACGTTGGCTGTGGATTCGAACTGGATCGAGAGATGGATGTCCCTCGTTGATCACGCGGCAAGAAAAAACGTACCCATCGAAGCCTGACGCGCAAGCGAAGGATGCTCGACATCCCAGGCTTCGCTTGCGCGTCAGGCTTCAATTGCCGGTATGACAACTTCTGCCGCTCGCCTAATCGCGCCTCCTGTCGCTGAGCGACAGGGCTACCTACTTCAGAAGCTCAGGTCCCGCAGTGTTTCGCTAAGGAGCCACCAAGGAACGACGGCACCCAAGTCGTTGGCGGGCGGCATGAACGAGGAACTCATCGTTCCACGACGACCTTACTCTCGGCGACTTCGCCCACGGCTCCCGAGTTGACTTGGAACCGGAGTAGATCCCGTTCGGCGATCTCGACCAGCCGGTGGCCGCTCTTGGCATAGGCCCGCAGCCGCAGTTCCAAGAACGGCTTCGTCCACGGCACATGCGGCTCAAAGGCTTCGATGGCTCGTGCCAGTTGAGTGGCGTCCACGAGATTGGCCACGTTGCAAGCCAGGCCCATCCGCCGCTCCTGCAACTTCAGCCCGGCCAATGGCTGTGTGAGGTGTTTCAGCATCGCTGCCGCTTTCGTCCGGTCGCGCTGCGCCAGTTGCTGTGGCAGCACCAGCACGGCATCGACCAGCAGGTCCATCCCCCACGGATCGTCGCGCAACCCGAGTATGGTCTGTTCGAGAATCCGCTCGCATTGCTCGAAGTCTGCGGCGTGAAATTGGAGTACGGCGTCGATGCCCAGCGCTTCGTTGGGGGCGACGGTGCGAAGTCGTTCGATCAGGGGGCGGACAACGTCGGTGTGGCCCAAGCTGGCGTGAGCGAACGCCAGAATCGCGGTTTCGGTGAGCTGCGACGGCTCGCGCGACTGCTGGCCCCACATTTCAATGGCCTCCGCAAACTTGCCGTCACGGCACAGCGTCTGGGCCTCGGCTCGCTGCTGGTGGCCATCGGTCCAATCGGGGCTTGGGGGGACTAGCTCCCTCTGGAAGACGTGCATCGCGATCCGTTCGTCTTCCACCAACGTCCAATTCGGTTCGCCGTTCGTGACACGCGGACGATGCGCCGAAACTTGGGCCGCCGCCTGACGCAGCTCGACAATCGAAAAGCCGGTCTGCTTCTTGCCAACCGTGCGCGCGAACCCGTACTCCAAGCAGTTGCGATCGTCGGTATTGAGCGGCACCGAATTGTTCTTCAGCAACTCACGAATCAGATCGGGACCGGCGACGTGTCGAGCCAGAAAACCTTCCAGATCGGTAGCACGCCACGCAGTCTGCATCGCTTGGCGATAGATCGGCCGTGCGAGTCGTTCGCGCAGAGCAACGACATCATGTTCGATCGGTTCCATCGCGCACGCCAGCAGCAAATCCGTCGAGTTCGTCTGCCAGACTTCCACGTGCGGAAAGACCGACGACAGCGTGGCGAAGACGGTGTGAACGGTCTGCGCGTCGATCTCATAAGCCTGCAACCACTGCACAAAAACACCACGGTCGGCGAGTCGTTTTTGCGAAGCTTGATAGAACTCCTGAGTGAACAGTCCCGCGATCCCGGCTCGGTACGGATTGGACGGTTCCGAGACGATCAAGTCGTAGCGGTTGTTCGTGGTGAGCAAGACTTCGCGCGCATCGTTGAAGACGACGTGGACGTTGGGGTTGTCGAGGACGTTGCAGTTCATCGTCGCACAGCGGCGAGCCACTTCGATGATCGCCGGTTCGAGTTCCACGACATCGACCTGCTTCATCGACTCGATCGCACCGAGCCAGCCCGCTGTCTCACCCGTTCCCAATCCGACGACCAGCGCACTCGTGGGGTTGCCGTGCAGGATGGCTCCCACCTGACCGAGCATCACCTGCGTTCCTACGTCGAGCAATGCGTGGCCATCGATTTTGCCGTTTACAAAGAAGGCCAGACCGTTGGACATTTCGAGAGCGACGCTCGATTCGACTCCTTCCGCCTCCCACCCGATGCGGCGGCGCTTCTCATGAACCCAGCGCCGAATGGCGTTCGGCGATTTGTCCGTCAGCCGGGCGCGACCAGCGCCGATGCTACTGTGACGCCAGACGGCCGTCGGGCCATCGGCCTTCAAACATAAAAACGCCAGCGTGATCGTCGCCATGGGCAGAATCAGCGCTCCGACGGGTCGCCGTTTTGAAGCGGACAACACCACGCCTGCGATCCCCAATGTTCCCAACACGCCCGTGACGAGTTGCCATGTCACCGGTGCTGTGAGGAGTGGCAGCGCACCGAAGCCGCCTGCGAGCGAACCGAAGATCGCACCAAACGTGTTGCACGACGTAGCCAGCCCCGCCTGTCGTCCCAGGTTCTTGTCGGCTCGGCCAAGCAGCGCGATCAGCAACGGAAATTGCAGTCCACTGACGATCGCGGCGGGGAGTACGACCACCGAAGTGAGGATCGCCCACAAAACAACTTGGCCGAAGAAGCTCGTCGCCGTTCCCGAGTTGACCGCCGTCCAAATCGCTAACTGGTCTCCCAATGCGAACGGGATCGCCAGTGCCAGTGCTTCCAATCCGCAGGTGAACGCAAACAGTTCCAACGTCGGAGTACGGTTCCGAAACAGCACCGTATAGGCGAGGCTTCCCACGCCAATTCCCAGCAGCGCGATCGCTAGGATCAACCCGAACGTGAAGCTCGAACCGCCGAGTAACGGCGTCAACATGCGGTTCCAAACCAACTCCATGAGCAGGAACGAGAAGCCAACGCACGCCGCCGACAAGTAGACGAAGACATGAGGCGTGCCCGAGGCGTCTTCTGTCGCGAGTGCTTCATCGCTCGATGAGGTCGCGACCATCACATTAGGCAGGGCACCGGGATGACTGTCGTGGCCGACACTGCCAGCGTCGGCTGGGATGCTGGCAGCATCCGCCACTTCAGCGGATCGCTGCCGTGTCGAAACCACCAGCGCGATGACTGCTGCGATCACATTCACGGCCGCTGCAGACCACAGTGCGGCGCGAACTCCCAGTAACTCGACCAGCCAAAACGTGCTGAGCAACGTCCCCGCGACAGCACCCAACGTGTTGAGTCCATACAGCACGGCAAGCTTGCGTCGGGCGGGATCGTTCGGATCGGTCGCGGCCATCGCAGCGGCGGGCAGCGTTCCGCCCATCAAGAACGTCGGCAAGCCCAAGACAAGGACCGACAGCCCGAGTCGCAGTCCCGTTGCTCCCCAAACGCCGAGCATCGTCTGGCCGCCCAGTCCGACATAGGCCGCTCGCGCAATGTCGATCAAAACGGAGTGGCTGCCGCCGAGACGGCGATCATCAACTCCAGCACGCCGTACAAACGAAGCGGGTTCGTGGTCGCATCTGCTCGACGGCCGAGCAGACTGTTCCCCAGACCCAGTCCCGCCATAA
>Ga0209086_10004433_pt1 | contig 10424 bp, 10 predicted proteins | sample M_130207_XF_Meta_FD_187312 | JGI IMG/M metagenome (GOLD analysis project Ga0209086, IMG submission 187312) | Freshwater microbial communities from Lake Montjoie, Canada to study carbon cycling - M_130207_XF_MetaG (SPAdes) (version 2) | ecosystem: Environmental > Aquatic > Freshwater > Lake...
GAAACTGAATCGCCACGACTCGAATTAATAGCAACAACTTTAATATCTTGACGATTTGTTTCATAAATCGCTCTTAATATTAAACGGCCAATTCTTCCAAATCCTGTGATTGCTAAATTAACTGCCATAAAGATTTCCTCGGTAAAAAATAAGGCATCTCAAATTTGAGATGCCTTATTCAACTTACTCAATAATAATTACAGAATTGATTTAACAGTTGAAACGACATTTTCTACTGTAAATCCAAAGTGTTTAAATAATGCGCCACCAGGTGCTGACTCGCCAAATGTATCAATACCAACAGCTGCACCGTCTAGACCAATGTATTTTCTCCAGAAATCGGTAACGCCTGCTTCAATCGATACACGTTTTACCCCTTTAGTTAATACGCTATCTTTGTATGCCTGATCTTGACGATCAAACACATTTGTTGAAGGCATAGAAACAACTCTAGCATTAATATTTTGTTCCTTGAGTGCTGTTTGTGATTTCAATGCAAGATCAATTTCCGATCCAGTTGCAATGAGGATCACATCTGCTTTGCCGCCTTCTGATTCTGCTAAGACATAACCACCCTTGCGAATTAGATCTATTTGCGTATCAGTTCTTTTTGTAAACGAAGTATTTTGTCGGCTTAAGACTAAGCTCGTTGGGTTATGAATACTTTCAACAGCCACCACCCAAGCCACCGCAGTTTCAGTTGAATCTGCTGGTCTCCAAACATCCATTCTTGGAATATAACGAAGTCCTGAAGTGTTTTCGATTGGTTGATGTGTTGGACCATCTTCACCCTGACCAATTGAATCATGCGTTAACACATAGATCACTCTTTGTTTCATAAGCGCTGCCATTCTCATACCATTCTTCATATAGTCAGTGAAAATATGGAAGGTGCCACCAAAAGGAAGTATGCCGCCATGAAGCGCCATACCGTTCATAATAGCTGCCATACCAAATTCACGAACGCCATAAGAAATATAATTGCCTGGTGTCTTTCCGCTTACGTGCTGAAAAGATGAACAGCTTGTTAAATTAGATCCTGTTAAGTCTGCTGAACCACCCACAAATTCTGGCAATATTGGTGCAAGGGCCGCAATAGCGTTTTGTGAAGCTTTACGCGTCGCTAATACTTCAGCTTTTTCATTTACTGATTTAATCATGGCATCTGTTGATGCTTTCCAATTTTTTGGAAGATCACCCTTCATGCGACGTTTAAATTCAGCTGCTAAATCTGGGAATTCTTTTTCGTAAGCTGCGAATTTATCGTTCCATGCTGCTTCAGCTTTTGCACCTTTATCCTTAGCGCTCCATCCTGAATATACGTCTTCAGGAATTACAAAAGGATCGTGCTTCCAACCAATGGCTTCTCTTGTAGCAGCAACTTCAGCATCACCTAATGCTGACCCATGACAATCATGTGATCCAGATTTGTTAGGTGAGCCTTTGCCGATAATAGTTTTACAACAAATTAATGACGGCTTATCTGTGATTTTCTTAGCCGCTTCAACTGCTTTATTGATGGCTTCAAAATCATGGCCATCTATATTTGGAATTACATGCCAACCATATGATTCAAAACGTTTAGCTGTATCATCTGTATACCAACCTTCGATGTGACCATCGATAGAAATACCGTTGTCATCCCAGAATGCAATTAAATTTCCAAGGCCCCATGTTCCTGCAAGGGCAGAAGCTTCATGAGAAACACCTTCCATCATGCAACCGTCACCTAAAAATACGTATGTGTGGTGGTCTACAATTTTATGATTAGGTTTATTAAATTGGTTAGCGAGTAATTTTTCTGCCATTGCGAAACCTACCGCATTACTTATGCCCTGACCTAAAGGTCCTGTGGTTGTTTCAACACCAGGTGCATAACCGTATTCGGGATGGCCTGCACATTTAGAATGAAGTTGACGGAATGTTTTGATTTCGTCCATCGGTAAATCGTAACCTGTGAGATGAAGTAATGAATAAATCAACATCGATCCATGGCCATTTGAAAGAATAAAACGATCACGATTAGCCCAGTTTGGATTAGAAGGGTTATGTTGTAAATGATGATTCCATAAAACCTCTGCAATTTCAGCCATACCCATCGGCGCGCCTGGGTGTCCTGAGTTTGCTTTTTGAACTGCATCCATTGATAACGCACGAATTGCGTTAGCTAAATCTTGACGTGTTGCCATTATTGCCTCCCGAAATTGACAGCATTACAAATATTTTTTGAATATTTGTCTACTAAATGTAAAGTTAAAAAATTGATGTTATTTTTACCTAAATTATTGCTTAAATACCCCTTTTCAGCAAGATGAATAGGGTCTTTTTGCCCCTTGATTATTTCATCCAAATACTTTTCATTCTCGCCATTTAATCGAACAACCGATGCTAGATTTTTGCTCTAAGGGGCCTACTTGCTTTTCCGAAATATGCCTCATGGCTTCAAATAAATCTCGCGCGTTATCTGGGGGTGGTTCGCCACGGCCTGTGGCATCAAAACGTCCACGATACTGCAATTCTAAATTACGATTAAACCCATAAAAATCTGGCGTGCAGATCGCATTGTAAGCACGGGCAGTTTCCTGAGTGTGATCGATCACGTAAGGAAAAGAAAAATCAAATTGATCTGCGATCAATTTCATATTCTCAAATGAGTCTTCTGGATAATTAACGGAGTCATTACTCTGAATAGCGATTGTTTCAATGCCTAAATTTTTTAACGCACGAATATCTTTGGCGAGCCTTGGTAATATAGCTTTCACATAAGGGCAGTGATTACATATGAACATCACAACTAAACCATAAGGTCCTTTTGCTTTTTCTAAATTCCAATAGGTGCCATCTACACCTTCCAAATTAAAATCAATGGCTTTCCAACCAAAATCACAAAGAGGAGTATTTAAACTAGCCATGTTTTATGCCTTAATATAGCTTACCTAATAAATAGAATTAACTATGGAAGAAAATCGATTTTACCACTCTGAAAACCTAGAACTCAAACAAGTCGTTGAGTTAGGTTCACAAACCCATATTCACGCAACTAAAGTCTTAAGACTTAAAACCGGCGATAAATTCGCGCTTTTTAATGGTGATGGTTTTGACTATGTTGCTAAGGTGGCTGAAGTCACTAAACACAAAACACTTGTTGAAATTATTGATAAGTATGAAGTCAATCATGAGTCCCCTTTAACCATTACCCTTGCGCAAGGTCTTGCTGCAAGCGACAAAATGGACTGGATTATTCAAAAAGCGGTTGAGCTTGGCATCCAATTCATCCAACCTCTATTTACTGAGCGATCAATCGTTAAGCTGGATCGTGAAAGAGCAGATAAAAAACTGGAGCACTGGAGAACGGTTGCTCTTGCAGCATGTGAACAAACAGGACGAAGTACTATTCCAAAAATTTTAAGCCCTCTCCCCTTAAGCCAATGGCTTAGTGATCAAGAGAAGCAAACTGAGACTTTGCGATTAATTCTCACGCCACTCAAGGCACAAAATATTAATCATCTAAATCAAAAGCCTTCCTCTATTATTTTTATGGTGGGGCCTGAAGGAGGCTTCTCAGAAAAAGAAATGGCCTTAGCTTCCCATAGCGCTTTTATCCCGGTGAATTTTGGTAAGCGCATTTTAAGAACAGAAACGGCATCCATTGTGGCACTCTCCATTATGCAAAATTTATGGGGTGATTTTGCATAAAACGCAAAAAATTTGATATTTTTGTGAAAAATGTATGTAAAATATGCATTTTAAACAAATTATTAAATTATGTCTCTCGGCGAAGCCATTAGAAAAAGAAGAAAGTCCTTAGGGGTTACTCTTCAAACACTCGCACAAAACATTATGAGCGACCCTGGTAATCTTTCCAGAATAGAAAGAGGGGAGCAAAATGTCAGCGAAGCACAACTCTTAAAAATTTGTGAGGCTCTCAACTGCGCACCTTCGAGTCTTTTTGAGAATAACTTAGCCATCCATCCTATCCCAAAATTGGATAGCCAAACATTCGCAAGGTGGTTTAGATTAGCTGCGCCCTTCATCAACACCTTTAGCAATAAAACATTTGTGATTGCTTTTGGTGGCGAGCTTCTCGATGAAAATCAATTTACTGCCCTTTCGCATGACATCAATTTATTAACCTGTTTAAACGTCAAAATCGTTCTAGTTCATGGGGCAAGACCCCAGATTGATCAGAAACTCAAGAACAAGAAAATCTTTACCCAACTCGTAAGAAATGTCCGTGTGACAGACGACTTTGTTATGGAGGGGGTGAAAGAAGCTAATGGCCTTATCAAAATTAATATTGAATCGACACTCTCCTCAAGTTTATTAAATTCACCCATGGCAGGAAGCGACATTAAAGTTTCGAGTGGAAATTTTATAACAGCCAAACCACTAGGCGTCATCGATGGTGTGGATATGCAACATACAGGGGAAGTAAGAAAAATTGATAGCGCTGCCATTAAGAAAAAATTAGAAAATAAAGAATTGGTTGTGATATCTCCTATTGGGTATTCACCTACAGGTGAAGTATTCAATCTCACAATGGAAGATGTTGCGCTTAAAACTTCGATAGCATTAGAAGCGGATAAACTTATTCTTCTGATTGATTCGGATGGTATCTTTAATTTAAGAAATGAATTGCTTCATGAAATGACGTTAGAGAAAGCTATTAATCTTTATAAGAGCATTGAAAAAAATAACCCTAAAAAGCGTGACCTCATTAACATTAGCACAAATGAATTAGATCTATTAGAGATTGCCATAAAAGCTTCCGAAGCAGGTATTCACAAAATTCATTTAATTAATAGGCATATTGATGGTGCAATCCTCCAGGAATTATTTACCGATGAGGGTGTAGGTACTGTGATTACCGAGAAAGCGCTCGATTCAATTAGACCCGCCACACATAATGATGTTAAAGGTATTCATAAACTCATTAACCCTCTAGAAGTTGGAGGCTATCTTATTAAAAGAGGTAAAGAAAGAATTGATCATGAGATAGAAAATTTCTTTGTGATCGAACATGATAATAAAATTATTGGCTGTGCTGCGCTTTATCCTTACATCGATCATGTCGAATTTGCATGTTTTGCTATTAATAAAAATTATCAATCAAAGGGCTTTGGTTCAAAACTTTATAATTACTGTGAGAGCATTGCGCGAGATAAAAAATATAAATATTTTTTTGCTTTAACCACAAGAACTGAACATTGGTTCATCGAGAAGGGGTTTAAGGAAGAGAGTATTGAGAAGCTTCCTAAAGAAAGATTAGAATCTTATCAGCCTCAAAGAAATTCAAAATTTTTTATTAAAAAGCTTTAAAATCTTAAAAAAAGATAGGTAGATAAATGAGTAACGACATTAAACCAGAATACAAAGCCAAAATATTAAGTGAGGCTCTACCGTACATCAAAAAATTCTTTGGTAAAACCATTGTAATTAAGTACGGTGGTAATGCTATGGTCGATGAAAATTTAAAGCAGTCCTTTGCCAGCGATGTCGTACTTTTAAAATTAGTCGGTATGAATCCAGTGGTAGTTCATGGTGGCGGTCCACAAATTGATGAACAGCTTGATAAGCTAGGTAAAAAAGGAGAGTTTATTCAAGGTATGAGAGTGACCGACAACGAAACTATGGATGTTGTCGAAATGGTTTTGGGTGGTCAGGTCAATAAAGAGATCGTCAATCTTATTAATAGGCATGGCGGTAAAGCAGTCGGACTAACAGGTCAAGATGGCAACTTTATTCATGCAAAGAAACTCATTATTAAAAATGACGCAGACCCAAAAGAAACGATTGATCTAGGTCATGTAGGTGAAATTGCATCAATCAATCCTAGTATTATTAACTTTCTAGGTGAGGGTGATTTCATTCCTGTCATAGCGCCAATTGGGGTAGGGATAAGTGGCGAAACTTATAATATCAATGCAGATCTTGTTGCAGGCAAACTATCGGAAGTATTAAATGCTGAAAAATTAATTTTACTTACGAATACACCGGGTGTTTTGGATAAAAAAGGCTCACTTCTTACAGGCTTAACACCAAACCAGATAGATAAGCTTGTCGAAGATGGTACTTTATCCGGTGGAATGTTACCTAAAATAAGTTCGGCGTTAGACGCTGCCAGAAGTGGTGTGAAGAGTGTGCATATTATTGACGGCAGAGTGCAACACGCACTTTTATTAGAGGTGTTAACCGATGAGGGTGTGGGCACTTTAATTAAGGCAAAATAATTGTCAAAAATTTGGATTTTTGATTTAGACGATACACTTCACGACGCAAGCTCTAAAATATTCCCAAGAATAAATCAGTCTATGACGGCTTATGTTAGTCATAAACTTAATATTAGCCTTACCGATGCGCACCAACTTCGAGATAAATATTGGAAGGTATATGGTGCGACATTAAAAGGCCTCATTGAAAATCATAGTATAGATCCACAAGAGTTTTTACTCAACACACATGATGCAGAAGAACTATCCAAGTTTGTAAAACAATCCCATGCTCTAGAAAATACATTAAAAAAACTTAAAGGCAAAAAAATTGTTTTTACTAATGCGCCACTACATTATGCAATGGCTGTTATCAAAGCACTTCGTATTCAAAAATATTTTTCAGGGATCTACAGCATTGAATCTACCAACTATAACCCTAAGCCTTCTCTCTATGCATTTAGGAAAATTCTAAAGCAACTTGGAAAGAGACCTAATCAATGTGTGATGGTGGAAGATGATCTTGCTAATTTAAAAACAGCGCACAAGATAGGCATGCAAACTATTTTAGTATCAAAGCTAAACAAAAAAACTGCTTTTGTCACAAAAAGAATTTCAAAAATACAGTATTTAACAAGAGAAGTTTAAATAAACTTTTTTAATACATGAAGGCGCGCTTCATAAATTGACGACTTAATATCAAGATTAGTTTTATTTTGGCTAATTAATCCAAGATTTAGTTTATTAAGATGCTTGAGGTATTTTTGCAGTGCTTTTAAAGTGCTGCCTATTGACTTATATTTTTTAGCTTGGCCTTCATTGTATGCTTCCAATATCTTAATGATATCAATCAGCACATCTGGATTCCTAAATAAATCCATTCTATAAATTAAATCTAAAATTTGACGGGGCTTTAACTTTTTAAACTCTCTAAGATCGGTCATATTATCAGCTAATTTCTCAGTTAACTTTCTAACTGAGTTTGGTACTGATAGTCTTGTATAGATCTTTGCTATTTCTTTGACTCTAGTCTTGGAGGCATATACGTGCATGAAGAAAATTGCTGCTTTAATATCTAGTGAATATTTAAACTTATTTCCATATTCTAGACTTCTCTTAATATAATTTTTATTTTTAACGTAATTAATTTCTGGAATCAATACCTGCAAAGCACCACATTGATGCAATACATCAAACATAAGATGTGATTTCTTTTCTAATAGACCAACTGAGATCTCACGCCAAACTCTTTCAGATGCTACCGCCTCTATCTCTTTGTTTTTTACGATTTTCTTGAGAATGGATTGTGTCGTAGGATGAATTTTGAATTGATGAAATCTTGCAGAAAATCTAGCAATACGAAGAACTCTAATCGGATCTTCTACAAAAGCTGAACTTACATGCCGTAGAATTTTCTTTCTGATATCACCTGTGCCGTTAAAAGGATCGATGAACTGTCCTCTTTTATCTTTTGCTATAGCATTTATAGTGAGATCTCTTCTTTCTAGATCTTCTTCTAGCGTCACTTCTTTCGAAGTGTAAACTTTAAATCCCCTATAGCCTTTCGACACTTTTCTTTCAGTTCTAGCAAGCGCATATTCATAATGTGTCTTTGGGTGCAAAAAAACAGGAAAATCTTTACCTACAGGCTTATAGCCCAATTTGACCATTTCTTCACTCGTAGAGCCAACCACGACATAGTCTCTATCCTTGACCGTTAAGCCCATGATTTGATCTCGAACCGCTCCTCCTACAAGATATATCTTCATTTATCGGCCAGATTTACTTCTATAGAATTCATATTTAGACCGTACGAGATGATGATTATTTTTATTTAAATAGCTTCCTAATCGTTCAAAAGTGTACCGAAAAGGAATTACATGATCTCTACTCACGACATTATCAATCTGCATAGATCTCCAATTATCACGCGTTAATACTTTAATCGGCATGAATTCCATACAGAAAGCGAATAAATAAGAGAAGCTATTATTTAAAGGCATGATGAATCGATTTAATTTTTTTGACTTAATAATAAGACGAATAATATCTTTTAATGAATAAATATCAGAACCACCCAGATCATAAACTTTGCCATAAGTTTTTTTATCAAACATACTTTTAATTAAAATGTTTGATACATCTTCAATATAAATAGGTTGAAATCTAGATTGAGGCGATAAGAGAAGGATAATTGGCACCCATTTCACAAGGACCTTAAACATATTAATGAAATTATCCTTAGCACCAAAAATAATTGAAGGTCTTAGGATAGTGACATCTAAATATTTTTGTTTCATTAGGGCGAATTCACCCAAAGTTTTAGATTTAAGATATAAACTCGGTGCATCGCTTCCAGAGCCAAGAGCGCCGACATGAATAAGCCTTTTAATGCCTGCTTCTTTCATTATTTTAGCCAAACTACTTGGCCATAGATGATGTATTTTGTCGAATGACTCTTTTTTTGATTGATGCAATATGCCTAAAAGATTAATTACGATATCAGTTTTTTTTAAATCTTTTTTTACCTTTTCGAGATTATGTAGATCGAAATCAAATATTTCAATTTGAGGATCTACAGTGAAGAGTTTAATTTTTTCCTTATTGCGAGAAAATAATTTTAAATGATAATTAGATTGACTCAATTGAGCAACAAGACTTGATCCTATAAACCCTGATGCGCCAAAAATTGCAATTGTTTTTTTTGAATTAATCACTGCAATGTTAGAGCATTCTTATAATAAATATAAGAAGCAGAATTAATGTAATATTTGTGGTCAGCTTTAAATATTTAATATATTTCTTATTTTTTGTATTTAAATACAAAAAAGTAAAGGCTATCAGTATGGCAAGCAATAAAAATATACAAGCTCTTAATATCATCATTGGTAAACTCCGTTCATCGCTTGATTTAAGATATTATTTTTTGAATTAAGATAGCGTGCTGCTAAGTCTGATGTTTTTGGATCTTTACTATCTAAGGAAATGAGATCCCATGACGACTTATTCAACTTAAGCGCGAGTAATAATTTATTGTTTAACTCATGGCCCGATTTATATGCTTTGAAATTACCAATAATTGAATACCCCAGCATATAAAGATCACCTACTGCATCTAGAACCTTATGTCGGACAAATTCATCATCGTAACGTAAGCCATCAGAGTTGATAATTTTATACTCGTCTAATACGATTGCATTATCAAGAGAACCGCCTCTTGCAAGTCCATTAGATCTTAAATATTCAACCTCTTGCATGAATCCGAACGTGCGTGCACGACTAATTTCAGTAATATAGGATTCATTATAAAAATCGACAGCGACTTGATTCGTTAATGCATTATTAAAAACGGGATGAGGAAAGTCGATTGTAAAATCAACCTTAAATCCATCGTAAGGCTCAAATCTTGCCCACTTATCTTTATCTTTGACTTCAATCACATCCTTAATAAAAACAAACTTCTTTGGGGACTCTTGTTCTTTGATTTTTGCTGTCTGTAAAAGGTATATAAAAGAAATGGAGCTGCCATCCATAATAGGCACTTCTGAACCATCAAGCTCCACAATCACATTATCAATACCTGTTGCAGATAATGCCGACATAAGATGTTCAACTGTTGCAACACGAGAATTATCTTGTCCTATAGCAGAACACATTTTAGTGTCTTTCACAGCTTCAGGACTCACTTTAATCTCACTTGCTTTTTTTTGATCAACTCTTCTAAACACAATACCTTGATCTACTTCAGCTGGCTTTAATGTAATGGTGACTTTTTCACCGTTATGTAAACCCACGCCTGAGGTGTGCACACTTTTTTGTATAGTTCTTTGTCTTATCATAAAAATACTTATTCGCCTTTTTTCCTTAAGAAAGAAGGAATGTCATATTCTTCCATGCCTGACATCTTCATAATTTCAACTTGTGCTCTATTTTCATTTGAGCTGAAAACATCCGGTTCATCATCGCTCGGAATGTCTTCTTCAATAGATAGTTTATTGTGCATCATAGGTTTAGGTTCGATACGTGGCATTCTTTGTTTTACATTTTGAGCTAGGCCTGTCGCAACTACAGTCACTCGAATAGAGTTTCCCATAGCTTCATCAATCACATTACCCACGATGACGGTAGCATCAATATCGGCAAATTGTTTAATTGTCTCCATCACCTCATGATATTCCTTCAATGTAAATGCACTACTTGCAGAAATATTTACGA
>Ga0209086_10004434_pt1 | contig 10423 bp, 15 predicted proteins | sample M_130207_XF_Meta_FD_187312 | JGI IMG/M metagenome (GOLD analysis project Ga0209086, IMG submission 187312) | Freshwater microbial communities from Lake Montjoie, Canada to study carbon cycling - M_130207_XF_MetaG (SPAdes) (version 2) | ecosystem: Environmental > Aquatic > Freshwater > Lake...
TCAAGGCCAGCATCCCTACGAGCGTTTCGTTCTTGCCGCGCACGTCCCGATACATTGGATACAGCAGCAGATCCCGCCCTTGGCTGTCTCCATCGTGCGATCCGCTGGAAGCCGCCGGCACAATCTCTTGCCGATCCCCTGCGTCAACGACAAGACGGCAATCATGGTGAACGGCGGACTCCGGCGCAGCGACCGGGCAGCGCATCGAAGGTCTTACCAAAGAAAGGACATCGCTCCTAATAGGGCGAGGCCCGCGACAGTTACCTAGGCCAACAGCAGATTTCGCAACCGCACCACGGTAGCTGAAAATGGGTTGGCCCGGGCAAACTGCTGCGCCGCCCCGCCCATCTCGCGCAGCCGTCCGCGATCCCGCACCAACTCCTGCAGCGTCGGCAGAAACGAATCCGCCGAAGCCATCCGCCCGAACTCCGACCGCATCAGACTTTTCGCCCCAGCGTGATGCAACGTCAACGCTGGCAGTCCAGCTTGAAACGCCTCCATCAAGGTCAGCCCATACGACTCATGGCTCGACGGAAACACATACAGATCAGCCTCGGCAAACTGGTCCGCCTTCGCCTGCCCCGTCACGTGCCCCGGAAACTCCACCTCGACCTGCCGTAACCGACCCGCCAGATTCTTCAACTTCTCGGCATAAGCCCGGCCCTGCATGAAGGCCGGCTGCCCACAAAGCCGCAGCCGGAGCTTCGGCACGTTCCCCTGCTGCTCCCATTGGAGCAGCGCTTCTAGCAAGACGTGCTGATTCTTCTCGGGCGAGATCCGGCTAAGCGTCAATAGCGTAATCCGGTCCTCCGCAGGGCTTCGATCACTCAAATGGGTCGCCGGAGGTGTACCCCACGGCAGGACTTCCACCCGTACCGCCTGCCCATAACAACGCTGGATCACCTCCCGCATCTCCGGCGACGGCACGATGCAGGCCGCTGAATGTCGCACGCAGTCGAGCTGCTTTTGAAACACCAACTGCAGCACGTCCGGGTAAAACGAACCCATCCGCCGATGCCACCCCACCAGCGTCTCCGGAGCCACCCAGCCCCGGCCATAAATCGCCGCGACATACGCCACCACGTCAACATGAAAGATCGTGAAGAGGCGATACCCCGCCTTCGCCAGCCGAGCGAAGTCCGGCCCCTCGGAGATATCGTTCACCAGCACGACACACTCGTTGGGTTCGTATCGCAAAATAGCCGCCGTCGACTCCGCCTCGAACCGCCGACAAAACGCCGCGTACTCCATTTCCGAATACGACACCAGCTCCCGACCCGTCACTGTCCCCGGCAAAATCGGCTCGACGTCCGGCCAAGCGGGGCAGAGCATCTCAAACACCGCCGCGCCCCCACCCAGAGGTACGCGCTCCCGCGCGAAGCCTCCGTGAGCCGCCGTGTAGAGGATCTTCACCGGATAAACTGATCAACGAAATCAGCGCCCAGACCAACTTCGATGTAGTGCTTCCGGCACATGTCGATCTTCGTGAAAACATCCTCGAAGCCCGTGTGGTTGCCGTCGGCGTCCACGTAGTACATACACCCGGAGATGTTGAAAAACGTGATCATCTCGTCTGCCGAATCGACGGTCAACGTATGCGTCTCCCCCGGCGGCTCGAACACGTAATCACCCGCATTCGCCACCCAGTCATGCTCCAGATAATGCCAACTTCCCTTGATCACGTAGCCATGCACCGGCGCCGGATGCCGATGCCGACTCAGCACCCCAGCCTTCCGCACGCGTAGCAGATTGCACCATCCGCCGGTCAGCGTGTTCAACATCAACGGCCGGAACCAAACGTCCTTGGCCTGCGGCACCCAGACGCGTTCATCGTCCGGCACCGCCGTCACGACAATTTCAGGGGGAGATAACGGATGAGTCGACATAAAGTTAAGCGGCCGAGTAACCACCGTCAATCGGGACTATCGCCCCCGTCATAAAGCTGGCCGACTCGGAACATAAGAATAATACCAGCGGAGCCAACTCCTCCGGTTTCCCCCACCGTTTCATCGGCGTCCGCTCGATCAATCCCGCCGACCGCACTGGATCATCCTGCAACGACTGCGTCAACGGCGTCGCGATCCACCCGGGCGCAATGGCGTTCACCCGAATCCCCTCCGCCGCCCATGCCACCGCCAGCGATTTCGTCAACTGCACAATCGCCCCCTTGCTCGCCGCGTACGCCGGAACTCTCGGCCCGCCGAAGAAACTAAGCATCGAAGCGACGTTCACCACCGCCCCGCGGGTCTCCGCCAGCTTCGCCTTCGCCGCCATGCAGCAGCGCATCGTCCCCAGCAGATTCACGTCCATCACCTGCTCAAACACCGGCAGTTCGTATTCGGCGTCGCGCCGGATAACCCCCGCCGCGTTCACTAAAAAATCCACGCGCTCCAGCCCGGCAAACAGCGCGTCCACTGCCGCCGAGTCCGTCACGTCCAGAGTCGGCAGACCCGCCGCCACCACCTTCGCCCCCGCCGCGGCGAACGCCGCCCCGATCGCGGCACCGATCCCGCTCGTCCCGCCTGTCACCACCGCAGTTTTTCCGCTGAAATTAAACATCGAAACATCCATTATGGGGGAAGAACATAATGCAGACATCGGACCATATCCAAGGGATTCGCAAGAGCTACGAGACCGGCACCCTCGAAGAGCAGGACCTGCAACCCGATCCCGTCCACCTCTTCCGAGCGTGGATGGATGCCGCCGTCCAGGCCCAACTCGAAGAACCCAACGCGATGACCCTCTGCACCGCCTCCGCCGACGGACTGCCCGATGGCCGCATCGTTCTTTTGCGTGGCTTTGACGCACGCGGTTTCGTGTTCTTCACGAACTACGAAAGCACCAAGGGAAACCACTTGTCCGCCAACCCCCGCGCCACCCTCGTCTTCCTCTGGCACGCCCTCGAACGCCAGATCCGCATCCAGGGCACGGTCGCCCGTGTCGGTGCCGACGAAAGCACAGCCTATTTCCAAACCCGCCCTCGTGGCCACCAACTCGCCGCCTGGACCTCTCCCCAAAGCCGTCACCTCGGCAATCGCGACGAACTCTCCACCCGCCTAGCCGAACTGGAAGTGCGCTTCCCGGCGGAAGTTCCGCTCCCGGATTTCTGGGGCGGCTATCGCTTGGTCCCGCAGCGCATGGAGTTTTGGCAAGGGCGCAAGAACCGGCTCCACGACCGTTTCGCCTACACCCTCGCAGCCGGCGCCTGGGCCATCAACCGCCTGGCACCCTAGTTCGTCGGCAGGGTCGCCAAAAAAGCGTCGGCTTCCTTGGTGGAGGCTTCAATGTCGGCCACCAACTTGGTTACTTCGACGTCCATCTTCAGCACGGTCGTCTTCAACGACCTCACCGCCTCCGCGTTCAGGTTGTGCTTGATAAACAGCACCTGATCTTCAAACGCTTTTAACACCGGCTTCGCTCGCTGTTCCACATCCCGCATACGCTTGATCAGAGGCGCATAGCGGCTCTTGGCGTCGCGCATCAGGCTGCGGCTTTTAGCCTTCAAGTCCCGATTCTCCATGCCGTCAATCTCCTGCTGCCATTCGCTGAACATGTCCCCGCTCACCTGTTCAATCGACGCAATCCGCTCGCTTACTTTTTTCGTCCGCCCGGTCGCCTCGTCGAACTCTTTCTTGAGCTTCTTGTAGGTCTCCTCCGTCTTCCCACCCTGAAAACCGGTCACCGCCTGGAACGCTTCGAGCGTGGTCTTGTACTGCTCCTTAGCCTGCTCCTGCTCCTTACGGCCCTTCTTCACGCGGTCAATCAGAATGTCGCGCTTCTCGTTGCCCAGCTTCTCCTGCGCCTTGTAGTAGAGGCTCGTGCAGCCCCCCAGCAGGCAGATCATGGGAAAAAGGAGAAGCGCGCGCATAGCACTCAGGATAGCGCCCCAATCGCCGCCAGGAGGCGCCGAGGCGTCAACGGCTTCGTCTAATAAGCCGTAAATCCCGCGTCGAGCCCCTTCTGCGGATCGCCTTCCACCGCATAGGCCGTGATGGCAAAGATCGGAGTTTCGGCTAGCGTCGGGTGTTCGCGCATGGCAGCCACGGTGGCGTAACCATCCGCGCCAGGGATCTGAATATCGAGCCGCACCAAGTCCGGAGTCCGCCCGACCGTCATCGCCAACGCTTCCAACCCATTACCGGCCTCCGCCCAGCCCAAGTGCTCCGTGGTCGTCGCCAGAAACTCGCCGTTGCTTGCGCTGTCGTCCGTTACCAAGACAAGCCCCGATCAGAGCCCGACGCAGGGTCCGCCGTTAACGCATCCCATCCGCTCCCCTCGGGCAGATCACGATCGCGCCGGGTCGCAGCTCTAACGCTTTCACCATGCACTCTCGTACCGTCGCCGCCACCACCAGTTCAAACCCTTCCGGGTCCAGATACTCTCGCGGCAAGTCCAGCGCGGTAGGACCGTCCTCCATCGCCAGCACCGGCGGATTGCCATGCCACACCACCGCTGCCTGCTTCGCCCGGGAAACGTAAAGGCCAACCGGCTGCCACCGCCCGGAGCCGTCTCCATCAAAATGCTCCCACCCTGCCCTTCTACCAAACGCCGCGCGGTCGTCAACCCTAAACCGGTAGCTCCGCTCGACGCCGGACCCTGGTAAAACAGCTCTAAAATGGTCTCGCGCAGCGCCACCGGCACTCCCATCCCGTTATCCAGCACCGCTATGGAACCAAACCCATTCCGCGTCGTCGCATCCGCTTGCGGCCGCACCATTGCCAGCGCCTCGTCCACTAAGTTGCGGACGCCGAGGACATTCGTCCGGCTTCAATCGTGTTCTTCCTGCAAGCCTGCGTGACGAAGTAACGCTGCAATAGCAAGGCTTAACGAGTCTCCCGTGGTTTGCTTCAAACAGATGGACGGTTATTGAGTACCGCCCGTGCTCGCCTGACCTTAGCGAAGATTTCTTGAGCTTTAGCGGCCCAGATAACGGGTTTCGGTACCTCGTTATGTTGGTCGACGGACTCGTCAAGCGCTTAGATCAATTCGAGGACGCTCCGGAACACGCCTCTCCTCAACCGGTTCTCGGTGAGGTCACGAAAAACTCGTTCGACCCTGGTTAGCCATGAGGCGCTCGTCGGAGGGAAGTGAACGTGGAAACGAGGATGCCGCATCCATCGCGGCGAACATGGTCTGCGTCCCATGCCTCTTCTAATTGTGAGTCATCGTCTCGCCTCGTCCCCGTTTCAAAGGCAGTCCGGGTTGGGTTCTGGCCAGCGCCTGCACTTAGCTCTTCTCGCTCACACACACCACGAGTGCGTGTTCGGGCGGGCTGAGGTACCGCCTTACGACCGCTTCAAGTTTCTTGGCAAAATGAGGGTCATTGCTGACCTCGAAAGACGCGGACAGATGGGGATTGAGCCATGGTCGTGGCAGATGCGGAGGACGCTGGTATCGCAGCATGCCGACCTTGTTCGCCACGCTGCGATTGCTCCAGTAGGTGGCATGAGCAGGCTTTTCGAGGGTGGTCAGTCGGACCACTTCGGCAACCTTTTGGGAGGCAATGGACGGAAAGCGTCGCGGGCGAGGAGCATTCTTTTCCAAGCCGGGCAGGTCCTTTGCAAGAAAGCGCCAGCGCCAATGGGCGGCTTGTTGGACAGAAGTGGAGAGTGTTGTGTCGATCTCCAGGTTCGGTTTTCCGTCTGCTGCGGGCAAGATCACGCGAGCCCGCTCGGCTGCGCGTACCTCAGTCTGGCGACCGTTTGCCCAATCATCTAAGGTTGTTCGCTCTTCGGCGGAAATCTCATCTGGCGGTGCAACACGCATAAAGAGCAGGCACCTCTACGGTAGAGACACCTAAATCATCATCAATGATCACCATTACTGGATCGGCGCACTAGCCCCGGTCAACACTCGGTGAAGGGTTGCTGAACGGGACCAAGAGTAAGTTGAACGTTACTTCCGATTTGCAGGTTTTTGGGATGATCGTGACGGCGGAGCCGTAGTTTGCGGTGACGCGGCCGAGCGATTTGATTGTGCTGAAGAACGTGGTGCGGCCGGATACGGTGGGTAAGATCGAAGAGATAGACGCCAAATACGAGTTTTTGGAACGGGGTCAGTATGCTCGTTTGTCGAATCCGCTGATCCTGCAGTCTGATCGGAAGGGGCCTTTGGGATTTTACGAGGCGCGGAACGCGGTTCAAATTGTGCGGTCGACGGGCGCGGACCGTTTTGCAACGGACACGCTTCAGAAGGTGGAGAAGTCGTTGGCGGCGGCAGAAGCGTACCAAGCGCGGAAGGCGGGGCGGAAGCCGGTGACGATGATGGCTCGGGAGGCGGTGCAAACGGCCGAATATGCCCGGGCGATCGGGGTGAAGCGGCAGGAGGAAGAGTTGCGGGCGACCGAACGTCGGCAGTCGGTGGAGCGCGAGACGACGGCGAAGAGCTCCGGTCGGCGGCGCTGGCGGAGACAGACCGGGTGAACCAGGCGGCGGAGGCGGCGCGTTTAACGAAGGGAAAGGACGCGATTACGGCGGCGGGGGGGCTGAGTGGTTGAAGCGGGAGAACGAGAGGCAAGCGGCGGAACAAGTTATTTCAGCAATTCAGTGCGATTCTGCAGACGCGGGATACGGCGCGGGGTTTGATTGTAAACATGTCGGATGTGCTGTTTGACACGGACACCTTTACGCTCCGGCCTTTGGCGCGGGAGAAGCTGGCTAAGGTGGCGGAGACTGTCTCCGGCCATCCTCGTCTGCGGCCGGACGTGGAAGGATATACGGATGGCGTGGGGACGGATGAGTACAACCAAAAGCTGTCGGAACGGCGGGGCGCGGCGGCGCGGGATTACCTAACGGGGGCTGGGATGCCGAGTGCTTCGGTAAGTTTGAGGGGCTTTAGCGAAGCAATACCAGTGGCGACCAACGACACGGCGCTGGGTCGCCAGCAGAATCGCCTGGTGAAACCGGTGATTTCTGGTGAGGTGATCGGCAAGGTGATGGACGCTCCGTCGGCCCAATAACTGGCGGAGGAGAGCGCAGCAGGGACCGGAGCCGGAGGGGGCCGGCCCCTGCTTGCTGTATTTAGACTCCGAGTTGCGTGGCGAGGTCGAGGAAGTTTTGGGCGACGATGTCGAAATCGCCGGCTTTGGCGTTGTCGGGCTTACCGGCGAATCCGCCGCCGAACTCGTTTGGCTGGTGGATGAATCCGGTACGGAGGCCGTAGTTTCGGGCCGCTTGCAAATCCCGGCTGTGGGCCGCGCACATCATCACCTGGTCCGGCTTTAGATCGAGGAGTTGGTAGGCGGAGACGTAGACTTCTCGGTCTGGCTTGTAGCGGCGGGCCAGTTCCGCACCCAGGATGACGTCCCAGGGTAGGCCGCCGAATTTGGCGAGGTTGGTCATGAGGGCGATGTTGCCGTTGGACAGAGGGGCGATGATGAACCTCTTTTTCAGGCGGGTGAGGCCGGCCACGGCGTCGGGCCAGGGGTGGAGGCGGCGCCAGACGTGGGTCCAGGAAACCTTTTCGGCTTCGGTAAGCTCGAGTTTGAGTTCTTTGAGGACGTCTTCTAACATCATGCGGTGTAGATCGTCGAGGACGGTCCAGGGGAGTTCGCCTTTGCGGACCTTGTCCATGGCGGGACCGTAGCGGAGGCGCCAATGGTCGGCGAACTCGGCCCAGTTGAGGTTGAGACCCTTAGCTTTGCCCCAGTTTTTGCCTTCGGCGATGATGGAGCCGCGCCAGTCGACGACGGTGCCGAAGGTATCGAAGACGAGGGCCTTGACGTTAGTGAGTTCGGGTTTGGCGTAAAGCGACAGCGCGGCGGAGGTTGCTCCGGCGGCCAGTAAGAAGCTTCGGCGTTCCAGCATGATGTCTATGCTATCGCGGCGGGGCTACCGCTCCAAGCGCGTCGCTGATGGGGCGCGCCCGGGCGAGGACGGGTCCGGGTTGATGCGTTTCGAAGTTGTGTAAAGGGCGGAGTAGGCAGGGGCACGCCGGCTTTGGTTGCATTACGGGCCGATTGAGGGGTAAGGACGCCGGTGGCGGGAACGCTGACTGGGTGGCCGCAGGGAACTGCGGGCAGTGGCGATAGTGGTGTTTCGCCCGGCAGGACGGCTGTTGGCGGGGGTGTCGATCCAGCACGAAAAAGGAGCGGGACAATCGAGGGACGGTCGGTCTCTAAGAGGTGGTGAGGAGCCGGAGTTTTATTGTTCTGTGGGGGGGGGTGCTGCGGGTTTGGCGCGGAGGGCGTTCGCCCGCATGGGTCGGCGGAGGCGCGCCCATTGGTTCCGGGTTTATTGATGTCGTTTTTCGGGACGGAGTTGTGCGGAGTGCGGGTTTTGGTTGGCGGGAGGGAGGCGCGGTTGGTTGCCGTGATGCCGGGCCAGATCAACCTTCTCCTTCGGCACTGCCATTCCGAACGGGCGACGGCCGGCGCGAAAGGCGCGGCGAAGCGATGGAGTAACCGGTCGGAACTGGATAGCTCGGCTATCGAAGATAGACGAAAAACGATGGCTACCCGATGCAAGATCGAAGAGCGAATAGCTACAGCGGCGGCGGAGACTTCCGGCATTCCGCCGCCGTCGGTCGAATCCGGTTTGGCTCAGATTGCCGAGGCTCTGCATGGCTGCATGGCCCCCGGAAGTTTGCCGCCAGACGAGGCGATCGTTCGGCAGATTGCCGAAGCCGTGCCGCATGCCGCTGCCGAGGAGGTGGCGGACTAAGCGCAACGATTCCGCCGCCGCCGCAATCCGCCGGAGAGCTATGGGTTCTTCGCCGCCATTGTTGCCGATGAACTCTCGCCGAAGCGCTTGGCGCTCGTCAGGACGGCTCGTCTAACCGGAGAGGACCCGAAGGCAAAGGAGGGACACCGCGAGGCCCTGGAGAGCGCCGTATTAGCCGAGGCGAGCAAGGCCGATCCGTTGTGGGGGAGGAAGCCCGCGGCGTTGCGGCGGGAGGGGGTTATGGCGAGGGCGCGGGGAGAAGTACGAGCGATGCGCTACCGGTTCGAATTCCAGGATGTCATTCAAGATCGAGTCACTCACCCGAAAGTTCGTTTGAGTAATTAGGCGAACAGTTTCACAGTTGTACCCAGCGGCGCCCCTATATTGTTTACCGACGTAATATACTCGACGCGGGCTTGGAGGCCCGTATAAATGAAAAAGACGCTCGCAGTGCTGCTATGCATTGCTTTGCCGGTAGCCGTAGTTGCTGCCGATAACGGACATAAAGTTAGGTACGATGGGGGCTCAGTTCCTAATTTGAAAGCCGGTGCCAACCTGAAGCTCGACTTCGACGCGGACCGGATTCGATTCGCGAAGGACAAAACGGAGATCTTGGTTATTCCTGCATCCTCGATAACAGAAATCAGCTATGGTCAAGACGTGCATCGGCGGATAGGCGCAGCCATCGGTATAGGGATCTTTACGCTCGGAGTAGGAGCGCTTATGGCTTTGGCAAAGTCCAAAAAACATTTCATTGGTGTGACGTGGAACAATGCGGGCAAAAAGGGCGGCCTAGCCTTCCAAGCCAATAAAAACGATTATCGTGGTGTTTTAGCCGGGATCGAAGGAATTTCCGGGAAGAAGGCGGTCAATGCCGACACAATGAACGTCAAGAACTAGGCTCATCCCATTCGGCCGGTCCGGAGGTGCATACATGCCTGAGCATGGCCGGGAGAACGAGATGGTGGATTTTGAGATTGTGCGGAATCGGCGGGGGTGCGCGACGGTGCCGGTGTATTGTGGGTTTAACCGGCCGGTGCTTTCGTTTGCCGCTCCGGCGTTGGCGGGGCTACCGGTTTGGTTGCGGGTGGGTTTGCCTTGGGGCAAGGAGAGGCTGGGCTATCCGTTTGGTGCGGTGCTATGGGAGATCGGGCCGGGTAGGGTGGTGGTTCGAGGGGAGGGTCGGGAGGTCGGGATCCTCTCGACTTTGCCGTTTGCTCCGCTGCACCACCGGGGGGAGTATGAGCCTGTCGAGTTCGGTGCCGAAGGCCTATCTGGATCGGGTTCCCCTGCATCTCGTCTATCCGCTGTACGGGCCGGGAAGGACAGAGAGAACGGTGTACCAGCAATCGGACTGGACGGCGATGGAGGTGGTGGCTTCCACGGCGGCACAGCGGCGGGAGTGGTTTAAGGTGTTGACCGCATCTCGGCCGGACGATGTCGTTTCACTGTTGGCTGATTTCTTGTCTTCGTTGTTGGCGGAACGGAGCGAGGCGAGTTTGAGGGTCCTGGTGCGGTACCTGGACAGTCGTGATGTGAGGGTTCGGCAGTATTCCGCGCACGCGCTTTGCTATTTTGACCCTGCTGTGCGGCAACGGGTGGAGCCGGGCCGAGAGCCATTGCGAGGCGGGGTCCGGTAGTCTCAGACATCCTGATCCCGCCAAGGTTTTCGGTTGAAAAGTGGAAAGCTGTATGATCCGGCCAGAGGGGGTTGCGGCTGTTCTGCGGGCGAGTCACACTGGTCAGACCCAGATGCCGCAACT
>Ga0209086_10004436_pt1 | contig 10417 bp, 7 predicted proteins | sample M_130207_XF_Meta_FD_187312 | JGI IMG/M metagenome (GOLD analysis project Ga0209086, IMG submission 187312) | Freshwater microbial communities from Lake Montjoie, Canada to study carbon cycling - M_130207_XF_MetaG (SPAdes) (version 2) | ecosystem: Environmental > Aquatic > Freshwater > Lake...
TCCAGTAATACCTGCACCACCTAGTACCTGTAGTGCACCTGATGTAGCGTTGGTTGCTGGGTTACCATTGACTAGAGATAAATTACCAGCTTTGATCGGATCCCATACTGTTCCTGCAGAAAATACCACAGTATCAGTGCCTGGTTCTGCGGTATTACTAAAGAATTTCCATGTGTTGTCTACATTGTCACGCACCACTCCAGTGAATTGTGTAGAGTTAGCTAGTGTTGATAAGCCAGGTCCAGTAAATTTTGAATAAAACCCAATATCATAATTATATGGATATGTAGTGGCCGTTGATAGAAATAGTAATGGATCTTCAACTGTGATAACGTTGGCTTGGACACCAATGATATTGGCCGCATATAAGTTACCACCAACCCATAGGTCTTTGGCGATACTTGCACCGCCTTGGATGATCACTGCACCAGTTGATGTTGATGTTGAATTTGTTGGATTTGTGAATGTCGCGGCACCACCAACACCTAGTGTGCTGTTTAATTGTGTACCGCTTGATACTGTTAGTGTAGATCCGATATTAGCCGCACCGCTTACGCTGATACCACCATTTGGAATCACAACTGCACCAAGGCCTTGTGCTGTTGTTGCTATGCTGGCGTTGGCCCATAGGCTGTTGGCTGCGCTTAATGTTGTGAATGCACCAGAGGCCGCTGTAGCATTACCAACTGGAGTTGAATTGATCGCGGCAAATTGTGCTAGACCGCCAATCACGTTACCAGTGAACTGTGCTGTGGTACCTTGGACCGTAGCACCTGTATTACCAATCGTAACTGCGTTAACTGCACCAGCGTTGACTGTTGATGTATTTTCTGTTGTGGAATTTACTGTAGCTACTAATACATTACCAGTAACGTTTAAACTTGCACCAGTGAATGCAGTAGCCGCGTTACCAATAAAGCCAGCTGCTACATTACCAAATGTAGCATCATCTGCTGTTACAAGTTGAGCTAGAACTGTGCTTGCTACTACATTACCTGATAAGTTAATACTCGCGCCTGTAAATGCTGTGGCTGCGTTACCAATAAAGCCGGCTGCTACATTACCAAATGTAGCATCATCTGCTGTGACTAACTGGGCTAATACCGTGCTTGCTACAACATTACCTGTTAGATTGATACTCGCACCAGTGAATATTGTGCTGGCATTACCAAAGTTAGCTGCGGCGATGTTGCCAAATGTTGCTGTGCTTGCTGATATATAACTAGCAATCAATGTTGAAACTAATACGTTGCCTGTGGCATTTAGATCACCAACGTTGGCTTTGCCTAGGGTCGTAAAGCTACCAACTGTAGCTACACCTGCGGCATTGAACTTACCAAGTGATAAGTTAGCTAGGCCAAGTTGTGAAGTGATGTTACCGTAGGTAGTACCTGCTTCAGCAGTGGTTATCAATCGGAATTCTTTCCACGTTTCACTCCAGATAATTGCTTTGTTATCTGCCGTGCCGCGATTGAATATCAGGCCCTCATCGTAGGTATTACTGCCGGCAAAACCGTTGTTTAGAACGACCAATGGATCGTTAACGTAGGTGTTAGTAGACGCTATGGTAGTAGTTTGACTGCTGCCTAGGACGAACAAGTTACCTGTGATCAAGAAGTCACCTGGTACTGTTACGTTACTAGCAAATAGTGTACCTGTGATTGTTCCGTCTGCGATCTTTTGGCTAGCAATGATAGTCTTGCTATAGATCTGATTGTTTAATATTCTAGTTAATGCACTTGGCATGGGGTTAGCTCCGCAATTATAATATATTTCTACACTATGTTTACAGCCTGCGGTTCCATATTCCCCTGGGGCTTACTTGTGTGTTGTTAGTAATATTTATGCGAGATTGGGGAAAAAGTCATTTGACAATGAGATCATAATACGGTATTATATTACATATACTAAGGTAAATATCAGCATGAAAGTAATAGACTCATTCCTCCCGCTGTCTTATCAAAACGAACTAGAGCGTTTGATCAACGATTCAGGATCTTTCCAATGGAGTTTTTATGATAAGATCGCTATCGAATATGGTGAGCCAGTTAACTTTAAGAATCCCAAAATCATAAATCCTGTTGGATTATCACATACGTTTATTGAATCTGGTAATGTAGTTAGCCCCCATTGGGAAAGGATACGTCCTATACTGCTGTTTTTAGAATATCGCGAAGATTTTGAAATCAAGCGTATGTTACGAGTCCGTGCTAGAAGAACTCTACGTGATCCAAGCATAGATTCAACAATGTTTAATCCTCCACACATCGATTTGCCTAATGCAGAGGCATATAAATCATTGATATATTATGTCAGTAATAGTGATGGTGATTCAGTATTTTTCAATGAACGGTATGATCCCAGTCTGGGCCAACCAACATTGCGAGATGAAGATGTTACTGAATGTTTTAGATACACACCTGTAAAAGGCAACGGTGTATTATTCGACGGGCACCAATATCATTCTGGTAATAGTCCAATTAACTATCTACATAGAACGATTATCAATTTTGATTTTATTGTCTAGCTGACTCGCATGATAAATGCCAGTGCATAGTATGGTGGCAAGTTTTGATTTGTGCCGCTTGACCCAGCTGAGTCAATGGTAATTCCTGTAACGTTTGCTGATGTCTTATATTGATAATCGCTAGCAGCCCAATCGCCTTCTGTCACAAACGGTCCACTATTATCTCCACCTGCTTGAACTTGACGAGAACCTCGTGTATTGTGGAAGTGACCAGGGTCTGTAATTGTATGGGTGTGTGTTACTGTATTAGCATCTTTAGTACCACCCGATTTAGTAGTTGATCCTGTAATCGTGGTATTAGCCTGTCCACCGCTGTCAGCACTAGCACCAACGATAAATTTATCTCGTAGATCTGGAGTTCCGTTTGATCCGTTACACAACGACCAATTGGTGGGAATTACAGCAATATTGCCCGACCACATGATGATACCACCAATTGGTATGATACCGCCAACCACACCATTTTGTTGGATAGATCCTGTGAGATTAATATTACCGCTAGACACTGTTAAATTACTTGTTGCTGTTATATTTGTTGCTGTTAAAGTTGTTGCTGTTAAAGTTGTAAATGTTCCCCGTGCCGGAATGTTTCCACCGATAACAGTGTTATCGATACCAATGTTGGCTGTGAGTGTTCCATTGATAACAGCCCGTATAACTCCTCCAACCCATAAATCACCACCAATGCCGGCTCCACCTGTTACGACTAATGCTCCAGAACTACTGGAAATTGATTGACTGTTAGAAGTTAGTGTTAGACTATTGGCTGTAAGATTAGCTCCGATTGTTGACGCCCGCAACCAGGCACCTTTGGTACTGTTATAGGTATAGGTAATACCATTTACAGTAGCAACGTTTCCATTGGTTGGGTTAACTGGAAATGCCATTTTAATCTCTTCCTATTACGACTTCGATAGTTTTAATACTAGTATCTTCAATTATTTCTAAACTCTTACCTAATATGCAACCGGGATGCCATTGTGATAGAATCAATCTTTGTGCTACTCCAGAAATGTCACTGGTCACCACAAGTTCGCCTTTATTAATTGGTCCTTGCACTTGGCAATAGACCCGCCCTTGTAGGGCAACTGGTAATCCATTTGCGTTGTTGTTCATTAGATAAGCTGGATTAGACGATATTACACCTGCTACAGCCGAATCGTGTGTAACTTTACTTATAGTTATTTCTTTGCTCCCGCCAAATATCACTACTGTACCTGCGGCATAATGATCATCGCTAATGTAAATTTCAGCTAAGTCAGCGTATTGTGCTGACGAAGCTTTAGCAAATACTGTATTAAATGCAGATGTTAAAGAACCAATGTTACCTACCCCTGTAGATCCTGCATTAACTATCGCTGTTGCGGCACTGTAAGGATTGACAGAAATACTATTTGCAGTAAATGATCCAGCAACAGTTCCATTGCCTGATATATTTAAAACAGTGCCGGTGATTGCAGCGACATTAGTATTCAATGCTACAGAACTAATATCAACCCAAACCTGACTAGTTCCATCGTTGGTATATTGAAATAATATGTCTGTGCTGGTGTCGTACCATTGGTCTCCCACTGTGGGATTGGTTGGTGGTGTTGCTGATGTAGTTTGTTTTACTCCGCCGCCTGTGATTGCTCCTGTAGCAATTAAATTACCAACTTGTAAGTTAGCGTAGGTAGCATTAGTAAAATCAACAGTGGTAGTTGGTTCTGCTACTACATTAGCAAATAATTTCCAAACCCCATCAGTAGCATCACGAACAAATCCTGTGTGTTGATAACGAACAACACTGGTAAATGCGCTGACGATACCAATATCTAATGTATCCGCCGGATTGTCATCAGCTAGATAAATTAATGAATCATTGATATTAAGATTATTAGCATTAATTGATGTAACATTACCATTGACAAATAAATTACCGTTGACTGTTAAATTACCACCTATAGTAACTGCTCCACCTAAGTATGCTGATAGATTGACATTGCTATAGTTTGTAAATGATTGTGTTTGTGTATAAGCAGCGACATTAACATTACTATATTGCACGGGCATTCCAGTTAAGAACTGTGCGCTACCTAGTAGATATTGTCCCGAAACATTACCAATGGTTGTTACATTACCATTGACTGCTAGATTACCTTGTATTGTTACTGTGCTACTTGTAAATGTATTTGATGTGCTAGCACCGTTAGGCATCATGTATTGAGGATTACCACCTGGTGTGGTAAATGTAAATCCTAAGGTATCATGTAGGCCAATCGTGCCGCCACCAATGTTAATTGTATTAGCTGAGAAATATCCTGTGCGCCATCTTAGAGATGGGCTACCTAGGTCATAAGTTACGTTCGCACTTGGTAATAGATTACCTGTAATATTAACATTGGCGGCATCAAGCGTTACAAATGTAGTATTTTGGAACTGTAACGACCCAACTGTCACTGCGCCAACAGAAATATAACGTACTTCAACTATGTCTGTAGTTAATGGAATTTCAGTAAATTGTATCTGATTATTACCAACGATCACATACGCACTAGTTGGTTGTTGCAAGGTACCATTGATGCTAACTAATACACCAGCTGTGCTGGTATTGAACTTAATGCAAATGTGTTAGCAGAGCCATCTGGATTGATCGTCTGTGAGCTGATCACCGCTTCACCTGGAGATAACCAAGTTGATCCATCCCAATATTCAATACTTGATCGTGCTGAATTATATCGGGTAAATCCTATTTCAGGATTTGTTGGTCTTGTAGCATCTGTGCCATATGGTAAACCAATGGCCGCATTGCCCGTAAATTGGACCGTGCCTGTGCCGGTCGGGCTAAAATAAATGTTAGCATTAGTAAATGATGTGCTGATTGTCGTATTACTGAATGTAATATTACCTACACTGGTTGATGCTGGTAGACCAAATTGACCAGAATAAACAGCACCACTGATATAAACACTGTTGCCTGTAAAACTGATAGGTTGATTGCTGGCATTGTAAGGTGTATTATTGCTGTTAAAGTTTAGGACACCTGACTGATAGTCAAATACCCATAGATCGTTATTACCACTACCTGTGGCAAATACTTGTGTGCCTCTGGTAAGGACATTGGCTGCATTACCACTTGGTGCGATATAAACTTTGATCTGATATGTTGAACCAAACTCTGGTGGTACCCAGAATGTCTGCCCCGTTTGCCAGGTTAATGTTGGGGTTGGGATAGCTGCTGTGCTGATACATTCTACAGGAAATGTAGTTGGATAAACTGTTACGACACTGCTGTTGCTTGCTGGGATGACCCCGGCGATTGAACTAGCCTGTTGTAAGATCTTATCACCGCGTATTAATAGTGGACTTGCTACTGGTTCATTGGTCGCGTCGATATTACCAGAGATATCAGTCTTGGCCGCACCATAGACTATCTTCTTCCAAAGGTAGTCTACTTTTTGACTATCTGATGCGCTTTGTATAGGCATTATGACACCGCCAATGTGGAAACTGTTTGTCCACTTGCTAGAGCTATTCTAATCAATGCAACGTTGTTGGTTGCTGATGACATACTAACTGTGCCCAATGTCATGGTAAATGTTCCACTTAAGGCCACGTTGGCTGCTATCAATGCTCCACTACCACAACCATCTGATCCATTTCCGCCTGCACCTGTATTACTTCCAGGAACGCCACTACCAGCATAGCTAGTTGACGCTGTCAACCAACCATTGAGTCCACTGGTTGAATCAATCGTTGTACCTGGGGCCGCTACCCATACACCAGCAACACCAGCCGGTGCTACGATATTCAAGTTAAAGTTTGAAACACCAGTGCGTTGGAATCCCATGGTAAAGTATTGATAGCTTGTGCCATCACTGCTACGATTAGGACCTACAGGTAGATAACCTGTGCTGTAATTGTTAGCTGAGAATTTTAACACACCCAATCTGATAGTTGCTTCTTTGGTTCCTGCTACACCTGGGTCTGCTGTTTCAGTGTAGACATTTGGTGCGGTCATGAAGTTTGTCAGTCTTGCATACAGTGGAGTATGTATAGTATTGGCTAAGAAATATGTGCTACGCACTGCCGGATTAGTATTAGCACTTGTGTTTGCTGATATAGCAATTTCACTGATCCCCGACTGGCTGGCTGTATGGACTTGTATATTTGCGCCAACTACTTCAGCATAGGCACTGGTGCCGTTGACATTGGTAACCACGATCCTTACATTAGCTACACTGCGCACACTTGCTTGATTAACTGCCACGGTTAAGTTTGCAGAATTGTAAGCTGATACGTTACCTGAACCCGCGATAGGTGTACCACTGCTTAACATTGCAGCTGAACTATTGCTTAGTGCCGCATATGGATGTGCGTTAGCTAGGATCACGTTACCAGAGGATCCTTCTAAGTTTGTGCCAGTTACAACAAATGCCACGTTGGCTGTGTTGTTCCATGTTTGTCCAATCCAACTATTGATTGTAACGTTCTGCCACCATAGTTGTGGTGTACCTGTGTTGAAATATGGTATGCCTGAAATATATCTATATGTGCCCGGTGCTTTGATCGCTAATGTTCCTGAGGTAACTGTTGGCACGGTGGTTACATCATCTTTGACAAACTCAATATTGGCAACGATACCCGTGCTTGAATGATTCATACCAAAGCGATTGATACCCGCTGGTATGAAATCACCACGTGCTATGACGTTGGCTTGGAATCCATAATAGTATCCAGGATAGTATGTTGAGCTGGCAAAAGTAGTTGTGGCCCCTGCTGACGTTAATAAATTATAATCACTAAATCCTATAACGCCTAGGTTGCCATTGATGGTCGCTGATGTTGTTGCGGCAATATTTACATTACCTCTGACTAGGCCATTTACCACTGCTTGTAGATAACCAATATTAGAACTATACGTGTAACTTGAACTGACATTACCCGATGCCGCTGATATTAATGTTGATCCTGTGGCTATGGTTCTGCTGACACTGGCATTGGCTGCTAGTGCCGTTCCACCTGTATTGTCTGTAGCATTGGCGGCCAGTGTAGCATTAGTTCCAACACTGCCTGTAAATGTTAATGTTTTGGTATTAAGTCCTGCTGGAGGGCTTACACTACTACCGTAAATTTTAAGTGTTGTGGCTGTTGCATATCTTGGAAGGATACTAGGGTTAGCGATATCATCTGTAAGCAAGGCTAGATTGACTGCCAGTGTTCCTGTGCCTGTGCTGGCTGTATATGTTTTGTTAGCATAAGGGCCTAGAACACCGCCTGCTGACGAATTGTTTGGCACGTTAGCATAGGTGCCATCACCCCAGTTAATGCTCCACGTCACTGTAGCAGCATTGGTATTGGTTGTGGTATTCTGTAGGTAGATCACATTACCTTGGATGCTGTATAAGTTGTTGCCTGATAGTGGGGATCCACTTACATTGGCTCTGAACATGCCAAAGCCCATAGCTGGATCAGCGGCATAGATAGTGATGTAGTTTGTTCTTACAGCATTAGCCACGTTGCTTGGACTAGCACCATTGGTATTGGTTGCATTAACGATGATGGTAAATGGTGTACCAACGTTGGTAGCATAGGTATGCGTACTTGTTGTAGAACTTGTTGTGGTGTTTGCTGATCCATCACCCCATTGTATAAAGTATTGGTTGACATTACCTTGCGGAACCATTGTTAGTAAAATAGTTTGACCTGCACCACCAGCTGTGACATTACTTGAGAATGTAACTGAACGGACAAAAGTATTTGTGAATAGATTTTGTGATACTGAATTTAAAATGTCAATAGCATCTGTTACTGTAGTTGATGTTGTAAATCCTAGATAGGCCGCATTATTATCAGCTAGATTACCGTCTGTTGGTGTGCCTAGTGGGATCGTATTACCTACTATACTCGCTGATACATTTCCGGTCGCACTATCAACATATCCTTTGGTCGCTGCATCAGTGCTAAGTATTGGGCTTCCTACCCAGATAATCTGATTATTACCAGCATTTAAATTGCCAGAAGTTACTACATTAGCAAAAGCTATACCACCAACAGTCAAGTTACCAATAATATTTAAATTAGTGATGTTACCGACTGTGGTGATATTTGGTTGAACGTTGGTTTGTAATGTTCCGTAAACATTACCAAAATATCCAGTGCGCCAATAGCTAGCGGCACTACCTAGGTCATAACTTAGATTAGCGCCAGTATAAGCATGCCCGTTGGCTACTAGGATATTACCGTTAACTGTCAGGGCCTGAGATGGGGTGGTGGTATTAATCCCAACATAAAAGTTGGAAAAATCCATATAGACTAACGTATTACCGAGTGTGGTAAACTGTAGATCTGTACCTTGACGGTCTAGGTCTTGTAGTAGCGAAAACCCCGGAACGCGACTGATTGCCATCGATTAACCCCTTCTTCTACTATTTATCAGAAAAGTTAAGCGGCGACTGTGCTTGCGAAGTTGTGTAAGATCGTTATTGAAGATAAATTGCTGGGCGCACTACTGAACTGTATAGATGAATTACCAGCAAAAGTATAGTTTGTTACAGGAATTTGGTAAACAGTGCCCACAAACACTATGACCTGTGCTTCTTGACCTGAACCGTAAGAATAACTCATAGGTTCAAATAATACCCTAGATCCAGTGCCAACAAGGTTAGCCTGGGCAACAATAGTCACATTACCTTCATGTGCTGTGGCTAACCATGCCGATCCAGTATAATATTCAAATCTTGATGTCGTGGTATTCCAACGTGCTTGCCCAACCACTGGTGGATTAGGGCCAACACTACTGGTGCCAACAGGCAAACCCAAAGCATAACTAGCAGTTTTAAATCTAGTATTTTTTAGCATGTGGGCCATGTTAGATTCCTACGTAACTGATTGTAGCATTTACAGTGCCGCCAGCATTGGCTCTGATATAATCACCATCACCTAATACCAGTTTTTCCCAATCTATTACTAATGTATCCGCGGCTGCGATTTGGACTTCTCTATAGATAAGATTAGCTGTTGTAGACGTCCCGCCCGCAACAGAATTCCCACTTACTACGAAAACATTTAAGTTTGCCGCGGCAGCCGCTTGATTGCAGAAATACATCACCGATACTACTGAATTGCCAGAGCTAACATAAATGTTACTTTGGCCAAGTGAGAGAGCATTGCTTTTTATTGCCATTTTTCTTTCCTATAATATTAATGAAAAGCCAAAAGCTCTTCGTTTTGTAACTAATTCTTCGTTAGCGGCCGAGCCGTTTAATACGTAAACTCCCGATGTACCACCACTGGGTGCGGCACCATATACAAGTGTAGAATCATTGAATGCGACTGTGGGTGCTGTTATCGCATTAAGTAATCGTAAGTTGCTAGAAAAAATAACATCTGGTGTTCCTGATACAGCAAATGTAGCTGTGCTTAGATTACTAGTCAGCGGATTAGTAAGTATATTACCAAAGTTACCAGTATTGTCAGTGATCTGCCATACATTGCCTGCCAGTTGATTCCATAGCAGTTGTGCGGCTATTAACGATCCTCTATTGATCGATATACCTGCATTACCTTTTGTAACACCGGCGGCTGTTTCACCGCTGTTTAGCACGATAATATTGTCTGTCAAGGTAATATTATTTGATGTAACTGTGGTCGTATTACCTAATACCGTTAGGTTACCTGTGATAGTAACTGCCGGACCTACTAGACTGTATGAGGTATTAAAACTTTTAACTGTAGCCATTTAATCATCCGTTTTTATTATTTATCTTCAAAGCGAGAGATAAAAAAATAGCACCCTGAGGTGCTATTTTAGTCTAAATTAAATTAGTCGTTTGTTGCGATTTTGATACTAGTGCTTGCTACCGCAGCGTTCATGTTCCAACTTACTTTTTGATTTTCAGTAAATTGTGT
>Ga0209086_10004437_pt1 | contig 10415 bp, 7 predicted proteins | sample M_130207_XF_Meta_FD_187312 | JGI IMG/M metagenome (GOLD analysis project Ga0209086, IMG submission 187312) | Freshwater microbial communities from Lake Montjoie, Canada to study carbon cycling - M_130207_XF_MetaG (SPAdes) (version 2) | ecosystem: Environmental > Aquatic > Freshwater > Lake...
CAGGCGCAGATATCACGGCTCAATTTACTGTTACGGAAAATCATCAAGGAGCACCCGGTCTTGCACACGGTGGTTTAATCTCACTGGCATTTGATGAAGCACTAGGAAAATTAATGTGGTTATTGCGCGCGCCTGCAGTAACGGCCCGTCTAGAAACAGATTTCTTGAAGCCCGTTCCGTTGGGCTCAACTCTCTACATCAGAGCGACGATAACTGGTCAAGTAAATCGTAAGGTGTATACGAGCGCAGAAGGACGGCTTAACTCTCCAGATGGTCCAGTTATCGTACGTGCCGCCGCGCTTTATGTCATCGTATCGATGGACCACTTTCTCAATAATGCACCAAAAGAGTATCTAGAACAGATCTCTAAGACTCCAGAGTTATTGGCATTTGTTGATCCTGACTTTGAAATTAATCCTTAACTATGACACAGGTACAAGTCCTTATTACTCGCATCGATGTATCGGTGCCCTTGCCGACTTATGCAAAGGCAGGAGATGCCGGGGCAGATTTAACGACAAGAGTTGACATCACATTAGCCCCGGGGGAGCGCACATTGGTTCCTACTGGAATCTCAATTGCGTTACCGGATGGTTATGTCGCGCTAGTGCATCCTCGATCTGGCCTAGCTCTCAGACACGGAGTGACATTAGTAAATACCCCAGGAACTATTGATGCTGGATATCGTGGTGAAATCTCCTGCATTCTCATTAATCTTGATCGATATGAATCAGTCATATTTAAAAAGGGTGATCGTATTGCTCAGTTAGTTATTCAAAGAGTAGAGCGAGCCGACTTTATAGAACTATCTGAGCTTCCAGGATCTGGTCGAGGTGCAGGTGGCTTTGGTTCAACGGGTACAACATGAGCGAACAGAATCAAGATCGCGACAAAGTTATGAGCGCCCTCGGAGGCACTAAAGGGCTCATTGACTCTGGCCTACCTTCGATTCTCTTTCTTATAACCTTTAATCTTGGGCATAATCTGACAATTGCCGGCTTTAGCGCAGTAATTGTTGCAGTAGTCCTTGCAATTGTACGTCTAATTATGAAAGACACCGTTCAACATGCGCTCTCTGGTTTAATCGGGGTTCTCATATGTGTCGTCTTTGCTAACAAGAGCGGCAACCCATCTGATTTCTATATTCCAAAGCTGCTGACTAATCTCGGATATGGCAGTGCCTACTTGATAGGAAATCTAGTTGGTTGGCCGATTTTGGGAGTCATCCTTGGTCCGCTGCTTGGGGAGAATTTCCTGTGGAGAAAAGATCCTGTCCGTAAAAAAGCTTATATTCGTGCCAGTTGGATTTGGGTTGGAATGTTTTTTATTCGAATTGCAGTGCAGTACCCGATATATCTGAGTGGAAATGTAAATCTATTAGGAACCGTTAATTTAGCGATGGGTTACCCATTATTTATTGCCGCGGCTTATTTATCATGGCTTATTATAAAGAGTGCGCCACCAGTGCATAAAGGCGCAGATTAGCTAATAAAGCAGGCTTTAATTCCAACTTCAGCGGCTGTCGAAGCAACAAAGAGAAGTTCATCCCCTGCAGCAAAGACATCATGAGCCTTTGCTGTTATGACGCGTCCGTCACGAACGATGGCAGCTAAGGCTGCATTTTCCGGAAGTTCAATTTCTTCAACGGTTTTTCCAATACATGCCGAACTATCTGGCAAAGTTAACTCGACTAAGTTTGCCTGACCTTTCTTAAATGAGAAGAGCCGTACAACATCTCCGACAGTTACAGCCTCTTCGACAAGGGCTGAGATGATTCGCGGAGTAGATACGGCAACATCTACACCCCAGGATGAATCAAAGAGCCACTCATTTTTTGGGTGATTAATGCGTGCTACGACTCTAGGAACGCCGTACTCAGTTTTACCAAGCAGTGAAGTGACAAGGTTTGCCTTGTCATCACCCGTTGCGGCAACAAGTACATGGCAGTTATTTAAGTGGGCCTTATCAAGGGATGTGATTTCGCAGGCATCGGCCATGAGCCATTCAGCATCAGGGACGCTCTCAAGCTTGAGGGCTTTGGGATCCTTATCAATGAGCAGAACTTGATGTCCATTATCTAAGAGCTCGCGGGCAATAGCGCGCCCAACGTTTCCTGCTCCAGCGATGGCTATTCTCATTAATGACTACTCTCTGGTGATTGTCCAAGAATTGCTTCAACGCGAGAGGTATCTTCATCTGAGACCATAACGTGCACTAAGTCCCCTTGTTGCAAAACGGTGTGCTCATCAGGAATCATGCCGACACCAAGACGGGTAATGAATGCGACTCTTGCCTGAGTGAGTTTATCAATAAGAAGAATTTGGCGACCATACCAATCAGTGTGTGGATGCATTTCACAGAGTTGAATAGTGCCGCTTGCATCTCGCCATTCAGAGCGTGAGCCTTCAGGTAAAAGTCTGCGAAGAATCTGATCAGTGGCCCATAAGACTGTAGCAACCGTTGGAATACCAAGGCGCTGGTAAATCTCGGCCCGACCTGGGTCGTAGATTCGGGCAACAACATTTTTCACACCAAAAGTCTCTCCTGCAACACGCGCAGCCAAAATATTTGAGTTATCACCATTGCTGACTGCAGCAAAGGCATCTGCCTTTTCAATGCCAGCCTCTCGCAAGATGTCACGATCAAAGCCAACCCCCATCACGGTCTCGCCTTTGAAATCTGGTCCTAACCGGCGGAATGCTTCACGCGCCTGGTCGATTATTGAGACTGTGTGGCCTGCAGCTTCGAGTTCGGTAGCTAAGGAAGAACCGACTCGACCGCAACCCATGATGACTACGTGCATATGTATTAACTTACACCCATAGGCTTACATCCATGGCATCAACCAAAGGCGCGCGCTGGGTTGTAGGGGATATTTTTGAGGCCACAGTTGAGAAAATCGCTCATGGTGGTCATTTTATCGTTCGACATGAGGGAGCTGTCTTCTTCGTTCGCCATGCAATTGCAGGCGAGAAATGCCGGGTGGTTGTTACATCCACAGGATCATCCTTTAATCGCGCCGATGTAGTTGAGGTTCTAGTGCCATCACACGATCGCGTGGTTGCTCCGTGTGAGTACGCCCATCGTGATGGATGTGGCGGGTGCGATTTCCAACATATTTCAATGGCACGCCAACGAGCATTAAAGGCCGAGGTTATCTGCGAACAGTTTGCGCGAATTGCAAAGATGGATGTTTCGGTCACGGTCGAGGAAGCGGGTTCAGCTCTACATTGGAGAACTCGCTCTAACGCAACTACAAATAGCACTGGAGAACTTGGATTTCTTGCCTCAAGAAGTCATCGGGTTGTGCCAGTGAAGGAGTGCATAATCTGCGTCGAGCACATGAATATCCCAGAGCTTGCCACGCGAAGTTGGAAGGGCAGTGTCAGGGTGGAGGTTGCTACATCTTCTATGGGTGAGCGCAGTATTGCACTTGCACCTACACAAGGTGAGGATCGCGCAAGATTAACCGAAGGCAATCAAATCCTTCATGAAATTGTCGCTGGGAAAACTTTAGAAGTTAGCCACGACTCTTTTTGGCAAAGTCATGTTGACGCGCCGACCGTATTAACCGATGCCGTACTTGAGTATGCGCAAATAAAGAATGGTGAGCATGTATTGGACTTGTATGGCGGAGTAGGACTGTTTACTGCAGTCATGGTTGATCTCGTCGGCGTCGATGGGAGCATAGATTTGATAGAAGGCAGCAAGAGTGCGACATCTGATGCGAATCGAAATTTTGCGAGTAATGCAAATGTTCGAATTATAACCGGAGATGTTGCTAAACATCTATTGCGTATTAAATCAGCAGATGTTGTCATTCTAGATCCTCCACGAGAAGGCGCAGGCAAAGTAGCTGTTCACGAGATTTCTCGCTTAAAACCTCGAGCTATTGTTTATGTGGCGTGCGATCCAGCGGCACTTGCACGTGATACTGCTTACTTTTCAGCGTCGCGCTATACATTGGATAAAATAAGGGCTTTTGATCTCTTTCCAATGACACATCATGTCGAGTGTGTTGCACTGTTCTTACCAGCTTAGGTATTATTCACATCTAATACCTACCTCCCGAAAGGCTGATTATGAGTAAAAACTCTTTTAACGCAAAGAAAAATTTAGAGGTTGCGGGAAAGAGTTTTGAAATTTTTGATATCTCCGCCATAGATGGGGCATCTAATCTCCCATTCTCATTAAAAGTTTTGCTTGAAAATCTGCTCCGCACTGAAGATGGTGCAAACATCACCGCTGAACACATCAAAGCTCTAGCTTCATGGAATCCCAGCATTGAACCCGATACTGAGATTGCGTTCACCCCTGGCCGTGTGATTATGCAGGACTTTACAGGCGTTCCATGCATCGTAGACCTGGCCACTATGCGCGAAGCGATTGTTGATCTAGGGGGAGATGCCTCAAAGGTAAATCCGCTTGCTCCAGCTGAGCTAGTTATCGATCACTCTGTAATTGCCGATGTATTTGGGACAACCAACTCTTTCGAAGAAAATACAGATATTGAATATGAGCGAAACCAAGAGCGATATCGATTCTTGCGATGGGGGCAAAGCGCCTTCGATCAATTTAAGGTTGTACCCCCTGGAACTGGAATCGTCCACCAAGTCAATATTGAGTATCTTGCACGCGTAGTGATGACGCGTGAAATTGATGGCGCTGTGCTTGCATATCCAGATACCGTTGTTGGTACGGACTCACACACAACAATGGTTAATGGACTTGGTGTTTTAGGTTGGGGCGTTGGTGGCATTGAGGCCGAGGCGGCACTACTTGGCCAGCCTGTTTCCATGTTAATTCCACAAGTTGTAGGTTTTAAACTTACTGGCAAACTCTCAGCAGGTACGACTGCAACAGATATGGCGTTAACGATTACAGAGATTTTGCGCAAAGTTGGCGTTGTCGGAAAGTTTGTTGAGTTCTTTGGCCCCGGAGTTGTCTCTGTACCCATGGCGAACCGAACAACTATTGGAAATATGAGCCCCGAATATGGTTCAACGTGCGCGATCTTCCCTATAGATGAAGAGGTTTTACGATATTTACGTTTAACTGGCAGAAGTGATGAGCAGATTGCATTAGTTGAGACATATGCCAAGGCACAAGGTCTCTGGCATGACCCAGCTTTGGCTCCACGTTTCTCCCAAGTCGTTGAACTTGATCTTTCTACCGTTGTCCCATCTATATCGGGACCAAGACGTCCACAAGATAGAATTTCGCTGAGCAGTTCTAAGAAAGCGTTTACCGATATTCTTCCTTCATATCTCTCTGAAAAGACTGCAATGGGTGAAGTCACCGCAGGTGATACTCGAGTTAAAAATGGCGACGTCGTAATTGCCTCAATAACATCGTGTACTAATACATCTAATCCATCGGTCATGATTGGCGCGGCTTTACTAGCCAAGAAGGCGGTAGAAAAAGGGCTGAAGTCAAAGCCTTGGGTTAAGACAACGCTTGCTCCAGGTTCAAAGGTTGTTACTGATTACTATGATCGCGCAGACTTGACACAGTACATGCAGGCTTTAGGTTTTCACTTGGTTGGATATGGGTGCGTCACATGCATCGGCAACTCCGGCCCGCTTCCCGTTGCAATTAGTAGAGCAGTACATGAGAGCGATCTAGCGGTGAGCGCAGTACTTTCAGGTAATCGAAACTTTGAAGGTCGCATCAGCCCCGATGTAAAGATGAACTATTTAGCCTCTCCACCTTTGGTCGTTGCATATGCAATCGCTGGCACGATGGATCATGATTTTGAAAGCGATTCGCTCGGTAGTGATTTCGATGGAAATCCCGTTTACCTCAGGGATATCTGGCCAACTCAACAGGAGATCCAAAGCGTTATCGAGAGCTCAATTTCTTCGGAGATGTTCACAAAGGACTATGCATCTGTCTTCGATGGAGATCATCGTTGGAAGGCACTCGCAACTCCAAGTGGAACAACATTTGATTGGGATTCACAATCAACATATGTGCGCAAGCCCCCATACTTTGATGGAATGCCTAGAGAACCAAAGCCAGTAACCGATATTTCTGGCGCGAGGGTTTTGGCAGTGCTGGGTGATTCAGTCACGACAGATCACATCTCACCAGCAGGAAATATCAAGGCGAATTCACCTGCGGGTATTTATTTAGCCGAGCATGGAATTGAGCGCAAGGATTTCAATTCGTATGGTTCGCGCCGAGGCAACCACGAAGTGATGATTCGCGGAACTTTCGCAAATATTCGTTTGAAAAATCTTCTCCTCAATGGTGTTGAAGGTGGCTTCACTCGCAACTTCCTCAATAATGGGGAGCAAAGCACAATCTATGATGCATCGATGGCTTACCAGAACGCTGGTGTGCCATTAGTAATTCTTGCAGGTAAAGAGTATGGCTCTGGATCTTCGCGTGACTGGGCGGCGAAGGGAACGGCACTTCTTGGTGTGCGTGCTGTGATCGCTGAGAGTTTTGAACGCATTCATCGCTCCAATTTAATTGGAATGGGAACCTTGCCACTTCAATTTTTAGATGGACAGAGCGCCAAGAGCTTGGGGTTAGATGGCACTGAGATTTTCCGAATCGAGGGGGTTACAGGGCTCAATAGTGGGTTGGTCCCTAAGGAGCTCATAGTTGTTGCAGGGGACAAGCGCTTTAGCGCCAAACTCCGCATCGATACGCCAGGTGAGGCCGACTATTACCGACACGGTGGGATTATGCAGTACGTACTGCGTTCGCTCTTAACTGACTAACCATCTAAAATACTCTTTATGTTAGACGCGATTAAATCTCCAGCTGACTTAGTTGGACTTACTGCGGCAGAGCTAACGCAACTCAGTAGTGAAATTCGCAGTTTTCTCATCGAGAAGGTTTCGAAATCTGGTGGTCACTTAGGTCCTAACCTAGGCGTTGTCGAACTCACTATCGCAATTCACAGGGTATTTGAATCTCCCAAAGATGTCGTTCTCTTTGACACAGGCCACCAATCTTATGTTCACAAGATTCTGACCGGACGTGCAGATAGCTTTGATCAACTTCGTCAGCGAGGTGGCATTTCAGGATATCCCAATAGAAGTGAAAGCCTGCATGATGTCATCGAAAACTCCCATGCATCGACTGCACTGTCATGGGGAGACGGAATCTCGAGAGGTTTCACAATCCAAGGTGTTGTTGATCGCCATGTTGTCGTAGTTGTCGGAGATGGAGCACTCACTGGTGGCATGTCGTGGGAAGCACTCAATAATATTGCGACGGCAGAGAAGCGAAATTTAGTCATTATCGTAAACGATAATGAGCGCTCTTATTCACCAACTATCGGTGGAGTTGCAACATATCTTTCTACGCTTCGCGTCACCAGTGGATATGAAAAATTTCTCGATTGGGGCAAAGATGTACTACACAAAACCCCAGTCGTTGGTGGACCGATTTTTGACACGTTGCATGGAGTGAAAAAAGGCATTAAAGACATCATTGCACCGCAGGGAATGTTTGAAGATCTTGGCCTTAAATATATGGGTCCCATTGATGGACATGACATTATTGCCCTTGAGCGAGCACTGCATCAAGCAAAGGAGTTTGGTGCACCAATTTTGGTACACGTTATTACTGAAAAGGGACGCGGACACAAGCCGGCCGTTAACGATGAAGCTGAAAAGTTTCACGCAGTAGGAGTTGTTGATCCCGAGACGGGGGAGCCGCTATCCAAAAGCGGTCTTACTTGGACAAAGGTCTTTGGCTCCGAACTCGTCGAGATTGGCAAAGAACGTGACGACATCGTTGCGATAACTGCAGCGATGTTGGGGCCGACAGGACTGGATCAATTTGCCGAGCATTTTCCAGATCGGACGATCGATGTAGGAATCGCCGAGCAACATGCCGTAACAAGTGCTGCAGGGATGGCATTTACTGGTCTGCACCCAGTCGTTGCAGTTTATTCAACTTTTCTTAATCGCGCCTTTGATCAACTTTTGTTGGATGTTGCCCTGCACAAGGCGGGGGTAACTTTTGTTCTTGATCGAGCTGGAATCACTGGCGATGATGGTCCATCCCACCATGGGATTTGGGATTTAGCTCTCACTGGAATAATTCCGACGATGCACGTTGGCGCACCGAGAGATGGTGCAAGACTGCGCGAACTACTTCAAGAGGCAGTCAATATCTCTGATGCACCTTCGATGATTCGTTTTCCCAAAGGTGCGGTTCAAGCCGACATCCCAGCCTTTGAACGTCGCGATGGCCTCGACATCTTGTATCGCGGCGAAAGCGCCGATGTCTTGATGATTAGTGTTGGAGCGATGGCAAGTCTTGCCGTTGAGGCCGCATCCCAGGCCTATCGTGAAGGCGTTGGTGTAACGGTTATAGATCCGCGTTGGGTTAAGCCGATACCACAATCTTTAATAACCATGGTGGCGCGTTATGCAACAGTTGTTGTGTTAGAAGATGGAATTCGTCATGCAGGAATAGCGAGTGCGATCTCTGAACTATTAAGAGATGCCGGAGTTAATGTGCCACTGCACTCTATCGGCGTACCACTTGAGTTTATTGAGCATTCAAAGCGGGGTGAGATTTTAAGTGATATGGGAGTTACCGCTCAGCATATTTCACGTAGCGTTGTTGAGTGGAGTAGTAGTTTTAAGGAAGAGATGCAATCCCAGGTTGATGAAAGCGTGAACCGCAGGCAGAATCGCTGATTCCACTTCGATCTAAGTAGGGCAAGATTCCACCCAAGTGGAGCGGCCACCCAGCACCCATCAACATACAGAGATCTATCTCTGCCGCAGTTGCAACAACGCCCTCATCGAGCATCATCCGAGCTTCCACTGCAAGCGCCGTTAATGCCCGCGTGCGCACTTGTTCAGGCGTCGATGGTGAATCTCCATGTGGAATCAGAGCCAAGGCGGCAGGGTTTGTGGTGATTGCGCCATCTTCGCCCTTGATATAAAAGTTGCGAACACCTTGGTCAACCATCGCTTGCATTGTGGGGGAGATGCGATAGCGCGCACCTAAGTTGTTATGCAGAGTTTCTGAAACATGTAGACCAACACCTGGGCCAACTAAATCAAGAAGCTGGAAAGGCGACATTGGAAAACCAATTGCACTCATTGCGCTATCGGCGACATCTGGGGGAGTTCCCTCGTCAACAGAGTCAGTAATTTCGCCCATAAAGCGGGTCAAAAGACGGTTAACGACAAAGCCAGGTGCGTCCTTGCAGATAATCATTGTTTTCTTCAGCTCTTTACCGACTGCAATTGCCGTGGCTGTTGTTGCATCATCGGTTGTACTTGTGCGAGCGACTTCTAGTAATGGCATTACGGCAACAGGGTTAAAGAAATGGAAACCAATTACTCGTTCCGGGTTCTTTAGGCCTTCGCTCATTTTTTCAACAGAGAGAGAAGAAGTGTTGGTCGCTAAGACACATTCTGCAGAGACAATGCCTTCTAATTTTCTGAATAACTCTTGCTTCAGTGAGAGTTCTTCAAAAATCGCCTCAATCACAAAATCACACCCTGCAAATACTTGCTGATCAGCTGAGCCAGATATGAGTAGAGATAACCGATGAGCAACTTCTGGGCTCATTCGCTTTTTCTCAACGTTTTTTGATAGTTCATTCTTAATCCAAGTAACACCTTTGTCGGCACGCTCTTGATCAATATCGGTCATAACTACGGGGCATTTCAGATTTTTAAGTAGCAAGAGTGCAAGTTGGGATGCCATTAGTCCTGCTCCGACCACACCAACTTTGTTTACTTTTCGAGCTAACGCCGGCTTTGGAGCGCCTTCGACTTTCTTGCGTTTCTTTTGGATGAGATTAAATGCATACAAAGATGCGCGCAAAGAGTCGGTCAAGGTTAAATCCGCTAATGCTTGATCTTCAGCATCAAAGCCTTCACTGCGGGAATTAGTGCGGGCAGCTGCAATGAGCGCAAGTGCTCTATTGGGAGAAGCAATCTCGGCTCCACCAAATTTCTTCAATGCCGCTGCACGGCCAGTAGCAAGCGCACTCTCCCATGCTGGATCGCCGATGTAATCCTTGCGCTCAATTTTTGTTGAACCGCTCAAGACAGAAACCGCAAAGGCAATAGATCGCTCTATGAAATCTGAAGGATCAAATACCGCATCCACGACACCAAGTTTGAATGCATCTTTTGCTTTCATCATCGTATTGTTATTGAGAGCATTAAGAATAATAATTTGAACAGCGCGCTCTGGACCAATGAGTTTTGGCAAAATCGTTGCTCCACCCCAACCTGGAACTAAGCCTAGAAATACTTCTGGAAATCCAGTCAACGCAGTGCTAGCAAGAGTTCGATAGTCACAGTGCAAGCCAACTTCTAGTCCGCCTCCGAGTGCTAATCCATTGATGAATGCAAAGGTTGGAATTTCGCACTCACCAAGACGGCGGAAGACATCGTGGCCCAACTTGCCAATTGCAACTG
>Ga0209086_10004440_pt1 | contig 10413 bp, 11 predicted proteins | sample M_130207_XF_Meta_FD_187312 | JGI IMG/M metagenome (GOLD analysis project Ga0209086, IMG submission 187312) | Freshwater microbial communities from Lake Montjoie, Canada to study carbon cycling - M_130207_XF_MetaG (SPAdes) (version 2) | ecosystem: Environmental > Aquatic > Freshwater > Lake...
TGTGACAGGGTGCCAGTTGCTCGCGTGCCAGGTGGTCAGCGCCCAGCGGAGGCCGGCCCAGGTCAGCCCCTGCTTGACCGGGGGATTGTTCGTGATGTAGTCGTCGTCGTCGTAGTTGACGAAGGGATGCGTCCCTGCCGGCAGATAAACCAGCAGCGTGGTGAGCGCAAGCAACAGGGCAATCAGACGCGGACGTGACATCGCGCTCCTTTGTATGCGATTTTTCCGGCACGGCAAGCCGGGAAAGCGGATTATTTTCCGCGAAAAAGGCTTTTCATTTTTGCGCCGGAAGGTAAGAATTGAACCGGCAGTTGACGCACCGAACGCCTGCCGCTTGGCCGCCAATAACTCTCACCACCAAGTCAACTGTCGGGCATGATGAACGGACTCTCTTTTATGATCTTAGGGGCTGCCTCCAACCAGGCAGAACTTGTCTATGTTTGGACCCAGGCAACGCCGATCGCCAAGGTGATCATCGTCTGTCTTCTCATTTTTTCGATCGTTGCCTGGTCGGTCATGGTCTCCAAGGCCATCCAGATGCACCGGGCGCGGAAGCTGAATTATTACTTCGACCAGGAATTCCATTCCCAGAAACGGGTGTTGGACATGTTCGACCGGAAACTGCAGGTCGAAGGCTGCCCGCTCTACATGGTCTATCAGACCGGCTGCGTGGAACTGGACACCCGGTTGCGTGGCCCGGGCGGCGAGCGCAGCAAGCAGAGCGTCTCGCTCAAGCACATGGAGCACGTCAAGCGCGCCATGGAAAACGTGGTCGCGCAGGAATCCCTGAAGCTGGAATCGGGCCTCATTTTGCTGGCGATCGCCGTGAGCGGCGCGCCGTTCATCGGCCTGCTCGGCACGGTCTGGGGCGTGATGAGCACCTTCGCCGGCATCGCCCAGCAGGGCAGCGCGACGATGGCGGCGATGGCGCCGGGCGTTTCCGCCGCGCTCGTCACCACGGTCGCCGGCCTGCTGGTAGCCATCCCCTCCATGTTCGCTTACAACTGGCTGGTTCATAATCTCCGGGTCTTCACGGTCGGGCTCGATAATTTCGCCCAGGAGCTCGTGTCCAAGATGGAGACGGAATTTCTCGGGGAACAATAGGTTTCGGCCATGAGACGCTTTTCCCAGCGCAGTCAGATGGTGACGTTGAGCGAGATCAACATCACCCCGCTGCTGGATCTCGCCTTCGTGCTCCTGATCATCTTTGTCATCACCACGCCGCTGCTGGAACAGAGCCTCAACCTCCAGCTGCCGCGCGGCGGCCAGCCGGAGAAGAAAATCGACCCCAAAAATGTCCGCACCGTCGAGGTCGGCCAGACCGGGGTGTACGTCCTCGATAAACAGCGCATGAGAAGCTTGGACGACCTGACGGCCCGGCTGGCCGCGGCCTTCCGCTCCAATCCCAACCTGATCGTCTATATCCGCGCCGACCAGGATGGCCGCTATAAATTCGTGGCCGACCTGATTGACCGCTGCCAGAAAAACGGCATCACCCGCTACTCGCTCCGCACCGATCCTTCCCCCCGATGAACCGCCTGCAGAAAAAATGCGTTCTGGCAACTGCGGGAATGCACCTGCTGCTGCTGGTGATTTTATTCGTCGGCCCGGCGTTCTTCTGGGCCCGGGAGAAGCCAGACGAAACGCCGGTGCTGGACATGATTCCCGCCAACCTGATTGATGCCGCATCCACCGGGGTCCGTGGCGCGCAGCCGCCGCCCTCCACACCGGTACCGCCACCGCCGGCGCCGCCTGCCCCGACCCCTCCGCCGGTGCCGGCAGCGGTGGCAGTTGTGCCGCCCTCCCCAGTGCCGACGCCGGAAAAAACCGAGCCGGTCCGTCCGCCCAAGGAAACAGTGAAGCCTTCCCTGGCGCCCGTTGAAAAACCCACTGTCGCCCGCCCCGCTCCGCCTAAAATCAACTTGAAACTTACCGAGCGCACAGTCCCGAAAAACACGTCAACGACGGCGACGACCCCATCCGCCGCCGACTCTGCCCGGGCGGTCACTTCCACGCTCCGGGCGTTGCGCAACAATTTGTCCTCCGCCACGACGGTTGATCTGCCGGGCAACAGCAGCGCGGCGGCCGCGAACTACGCGCAGGTGGTTAAGAGCGTGTATGAGCAGGCGTGGACGCCTCCGGACGACACCGCCAGCGACGACGCCAATATCAAAGTGCGCGTCACCATCGCCCGGGATGGCACGGTCATTTCCGCCCGCATCATCGGCCCCTCGGGCGATGCCAGCGTGGACCGGACCGTGCGCAGCACGCTGGAGCGGGTTCAATTCATTGCCCCGTTCCCGTCCGGCACCTCGGACCGGGAGCGGACTTATATCATCAACTTCAACCTCAAAGCCAAACGGATGCTCGGATGAAAAACACCTTTCTCTTCTCCATTAATATCGGACTGCTCGGACTGCTCGCCATCGCCGCGCCGGAGTCCTCCCGCGCCCAGAATGAAATCAACATCCAGAGCGAGATCACCGTCATGGGCCGGGCCAAACCCGTCCCGGTTTCGCTGGAGGGGTTCACCGGCGAGGCGGCGGAGGTTCTGAGATTCGACCTCTGGGTCCAGGGCTTCAGCTTTGTGGCTCCGGACGCCGCGCAATACCGGATCAGCGGCAGCGGCAGCGGCTCCGTCCAGGGCCGCGTGATCGATGCCATCAGCAAGCAGACCAAGTTTTCACGGAGCTACACCGGCGCCACGCTGCGAAAACAGGCGCATGCCTTTGCCGACGACATCGTAGAAACCATCACGGGCAAAAAAGGCATCGGGCAGACCAAGGTGGCGTTCAAAGCCCAGTCTCCCGGCGGCGCCGGCGAAATTTACATTGCCGACTTCGACGGCCATAATCCGCAGGCGGTCACACGCGACAATGCGATCGTGGCGGCGCCGGCGTGGGCGCCGGGCCGGGCGTTGTTTTACACATCGTATGAGCCGGGCAATCCGGACATCTTTTATCACAATTTGAGCAACGGCGAACGCCGCATTGTGGCCAAATTCTCCGGCCTGAACACGAGCGCGGCCATTTCGCCGGACGGGACGCGGATGGCCCTGATTTTAAGCAAGAGCGGCAGTCCGGATGTCTGGGTTTGCGGCGTGGACGGCTCCCATTTGAAGCAGCTGACCGCGACGCCGGTGGATGAATCCTCACCGTGCTGGTCGCCAGACGGACAGTGGATTTGTTTTGCGACCAAGATGGGGGAGCGGCGGGTTCTGGCCAAGGTGCCGGCCGGGGGCGGCGCGGCGCAACGGATCCCGACCTCGGGCGTCTCCAATCCCACGGAACCGGACTGGTCGCCGGACGGCAAGTGGATTGCGTTCACCTCCCAGATGGGCGGGTTCGACATCTGCCTGGTGCCTGCGGCGGGCGGCGCGGCCACCGTTCTGGTCGCGGGCGAGGATCCGTCCTGGTCTCCCAATTCGCGGACCCTGGTCTGCACACGCCGGGCGGGCGGACGTTACACGCTGTCTGTGCTTGACGCGATGACCAAACAAGTCAAGGATATTGGCCGGATTTCGGGCAATGATTCCCAGCCGGCTTGGGCGAAATGAACCGGGCGGCGGGACGGAACAAACTTTTAAACCAATCAATATTATGAAAACGACAAAATGGATTTTTCCACTGGCGCTGATGCTGGCCCTCACCCTCGCCGCCACCGGCTGTAAACACAAGCCCGGCCCAGTCACCAAACTGCCGGGAACACGGTCCGGCATGATGGGCGATGGCAGCGGTGAAGGCACCAAGCCGGGCGCCTCGTTCGATCCCAATGCCGGCGGCCCTGTCCAAACCGGCGGCGGCCAGACCGCCAACGCCGAAGACTTTGAAAACATGACGATGGACCGCGCCGCTCTGGCCGCCCACACCCTCCATTTCGCCTTTGATAGCGCCGCCATCAAGTCGAGCGAGATGGCGAGCCTGGAAGCCGTGGCCGCCGCGTTGAAATCCGACTCCAGCGCCAAGCTGCTCATCGAGGGCGGGTGCGACGAGCGCGGTACGGAAGAATACAATCGTTCACTCGGCGAACGCCGCGCCCTGGCCGCCCGCGAGGCACTGGCCAAGGACGGCGTGGACCCGTCCCGCATCCGGACCATCAGCTACGGCAAGGACAAGCCGGCCGACCCCGGCCACGACGAAGCCGCCTGGGCTAAAAACCGCCGCGCCGAGTTCGTCCTGCTCCATCCGAAAGCCGGAGTCTGATTTCTTCACCTTCATTCAGGGGCCGCGTTCAAACGCGGCCCCTGTTTTTTTTGTGGGGAGGCAGTCGGCGTGGAGGTGGATCTCCCACCTCCCTGCCCCGTGTGATTTATCCCGGATTCCGAAATAGGCAGGGATGGCGCTGCGCTGCGCCGTCCCAGTCTCCAAGCGACGGAAGGAGTGAGGTGGCGCGTGAAATCGCCCCCCCGGCCCTCGCCCCGCTCATGCTTTCGCGGGGCGAGGGGGAGGGCCTGTGCAGAATTGTTGCCTGTTGTTCGGCAACAGGAGCGGCGCAGCGCACCATCCCATCCCATTTCGGAATCCGGGTTTAGTGCAAGGTTGGTGGTTTTAGCATCAATCCCTAGGCCATCAAACCCCACATTGCGCCCCTTTTCCAACTTCAGGGTTCCGGCTCAACACGCGGCCGCGACCGCCTTCTTTTCTCCGCTTTCTCCTTTTGCGCCCGAACCCGTTCCCGCTAAGATGGCCCGATGAGCAAGGTGACCAAGCTGCTGCACACGCGCTATCGGGTGAATGATCTGGACCGCACGGTCGCGTTTTACCGCGATATCCTGGGCCTGGAGGAAATCAAGCGCCATCGGTCGCCGCGCGGCTCCGAGCTGGTGTTCCTTAAAACCCCGGGCAGCGAGGAGCTGATCGAACTGTGCTCCTTTCCCGCCGCCGGTTCCGTGAGTGTGCAGCCGGACCTCACGCACCTGGCATTCGAGGTGGAAAGCCTGGCGGAATTTGAGCGGCACCTCGCCCGGCACGGCCTGAAATATTCCGACGGCCCGACGACCAGCTCGACCGGGACAACCTTTGCGTTCATTGATGCGCCCGAGGGCTACGAAATCGAACTCATCCAGAAAAAATAACCCGTCTTTCCCTGGACCCGATCCCTCGAGGGGGCGGGGCCAGGAAGAGTCACCTTAAATCAAACCCCATCCCCATGAGCCTCCTGATTGTCGGCACCACTGCACTGGATTCGATCAAAACCCCCACCCGCGAGAATCCCCGCCTGCTGGGCGGTTCGGCCAGCCATGCGGCCGTGGCAGCCAGTTTCTTTTCGCCAGTGAAACTCGTCGGCGGCGTGGGCGAGGATTTCCCGAAAAAATACATCGAACTGTACCGCCGTCATAAAATCGACCTAGCGGGCCTGCAGGTCTTGCCCGGAAAAACCTTTCATTGGTCGGGCGAATACGAGGTGAACATGAACAATCGCCGCACGCTCGCCACCGAGCTGGGCGTGATTGAAACATTCTCGCCCATCCTCCCCAAAGCCTACCAAAAATCGGCGTTCGTGCTGCTGGGCAACATCGCGCCCGCCCTCCAGATCGCCGTCCTGGATCAGATGAAGAAGCCGAAGTTCGTCGTGGCTGATTCGATGGATCTGTGGCTGAACATCGCGCTGCCGGACCTGCTCAAGCTGCTGAAGCGGATTGACGGCTTCGTGCTCAATGACAGCGAGGCGGAACTGCTCACCAAGGAGGACAACCTCTTCCAGGCGCTGAAAAAAATCCACAAACTGGGTCCGAAATATGTGATCATCAAAAAGGGCTCCCACGGATCCCTCCTCTCCGGCCCGAAAGGCGTCTTCCTCTGCCCGGCATACCCCCTGCACACGGTGGAGGACCCGACCGGCGCGGGCGACTCGTTCGTCGGCGGCATGATGGGCTACCTCGCCACGGCCCGCGGGTCGCTGGAGTCCAACCTCCGCCGCGCCATGGTCTATGGCAGCGTCACCGCATCGTTTTGCTGCGAGGGTTTCGGCCTGAGCCAGACGACCCGGACCCGGCGCGCGGACATTGAAAAGCGCGTCAAGGAGCTGGAGAAGCTGACGCGTTTCTAAACGAAGGCAGCCGGAATCGCCGCCGGAGGGTGTTTCTGCCCGGCTGATTTCGGGTTTATTTCAAGAGGCAAATACCGGCTCAAACACCGGGCCAAGTCCGTGCTGGCGCAGCAGCCCGCCAAAGCAGGCGATGCCGCGCTTCTCATCCTCTGCGAGTTGATAATGGATGTGCCGCGTGAAATAATCCCGACGGAACGCCTCGTCAAACTCCGGGCGCGACCGGATGATCTCCTCCCTCTGCTCCCGCCCAGAAACCGCAGCCCGCATTAGTTCGCGCCGCAGTCCCCGGTTCTCGCCCCCCCGCCGCAAGGCCCAGACCGCATACACAAAAGGAAGGTGCGTCAGCTTCGTCCAAGCCGCACCGAGATCGAAGATACCGTGCGGACCCGGAACGCGGCGGAACTCGATCGCCGGGTCGCCGATCAGCAGGACGAACTCCTTGTCGCGGGCGGCGGCATAGCTTTCCAGGGGCTTGAATGCAGGCTTCAGCCCGCGTTCGGCCAGCAGCACTTTCAACAGGTTCACGCTGGTGAGCGACGCCGGATCGCAGAAGATCTCCGTTGCGTCTTCAATCGGTTTTTGATGGGCGAGCAGGACGCTGTAAACCTCGCCGCGGGACGCAATGGCGATGCCGTCGAGAATGTCGTAGCGGTCGCGAAGCAGCACCTCGGTGACGCTGACCAGCGCGGCGTCGAGCGCATCGGCCTGGAGCAACTGAGCGAGCCGGGCGGGCGGGGCGAAGATCAGCCCGTTCCCGAGTCCGCAGGTGAGCGGGGCGGCATTCAGATAGGGCACCGCGCCAATGCGGGAGGGGGACAGCGCACCGCTCATGCCGTTGCCAGATTGCTGTCCAGAAATTTCGAGCGCGCAGGATTATCCGGCAGCCCGTCTTGGGGGGCATCCGGCAGCGGCTCCCAAACTCGGAGGGGCTCGTAAAAGGTGTCCCGCTGCACCGGCGTGCGCCCCGTTTCCCGGATGGCTTTGACCATGTCCGCCTCCGTCTGCAACTGGGGCGAGGTGGCCCCCGCCATGTGAAAGATATGCTCCTCGATGATCGTGCCATGGAGGTCGTCCGCACCGTAGCTCAGCGCGACCTGCGCGAGCTTCATTCCCAAGCCGACCCAATACGCCGTGAGATGCGGAAAGTTGTCGAGATAGATGCGGCTGACGGCGAGGGTGCGCAGCGAATCGAATCCGGTCGGCGGGGTTGAAACGGGGATCTCATTATTTTCGGGCTGATAGGCGAGCGGGATGAACCCGGTGAAGCCGCCCGTCTCATCCTGCAGGGCGCGCAACTGCCGGAGATGATCCACGCGGTCGGCCAAGCTTTCGACATGGCCGTAGAGCATGGTGCAGGTGCTGCGCCCCCCCAGCCTGTGCCAGAGGCGATGCACGTCCAGATATTCCTCCGCAGATTCCTTGCCCCGGGCGATCGCCGAACGGACCTCCTTGCGGAAAATCTCCGCGCCGCCACCCGTGAGCGAGTCCAATCCGGCCGCCTTCAATTCCGTCAGCGTCTCCAGAACCGACTTCTTGGCGAGCCAGGCGAGATGCAGGATCTCAATCGCGGTGAAACATTTAAGATGGAGCTTTCGGGCAGGAACGGCGCCCCGTGTCTTTAAATCATCGCCCGGGGCTGTCGCGGACTCCGCCTCCAGCGCCTTCAGCGCCTTCAGCATGTCGGTGTAATGATGGAACGGCAGCGTCGGGTGCAGGCCGCCGACGATATGTAATTCAGTGATGCCGATCCTCAGCGCCTCGCGGGCTTTCCCGACGATTTCCTCGATGGACAGCTGGAACCCGTCGGCGTCGCGCTTCTTGCGCGCGAAGGAGCAAAACTGGCAGGAGAGAATGCAGTAGTTGGAGTAATTGATGTAGCGGTTGACGATGTAGCTGGCGCGGTTGCCGTTTTTTTTCTGACGCACGAAATCGGCGATGGCCCCCAGGGCGTTCAGGTCCTTCGTCTCAAATAACCGCAGGGCATCCGCCTCGGTGATGCGTTCGCCCGCGACCACCTTGTCATAAAGGTCGCGGAGGTCGCTATGCCGGATGAAAAAATTCACGCCGATAGATTAGCAGCCCGCACGGATTTGGGAAAGTGAGTTTGTGTTGAACTGGACGGGAAAGAAAAGCCGCTGTCAGGGGTTGGGGCTCACCGCCGGCTCCCCCGCTCCGGCGCGATCAGCTTGAGCGCCAATGCGGCGTCCTCGGCCGTGACGGGGTCGGTCGTATCGGCGGCAGCGATTTCCGTGAGCGCCGGGATGACGGTTTTCCTGTCCGCATCGGTGCAGGGCATCATCGCCAGCGAAAGACAGGCCGCCTGCCGGAGCACCAGGTTTTCACGGCTCAAGGCCTGGACCAAAACCGGCACGGCGGCCCGCTCATAGACGCGGTGGTTCGCCAAGGCCAGAGCCACCCATAAGCGGACATCCGGGTCGGCATCGGCCAGCGCCGCGGTCAGCCGTAAGGACACCGGCACGGGGGCGGTGCCCAGATGGTAAATCCCGGCGGCGGCCTGACGCCGCACCGCGGCATCGGTTGATTGCAGCGCCTTCTCCAAGGGCTCCAGACGGGGATCGGGCGCGACGGCGACCGGGTCGGGGGACGGCGAAAGGATCGGGACTTCTTTCACCATCCACAGGCCCAGAAGGGACAAGCCCGCCAGGCCCGCCAGCATCATCCAGCGTCGCCCCTGCGAACGGGGTCGGATCGGCGGCAATGGCGGGAGGAGGGTTGCCTCCATCGGTTTTGCAGGCAAGAGGAGCGCGGGGGAGGTCAGCGGTTCCAGGCGGAAACAGGCGGTGACTTTCCCCAATTCCAGCTGGTCGCCATCCCGGAGGCGGGCTTCGGCAATGGACTGGCCGTTGAGGGTGGTGCCATTCGTGGAATCCAGATCCTTGATGTAAAAACTGTCGCCGACCCGGGTGATTTTGGCGTGTGAAAGCGAAACCGACGCGTCATTCAGGGTGAGGGAATTCCCCTGCATGCGCCCGAGGGTGATGGCGTCTTCCCGGACAAGGTGCTCCACTGGCGGCAGGCCGGGCAACTGGATGATCAGCGTTGGCATGGTTCCACAAAAACGGGTTTCAGCCTACTGGAACATCCGTTGACCGCAACCCCTTAAAACGGATCTCTGAGCAGGCAAGTCAATCACCGGCGGATGCGGAATCTCGGCGTCCCAGAAGCGGCCCGCGCACATCCCCCTCTGCTCGCACTGGGCACGCCGTCACCGGTGCCCAGCTCGCACCTGACATTTTCCAGGGCTTCGCGCCGCGCCGACATTCGCGCCGACATTCGCATTGATTGAGGGGCGAAAAACATCTAATCTCCCGAACGTCATGAAACATCAGCTCGATTTCGAGAAGCCGGTGGTCGAACTGCAAAACAAGTTGAACGACCTTCGGCAGCATCCGGAAAAACACTCGCTGGGCATCAGTTTTGAGGAGGAGATCCGGATGATTGAGGAGAAGCTGGAGGAGACCCGGCGCCAGATTTTCCAAAACCTGACCGCCTGGCAGCGCGTGCAGCTCGCCCGCCACCCCAAGCGTCCCTACACGCTCGATTACATCCAGCACGCGTTCACCGATTTCCACGAGCTCCACGGCGACCGGCTGTTTGCCGAAGACCGTGCCATGGTCGGCGGCTTTGCCCGGCTGGGGGGGCATCGGGTGGTCGTCATCGGCACTCAAAAGGGCCGCGACACCAAGGAAAACATCCTGCGTAATTTTGGCTCCGCCCATCCGGAGGGCTACCGCAAAGCCCTGCGCCTGATGCGGCTCGCGGATAAATTCGACCTGCCCATTGTCACCCTGATTGACACCGCGGGCGCGTATCCGGGCGTGGCGGCAGAGGAACGGCACATCGCCGAGGCCATCGCCGTGAACCTCCGCGAGATGACGCTGCTCAAAGTGCCCATCATCGCCGCCGTCATCGGCGAAGGCGGCTCCGGCGGCGCGCTGGGCATCGGCGTCGCCGACCGCGTGCTGATTCTGGAGAACGCTTATTATTCCGTCATCAGCCCGGAAGGCTGCGCCGCGATCCTGTGGAAAGACCGGGCCAACGCGGCCAAGGCTGCCGCCGCCCTGAAAATTACCGCCCGGGACCTGCTCAAATTCAAGCTGGTGGACGAGGTAGTGCCCGAACCGCTCGGCGGCGCGCACACGGACCCCGCGGCCGCTGCGGCCAACCTGAAACAGCACCTGCTCCAAAACCTCGAGCAAGTCCTCGCCCAATCCGTCGCCGAACGCCTGCAGACCCGCTACGCAAAATTCCGGGCGCATGGACACTTTGTGGAACAAACCGAATCCACCACCAACGGCGTTGTCCCGCAGGCCGCCACCTGATTGCCTGTGCTTTACCCGCTCA
>Ga0209086_10004444_pt1 | contig 10407 bp, 8 predicted proteins | sample M_130207_XF_Meta_FD_187312 | JGI IMG/M metagenome (GOLD analysis project Ga0209086, IMG submission 187312) | Freshwater microbial communities from Lake Montjoie, Canada to study carbon cycling - M_130207_XF_MetaG (SPAdes) (version 2) | ecosystem: Environmental > Aquatic > Freshwater > Lake...
AGCCGGTATTGATGTGAGCATTCGGCAGCTTGGCCTTCAAAGCAGCGACACCTGCCTTGGTGACACCAGACTGCCAGAGGTAGATCGCCTTGAGCTTGCCGAGTCCGGCGAGTTTGGCGACCCCGGCATCCGTGACCTTGGTGTTGTAAAGATTGATGTATTCGAGTTCAGCAAGGCTTTTGAGATGATCGAGACCTGAATCGCCGATGGCGGTGCCTTCGAGGTGGAGTTCCTTGAGGTTCTTCATCGCTGCGATGGCTTTGAGTCCACCATCTGTGACTTTGCTGCGTGCAATGTCGAGGGAGGCGATCTTGTCGGCGATGGGCGCAAGTGGTTCCAGGCCAGCATCGGCGAATTCTTTGGCGACGTTCAATGCGGTGAAACGGAATGTCTTCGCATCAGCGGCGATTGGCATCAGCGAGGCACCTGTGGCGTTCACCTTCTGCATCGCGGCAGTAACGGCGGGATCGGCAGCGGCTTTGTCATCGGCGGCATGTGCGTTGAAGGCAAGTGCCAGGGCGAGGAGGAGTTGGGTTGGTTTCATGAGACGGTTTTTCGGCGGAAATTGAACAAGGTAACAAAAGGCGGAAGTTGGACTAGCCTTTCAGGATTCCATCAACAGTTGCTTTGAGTTCGGCGGGGAATGTGGCGTCGCTGACCTTCTGCGTGCCGCTGGCTCCTTGCTGGACCCACCACTTGAGCAGGGCGATTTCCTCGAGCGTGAGCTGGTCTTTGCCTTCGGGCGGCATGTGCTCATCGTCGCTATCGGGCAACATGATGCGGACGATGCTGAGGCTCTCATCAAGCTTGCCTGGGACGAAATTCTTGCCGTTCTCGCCGCCTTTCATCGCCATTTCATAGGTATCCATGCGCAGATCGCCCTTCGATTTCTCTTCGCTGTGGCACTTGTTGCACTTGGCGGTGAGGACCGGAAGAATGACGTGCTGGAAGACAAGCTTCTCGCCACTGGCAGGAGCGGTGGGTGTTGGCGCAGGCGTGGGTGGCATGTTAGGCGACGTTGGAGGTTCAGTTTTCGGTTCGGCCTTGGGTTCAGTTTTGGGTGCCGTTTCAGGCTCTGGCTTCGGTTCGGGTTCGGCCTTCGGCTTCTCCACAAAGCTGAGCATCCACTTCTCGATTGCGATCATCGGTTCCTTGATGAAGGCAGGCGCATGCTCGGTGAGGAACTTGTTCCCGTGACTGATGTTGCCCCCGAAATGTGCGCCGAGGCCCATGATGCCGAAGCTGATGAAATACAGCGCCCGGTAGGCATTGAGCAGTTCCATGCTCTCCCGCCCCATGGCCACGATGCGCACCACCAGCGCAAGCAAGACGCCCACCGTGCCGAGGATGCCCATCGTCTGATGCAGCGTGAAGTTGCCTCCCACATAGCCGCCTTCGCGCGAGAGCATGATGCCCGCCATGACCGCCATCACTGCGCCAGCAGCCCCTACCACAAGGATGAGCAGTGAAGCTTCGCCAAATTTCTCTTCGCCGCGTCGGGTGGAACAGATCGGTTCAAACAGGCACAGCAAACCCAGCGCCCCGACAGGCAAATGCAGGATGATGGGATGAAAGCGCCCGATGAAGAGAGTGAAGGTGGAGGGCTCATGCTTTGGTGCATCATACAGCGGCGGATAAATCAGCAGGCCAATCACGAAAGCGACGATCAACAGGAGCGCGGCAATCCAGGCGGCGGTGTAGGACTTAGGTTCATCGTAATCGCGGGCTGACGAAGGCATAAGGAGATTCAGTGGGTGAGGGTGGAAGATATGGCGCTTTTAGTAACGGCAGCGCAATGGAATATTCATCACGAACATCCGTGACAATGCCACCCATTTTAGCCTCGGCTTTTACCGGTGGCTGACCGTATCTTGTCTCTCCCCTGCCCTTTTTCATGCCCCGCACCGTTCTCCACTGGTTCCGCCGCGATCTCCGCCTCACCGACAACACCGCGCTCCAAGCCGCCGCGAAGACCGCCGAGCAGGTCATTCCGGTCTATATTTTGAGCGATTGGAAACACAGCCACGGCTGGACCGGCCCGAATCGGCAGCAGTTCCTCTGCGGTAACCTCGCATCCCTCGCCAAGAACCTCGAAACCCTCGGCAGCCGCCTCATCATCCGCTGTGGTCGCGCCGATGCCGAGATCGAGCGCCTCATCCGCGAGACCCAGGCCGGCGCGGTTTATTTCAATCGCGACTACGATCCCTACGGCCGCGCCATGGAGCAGAAAGTTCGCGAAGTCTGCACACGGCTTGGCATCGAATGCCACTCTCACAAAGACAGCGTCCTGCATGAACCTGACGAGGTGCTCACGCTCAATGCACAACCCTACCGAGTTTACACGCCCTATTCCAAGAACTGGCTGGCGCTCGACAAACCCGCGCCCCAAGGCCGCATCACCACACTAGGACCGCAGGCCGATGAAAAAGTCATGAGCCTGCCGCTGCCCACGCTCGCGCATTGGCAGATTCCCGCCTGCACCGCGCAGATTCCCGCCGCCGGTGAACGTGCAGCACGGGATCGCATGAAACGCTTCATCGACACCGGCATTTTGCAAGGCTACACCGCGAATCGCAATACCCCGGCAGGCCAGACGACTTCCATGCTCAGCCAGGATCTGCGCTACGGCCTCATCAGCATCCGCGAGCTGTATCAGCGCTGCGCAAACATCGAAAAGGGCAGCACCTACATCAAAGAACTCGCGTGGCGGGAGTTCTACTTCGCCATCCTGTGGTTTTACCCGAACGTCTTCGACGAGGAATTCAATCCCGACTGGCGCGGCATGACCTGGCCCGGGAGCGATGCCGACTTCCAGCGCTGGGCCACCGGCACCACCGGCTTTCCCATCGTCGATGCCGGCATGCGCCAGCTTTTGCAGACCGGCCTCATGCACAACCGCCTGCGCATGATCACCGCCATGTTCCTCACCAAGGATTTGCACCGCGACTGGTGCATGGGCGAGGCCTTCTTCATGCAGCAGCTCGTCGATGGCGAAAACGCCAGCAACAACGGCGGCTGGCAATGGTCCGCAGGCACCGGCGCCGATGCCGCGCCCTACTTCCGCATCCAAAATCCCTGGCTCCAAAGCGCCCGCTTCGATCCCGAGGGCGTTTACATCAAACAATGGGTGCCCGAACTCCGTGATGTCCCCGCCCCGCTCCTTCACGAGCCCCCGAAGCCCGGCCTCCCCCTCGCCAAAGGCTACCCGCTCCCCATGGTCGATCACCACACCGAGCGGGATCGCTGCCTCGCGATTTTTGCGAAACACAAAGCGGAGCGGAGTTGAATGCGGAAAACGTAGGGCATCGCCAGTATGCCATGGCGGAGGCGTTTAGGACAAGAGCGTGACACCTGGCACGGCTCCTACTTTGGAATATTCACACATGGAATTTACCCTCCTATGCCGTCGTAAACCGACATTTTTGTTGCCCAGCAACGGCATAGGAGGGTAAAACGACACCCATGAGCACGATAGCCCGTACTTTTGCGACAAAACCGTTGGCGATAAAGCTGCTGACAAACCTCACGATCTGTTAACCATCCTCACTGTTCGGCCAACTATCAGCACCACTCGCCATGCGGAACATCCTCACAGCGTTCCTTTTGCTGAGTGGCCACGTCTTTGGTGGCGAGTGGCTTGTCACGAAGGGCGGACTATCGCCCGACAAGAAGCTTGCTGTCGCGGTTTTTCCCCAGAAGACGGAGTTTATTGATGAGGCAGATGACAGCGTTCTCCTCATCGAGCAGACCACCGGACGCAGGATTGGGCTACTTGAAGAGGTTTCCTCCTCAGGCGGCACTTGGGGCAGCACGACGACGAATGTTCATTGTGCATGGTCGCCCGAAAGCACAATCCTCATTGTGAACTTCCGCACTGGACGCCTGATGCACTCATCGCAGATTTACCGGATTCGAGACCGCCGAGCCGTTCCCTTGTCGTTGCCGGACACCAAGACGCACCCCAAGGGCAAGCTTCTGGCGGGACTTCAGAGCACAGCAAACCCCGGTTCGGAGATCACTCTCACGAAGGATGGCTCCAGTCTGAGGCGTGCTTGGGGTTATGTTCCGGATTGGAATCGCGACTACTCGGAGCATGGCTTGAAGGGCTTTGAGGGAGAGCTTCTGTTCCACTACCGCTTTGATGAGAAGGGACGGCTCCAGCTTCACGACATCACGGTTCCAACCACGCCATGAACAGCCACCATCCACACCCAAGGCCGAACAAAACGGATGCAGGCAACGGCTCGAAGGCTATCTGTCGTGTCAGCAACGTCTTGCGCTCGCCGTCGCCTGATCCGAAACGTTGACAACACCGCTTGATGGCTCAACTGAGCGCAGGGCGCTCGCCAAAAATCGCACTGCCGACGCGGACGATGGTCGCGCCTTCTTCGATGGCGATCTCGAAGTCGTGGCTCATGCCCATGCTGAGGAGCGGGAGCGGAGCGCCGCCGAGTTGTGCGAGTTCATCGCGGAGTTCGCGGAGCTGGTTGAAGTAGGGGCGGCTTTTGGTGGGATCGGGATCGAAGGGCGGGATGCACATGAGGCCCTGGATTTCGAGACGACGCAGCGCATACAGGGCTTCGAGGCTGGAACGCAAGGTTTCGGCGTTGAAGCCGTGCTTGGTGCTTTCGGCGGCTAGATTGACCTCGATGAAGACCTTGGAAAACAAACCAAGCTCTGCAGCGATGCGATCCACATCACGGGCGAGGCTCAGAGAGTCGATGCTATGAATGCAGCGCACTAGAGGGAGGATTTTGCGCACTTTGTTCGACTGGAGGTGGCCGATGAGGTGCCATTCAACCTTCGCTGGCAGCAGTGGGGCTTTGGCCAGCACCTCCTGCACCTTGTTTTCGCCAAAGAGAAACTGCCCCGCATCCATCGCTTCGCGAATCGACTCAACGGGAAAGGTTTTCGAGACCGCGAGAAGCTCCACGCTCGCGGGATCACGCCCTGCCTTGCTGGCGGCGGTGGTGATGCGGTCGCGGATGGCTTGGAGTCGGTCGTGGAGGTCGTTCATGCGTTGACGCAGAGAAAACGGAAGATGCACGGCATGCGCAACGTATTTTCGCGCTCCACCATCCATCCACACATGCAATCACGCCGTCATTTCATCCGCCAGTCCGCCGCCACGCTCTTTGCCGCACCTTGGGTCACCACCTGCATGCGTGCCGCATCACCGAACGGCAAGCTGCGTCATGCGGCCTTTGGTGCGGCGGGCATGTCCATGGCGGACATGAGCCAGCTCACGAATCATCCGATGTGGGAACTCGTCGCCGTCTGCGATGTGGACACCCGCAACTTCAAGAAAGCGCAGGAGAAGTGGCCAAACATCAAGGTCTATCAGGACTGGCGTGAGCTGGTCGAAAAAGAAGCCGACAACATCGACAGCGTGAACGTTTCCACGCCCGACCACATGCACGGCAGCATCGGTCTCGCCGCCATCGCCAAAGGCAAGCATGTCTATGGTCAGAAGCCGCTCGCGCACAACCTGTGGGAGTGTCGCCAGATGGTGGAACGCGCCCGCGACAAGGGCGTCATGACGCAGATGGGCATCCAGGTTTCTTCGGACTTCTCCGAGCGCCTCGCCGTCGAACTCATCCAGATGGGAGCCATCGGCAAGGTGAAGGAAGCCCACACTTTCTCGAACAAGAAGTGGGGTGATGTGGATTTGCGCCCGGAGAAGAGCGATCCCATTCCCGAAGGCTTTGACTGGAACAAATGGCTCGGTGTCGCAAGCGAGCGCAGCTACATCCAAGGCTACTATCATCCCAGCAACTGGCGCAAGCGCCGCGATTTCGGCACCGGCACGCTGGGTGACATGGGCTGCCACATGTTCAGCGGCTGGTTTCGCTCCCTTGCTTTGGCCGCTCCGATTTCTGTCACGTCACGCGGTCCGGCCCCGAACAAGGACAACTGGAACATCAACGCCGTCGTCGAATACACCTTCAAAGGCACCCAATTCACCGCAGGCGAAAGCATCAAGGTGACATGGACCGATGGCGATGCTCGTCCGCCCGCCGAAGTCATGGCCTTGGCCGGAGACGATGTGAAGAAATTCCCCGGCCAAGGGACGATCTACCTCGGCACCGATGGTGTCCTGCTCCATCCGCACGGCTCCACGCCGATGCTCTACCCGCGTGACAAGTTCACCGGCTACAAGTATCCGAAGCTCGAGCCCCGCAACCACTGGTTCGACTTCATCGATTGCTGCCTCAGGGGCGACAAGAAGCCCAGCGCGAACTTCGATTACGCCGGTCCGCTGACAGAAGCGGTGCTGCTCGGCTGCCTCGCCAGCGCTTTCCCGAACGAAAGCCTCACCTGGGATGCGCCAGCCCTCAAGATTCCGAACAATACCGCAGCCGACAAGATGGTGCGACGTGAGTATCGCAAAGGCTGGGAGATTGTGTAAGCTGCTTGAGGCCGCGGTAGCGCCGTGGGCCGGGCATACCGAACATCAACGCAGGTGGTTGTCTTGGCGGCTACGCAGACTTTCTGCGTCTTGCCGCCAGCCAGATCGAGATGGACGCCAGCACGAGCAAAGCAGTTCCAAGCAGCCATCCATTGACGCCGGAGCCAGTTTGTGAGACGCGGCCAGTCATCTTGGACCAAAGGGTCTTCTTCGCACCTTCAGGCACCATTGGATAGTCTGGTGGCAATGTCACACTTGAGGCCAGTAAGCCTTGTCGGTAGGGCGCAGCGTCAGGACTGGTCAGCCACCACTCACGTAACTTTTTGTCACCTCCGTAACGCAGATCGCCTCGTCCAAGCGGGGATTTGTCTCCCAGCCCAGTCTGTAGCCAAACCGCAGCGTAGAACTCGTTCGCGGAAGGCTCCATGTAATACTTCTTGCTGCCCTTGTCTGGATTGCGTTTGTCGAACAAAAAGCGGCCGAGCTGCGCAATGCTTTCATCGCTCGCCAACCGGCTCAGGCACTCAAACCAGTGGCAGCGTTCGCTATTCATATCGACGACACTAGCTGAGTTCTCGATTAGATCTCCAATCAGCCTGGCGTGTCCGGGTATCTGCTTCAGGTAGTTTCCTGCATATTCCTGCCGTGCGATTACCATTCTGTATCTGTACCTCTCCAGATTATCAGTGGCCCTTGCCAGCATGGCAGGCGTCACTTTGTTGAACACATGGTACACCTCACTTCCCTGGCTGCCGTTGAAGTAACCCCACAATACTTCGATGTCCTTTTTGGCAAAGGCTGCATCAATTGGCGTGAAGTTTCCCTGACGGACCAAAAGTGAGCCCTGCTGAATTTCGTTGCCCCTTGCCTCATCAATCAAAAATGTGGACTTCTGTGCTAGGACCATAGTCGGGTGCAGATTCAGCAGCAGCAAGGCTGACAGCCAAGCGTAAACAGAACGGCTAGTTTTCATAATCATCGAATGCCGCGATTCGGTCGCGTTCAAATTTGTTGAGCTGTTTGGGGCCGCTGTAACGTCGGAAGCCAGGCATGCCGGACATCAGAGGCAGGGAAGATGGAGGCGACCGATACCTCCGACAATGTCGCCAAAAGAGGCGAAAAACTCGAAGAAGGAGTCTGTCACGAAAGCAGTCACTATTCTTCATCTTCATCGCGTGGGCCATTCACCGAGCGCGGCTTCTTCACCGAGGAGATGTTGCGGTGAACCCAGACGCTTTGCACCATGCCCATGAGGAACAGCGTCACGATGACGAAGGTGCCGCCGTAGCTGATGAAGGGCATGGGCAGACCGATGACCGGCAGCATGACGAGGTTCATGCCGGCATTCTGGAAGGTGTGGACGAAGAACATCGCCACCACGCCCACGACAATGAGCCTGCCTAGTTGATCGCGGGCACAGAAGGCCACAAACACGCCCTGCAGCAGCAGCAGCAGCATGCCGGAGAGCAGCAGGATGGAGCCACGGAAGCCAAACTCCTCGGCGACGACACCAAAGATGAAGTCGTTGATGGATTCATGTGGAAAGAAGGTGCGGTGGATGGATGCCTGATCGGGAACCTTCCTCGATTCCGGCCCCTTCCCTTCCAAACCACCGGTCGAGACGGCGATTTGCAGATGCTTCGCCACCCAGCCCTCGTTTTGCAGATCCACCTTGTCCAACTGGTTGGTGGCCATGTACCAGGTCGAATTGATACGCGCCTGCTGATACGGCTTGAGCGCGAAGACATAGACCAGCGGCACCACACTGGCGACGCCGAGGAGCAATGTGATGAGATAGCGAAACGGAATGCTGCCGACGAGCATCATGGACAGAAACACCGGCCCCCAGACGAGACCGGAACCAAGGTCTTCCTTGATGACGAGCAACGTGGGAACACCCGCGATCATGCCAGCTGCGATGATGCGCAGCCATGGCCGACGAAACACGGGCAGCATGCGCGGTAGTTCACCAAAGATCACGGCGAGGATCAAGATGCCCGCCATGATGGCGAACTGCGAGGGCTGAACCATCATCCCACCCACACGAATCCATGCCTTGTTACCGCCGATCTCTACACCGATGGCAAGCACGGCGATCAAACCACCGATGCCCGCGAGATACATGGGAATGCAGGCCCAGCGGACCCATTTGTAGTCCAACAGCGATGCAGCAAAAAAGAACGGCAGCCCCAGCATTACCCAGCGGATCTGGTCACGCCATTTGAGCGCAAACTCTGCCTCTTCCTTGTGCGCGGAGGCATTGAAGATGGCGTACACGCCAAACACAATGAGCGCGGCCATGTTCAGCACCAACAGCCAGTTCATGCCGAGAAATTTTTTAAAGAGCGGTGTCATGGGACGAAAATACTTAGATCAATCGAGGTGAGGCACCGCATCGAGTAGTTTGCGGGTGTAATCGTGGCGCGGATGCTCGCAGACTTGATCAGCATCGCCCTGTTCGACGATTTTGCCATGGTGCATGACCACGATGCGATCGCTCATGTGACGCACGATGGCGAGATCGTGGGCGATGAAGAGCAGCGTGAGTTTAAACTCTTCCTGCAAGTCCTTGAGCAGGTTCAAAATCTGCGCCTGCACGCTGACATCGAGCGCACTGACCGGCTCGTCGCAGATGAGGAACTTCGGCCGCACTGCCAGCGCACGTGCGATGCCGATGCGCTGCCGCTGGCCGCCGCTAAACTCGTGCGGGTAGCGTTGCAGTGAATCTTCGGGCAGTCCGACTTTTTTGAGCAGTTCGGCGGAGATATCACAGCGTTCTTCGCGGGTCTTCTCCTTGAAGTGAATCTGCAATGGTTCGCCCAAGATCGACTCGATGGTCATGCGTGGATTCAGCGATCCGATGGGATCCTGAAACACCATCTGCATCTCTTTTCGCAGGGGACGGAATTCCGTTTCCGGCAGCGAGAGCACCTCGCGATCGCGATACATGACAGTGCCGCTGGTGACGGGCATGAGTTTGAGCAAAGCACGCGCCACGGTGGACTTGCCGCTGCCGCTTTCACCAACGAGGCCCACCGTGCTGCCCTCCGCGACCTCGAAGCTGACCTTGTCCACGGCCTTGATGACATCGGTGGTACGGCCAAACCAGCCGCCGCGCACGGGGAAGTGAATTTTGAGGTCTTGAACGCGAAGCAGCGACATGTGGTAGCCCTTATTTTAGCACAGGTGAGGAAACGAGCGAAAGTTTCATTGCTGGGAAAGCATGAAAGTGTCAGCATTCGTGTCCGATGAACCCTCGCTACGAACTTTTGTCCCCAATTGCTGAAGGCGGGCTGGGCACTGTTTGGAAGGCCTTGGACCGACAGGTTGGCCGCGAAGTCGCCATCAAGCGCATCCGTGCTGATAAAGCAGGCACCGTTGGCGCTACGGTCGATGCGTTGATCCGCGAAGCCGGGCATCAGTCTGCGCTCCAGCATCCGAACATCGTTGCCGTGCATGAAGCTGGCGTGGATGACGAAGGCGGCTTCCTGGTGATGGAACTGGTCCACGGCGAAACGCTGGAGCATGCCCTTCAGCGCTCCGCTTTAACCGCCGTGGATTTCGATGCGCTGGTGCGACAGACGCTGGAAGGCATGATAGCAGCGCATGAAGCGGGCATCATCCATCTGGACCTGAAACCGGAAAACATCATGCTCACCCGCCCCGCCGCAGGAGGTTTGCTGGTGAAGATTCTCGACTTTGGGCTGGCAACTTCCATTCAGGAAAATGCCAACCAACCGACTGCGCTGCACGGTTCGGTGTATTTCATGGCCCCTGAGCAGTTTGAACGGACCGTAGTCGATGTGCGCACAGATCTTTATGCGCTGGGCTGCGTTTACTATGATTCCCTCACTCAAAAGGTTCCCTTTGATGGCGATACAAAGCCGCAAGTCATCGTGGCGCACTTGTATCATCGAGTGGTATCTCTCGCCGCAGTACGTCCTGATTTGCCGGAACCGACCGTACGCTGGGTCGAGTGGCTCATGAGTCGCCAGCCT
>Ga0209086_10004445_pt1 | contig 10406 bp, 12 predicted proteins | sample M_130207_XF_Meta_FD_187312 | JGI IMG/M metagenome (GOLD analysis project Ga0209086, IMG submission 187312) | Freshwater microbial communities from Lake Montjoie, Canada to study carbon cycling - M_130207_XF_MetaG (SPAdes) (version 2) | ecosystem: Environmental > Aquatic > Freshwater > Lake...
ATAAAAACAAAATAATAAATAGTATAAAGATAACAATTGTATATAAATATAATACAAATGTTATCATATGTGTTGTTATTTTCGTTATTAAATATCATTTTAGCTTTTGACCCTCCATGTTCTTCTTGTAAACACTTTATTACCAATAAACGAGGTACAGTAGACCTGGGATTATGTAAATTGTTTACGGTAAAGGTGTCTCCTAAAGAAGATTCCATCGCTCTTCCAAATTTTGCATTACGTTGTCGCAATGACGAAAATTTATGTGGTAAAACAGGGTTTCATTATGCAGCTATACATGAGAATAATAATTCAACGAGTGGTTCTTCTGTGAATGAACTAGATGTCGCCTTACTCAATGAATTAGATGATTTACAAAATAGATGTTGTGGAGAAGTCAATGAGAATGATGAGCTTGAACAACTAGAAAAGGAGTTTTTTGAAGTATTTCAGAAAATTAAAAAACACAATCGAAAAAGAATATACAAAACCAGTCAAGAATTATATAAATTATTCAAAAAGAAATAGATGACAATACGAAAAAAGACTCTATTATATAATATATTATACGTAGACAAAATCATATTACAAATTATATTTTTTTAATATAGCCGCCGGAATAATACAATCATCATTCGAAATTTTTTCTAATTTTTTATAACATTTATTAATGGTGACCTCACTCGTTTCGCTAACATTTTTAACATCTCGTTTACTAATATTTAATTTACAAATTTGCGCAACAAAATATACGACTCCTGCAGCAATAGAAGGAGGAGTGTTTTCAGGCATTACATCCATTTTCTCTATTTTCATTGAAATGAATTGACAAAGCCTTGTTAACTCATTATTTATATTTAATTTACTGCAATATCTTTCAATAAAGGCTTCAGGCTTTGTTCTACCAAAATTCGTCTTTTCTTTATTGTCCATATCTTTCTCTAAATTATTAATAATGGCTAATGCATTTTTACAACCTTTCGTAGCACTAGTGACGTCTAGTTTAAATATGGAAGCAATTTCTTTGGCAGTACGTGGATAATTATTAACTCTACAAGAAATGTAAATGGAAGCCGCTAGAATTCCGTCTCTATTATCTCCTCGAAATGTTAACTCATATTCCGATATTTTTTTATGATAAATAATTGCATCGTCTATAATCATTTTGGGTATACCCGCATTTTGCGCCATATTGGTAATAATTTGAAATTCGTCGTATTGCGATTTTTCCTTATAAGGCATCGATTGCCACTCTGTATAACGTCTAATTTTTCGCATTTCATAAGTCATTGGTCCGCAACATAACACTTTACATCCATACGAAGATTCTTGTAACAAAGGATTTATAGGCATACCACATCTGGTAGGGTCTGAATTTTGATTGTCATCTGCTCCATAATATCTCCATTCTGCAGTATGGTCAACTAAATCTTTGTAAATGATACCACATTTATTATTGGTACAAGTCAAAAACCCTTCTTCAGAAAATGCTAAAATAGTCTCGCACCGTTCACATGTTTCTCTATTACCAGAACCATAAATACATTCCAAAGGTATTGATTTTTTATCAGGATTTTCTACTTCAGAATCAAATATATTCCATAATTCAGTTTTTTTCACATTGTTATTGTTATTTTTATGTTTTTGACTTTTATCTTTGCACATCATTGTTTTATGTTTTACTAGATAAAATATTTTTAATTCAATTTTATTATAAAAATTATACAATAAAATTATATTTTTTTAAGATAGTATAGTATATATGGGAAATTCTTATTCATCAAATTCATCAAATTCATCAAATTCATCAAATTCATCAACAAATACTAGTGCAGAGAAAGAATTCAACAACTTCTATGATATTATAGACTATATAGCAACTTATTACATATTAACTATGGATTTTAAAAGTTTAAGCAAACTTTCTGAAAAATCTTATTGTGACAAATTGGTCGTGTTAACCTCTGATATTATTGAAAGATATTTTAACAACATGGAAATCACCTATTTGGCTCAAAGAATTAAAGATGGTGTAGAAGTAAATAACCTGAATAAAGAAAAACTTATTTTTATTAGTAAAGACCACCTTGAAACCTTAGATGTAGCAAATGATGAACAAAAAAGTATTAGAAAAAAACGGGTGTGTATTGGAATCTCCAAATTTTATGTTAAAATAGCACACGTATTTGCAGCAATTGTCATGACAATTAATCCTGTCTATACCTATAAAGACGCGACGGGTAAAACGGTTAAAACTGGATTATTAGAAAAGGATACAATTCCTAAAAATGTGAATCGAAAATTATATAAATTAAATGTTTGTGATAATAGAATTAGAGCACTAAAAAGGGGCGAAACTATAGATGAGTCCACTGGGAATGTGACAATACAACCTAAAGTATGTGATATGAACAAAGGTATCAATGGATTAGATAAAACACTTGCTGACGAACCAGGAATAAATGAACTGATGAAACTTTATTTAGACGATAATTATGATTTTTCAAATGGTAGTTTTACAGGTATGTCGGAATCCACAAAAAAACAATTTATGAAAGATTTGAAACTTTTTTATACTACATTTACGGGGAATGAAACAATGCCTCCCGAAATCACCAAATTTAGTGATATTAAATTAAAAGACTACAACAAAAAACCAGGTTGTCAAGGAGAAACCCCGGTTCTTAAAAATAAGTATACTATTGATAAAAAAGATAAATTATTTATTGAATATGCTGAAAATACAAAGAAAATGATTCAAAATGCGGCTGATAATCAATCAAAATTGCTATCGGTAATAAATGATATATTCACCTATGTTATAGACCCGTATTCGAATAAAAGGGTGATTCGAGTGAATCCAAAATTAACAGACGAATCTTTACAAAAAGCAGTCGAAAAGAGCAGGCGGTTCATAGTAGATTTATATATAAAGTGTGAATCAGATTATGTAAATGGTATTAAATTATATGAAGCAATTGTAGAGGCTAAAATTTTGGAAACTACTCAGAAACAAATAGAAACATTGAAAACAGAAGCGTCAAAAATAATAAAAGAAACCAAAACGGCGGTAGTAACCCCTATAAAGGAAGAACAATTTGTAAAACCTCCTCCACAAGTGCAACCAGTCGTGGTTGCTGGAGTCGTTCAGTCAGAAAAAGTTCCCTTAACCACAGAGATTATCAATGAGTCTTCGGTAACAAATACTATCCCAACAACTGTAGTACCAACGAATATTGTACCCACAAATCCTATGCCAACAACTGTAGTACCAACAAATCCTATGCCAACAACTGTAGTACCCACAAATCCTATGCCAACAACTGTAGTACCAACGAATAGTGTACCAACGAATAGTGTACCAACAACTGTAGTACCAACAACTGTAGTACCAACGAATAGTGTACCAACAACTGTAGTACCCACGAATAGTGTACCAACAACTGTAGTACCCACGAATAGTGTACCAACAACTGTAGTAACCACGAATAGTGTACCAACAACTGTAGTAACCACGAATAGTGTACCAACAACCGCCACTATCTAAAATAATATAGTAGATGAAAACAATACTATTTGATTTATTATTACCAAACAAATACTATAAAAAATAGGGAAAAACTGTAATATAATTAACCCTGCTATACCGATTTCTAATAAATTCATTATAAAGTTATATTGTATTATCGTTATAACTTTATACCATTTTACTATAATTATACACCAATAGAACCAAATAGTTTACGAGCATTTCTTAATGCTTGTTTTTTTAAAGTTTGCTTGGCAGCAGAAATAGAACCAGTTTTTTTTAAAGTCTGTGAAGCAGCTTCTATTGCAGTAGTCCATTTTTTACCTGTATTACTTTTACCGCCACTCATTTTTCTACTTCTACTTCTACTTCTACTTCTATTTCTTTTTGTCGATCTATGGCGTCTTGTAGACATTATATATTATACACATATTAAATAATTATACTATGTAATTATTTAATGACTAGATAAGAAATTTTGTAAAAAATATTTAAGCTCTTGCGCGACCGGCGGAAGCAGCACGACTGGCAGCGGCGGCAGCAGCACGACTGGCAGCAGCAGCACGACTTGCAGCAGCAGATGCAGCACGACCTGCGGAAGCGGTTCTGGATGCTGATGCGGATCTGGATGCGGAAGCAGCACGACTGGCAGCAGCAGAAGCAGCACGACTGGCAGAAGCAGCACGACTGGCAGCAGCAGAAGCAGCGCGTGAAGCAGCGCGTGATCGGCCACGTGCAGCACTACGAGAGGCTGATCTTGATCTTGAACGATGACGACGGTGAGTTCTTGGCATTTATATATATATATCACAAAAAAAAATAATAACGCCAGAAATTTCTAAATTTTATAAATTTCTAAATTATTATTAATTCCAAACACTGTTTGTTGAATGCCACCACATTTTATCTCCTTTTTTAACATTATAAATTGCCCTAAATACTTTGGTTCTGGACAATGGAACATTACACCGATATTTATCTAAAGGATGAGGATTTGTTTTTAATTGCGCTAAAATTGCTTTTTTGGAAATTTGTTGTCTGGATTGGACCGCGAAATATATATAAAAGGCTTCAAATGATATTGATTGAATAGGTAAAATATCTTCATTTTTTAATTGAAAATCTCTTAAATATTCTTGACATATTGCTAAACCAGAGATATCAGCTAAATCTTCACCAATACTAGGTTCTGCGTTAAAATCAATCCCATCATACTTTGCAAAAAATTCATATTGCTTAATTACGTCTTTTTGTATTTTTTCAAATTCTTTTATATCTTTTTCGGTCCACCAATTGTTTAATATGCCAAATTCATCATATTTAGAACCAAAATCATCTAAAGCATGCGACATTTCGTGTGCTATCGTAAATCCTATACGCGATAAATTATATTCCATCCCTCTTTCATCTAAATCAACAAAGGGTTTTTGTATATAACCCAACGGTATATATATACCATTTTCAGTAGGAGTATATGCCGCATTTACTACGTATGCTTGTGTTCCTACAAACTTGGGAGGAAGTTCAGACCAATCAATAACGGGTATATCTATTACATGTTTACCCACTAATTCAATGGCCCGAGCATGTCTCCATTCTGCCATTTTTAATAAATTGCTCCATGGGTCATCATATGTATAATCGAGTAATGGGTCTTCTCGCAATAATTCAGGGGAACCTACCGTCAACTTAAAATGTTTTAATTTTTCTAGAGCCTTGGCTTTTGTGGTAGGTTGCATCCATTTATTACGCTTAATAATCCTCGTAAATACCGTTTTCAGGTCTTCGGCCATTGTTTTAACATAATTAATCGCTTGTTCGTTGTTATATCTTTGTATATATTCATTTGTCAAAAATGTATTAAATAAAAAACCCATCGGGAAAATAGGTCTGATATAAGTATCCACGTCGGCTTGTTGTGCTTTGACAAATGAACCTTCGAAATCGAAAAAATTTTTTGAACCATTTTCATCTAATCTACATTGTTGACGAATATATATATAAACCCAATACGTTCGCCATTTTGGACTATTCCATTTTTCTATCAATAATTTTGTTCCACATAATAAATAATTTATATTCGAAGTGATGAATTCATCAGGAGTTTTTGTAAAGCCTAAATGTTTGCAAAATGCGTTCCAGTCAAAGCCAATATTTTTTAAAGCCTCTTCTTTGGTAACTAAATTATAATCGTCGGGGTCTATTTCTTTAATCAATTCACACGCCATTGCATTTAAAATTTCAAATTCAACATCGAATACATCTTTCACATTGAACCTGTGATTTTCTCCATAAGCGATGATGAACAAATCATTTAAATATTTGAAAAATTTACGTCGATAATGATTTTTATACTTTTTATCAGCTTCTGTATCGGTATTGTCGTCATCAAAATAGATGTTAATATCTATTAATGTGAGCTGAGGCGGTTCTAAATAACATTTATATATTTTGGGGTTTTTATCATCTGGATTTAAAGACCAAACAAAAGGGGACCCCCACGAAGTGATTTCGTTTTTGTTTAATAATGCCAGCATTTCCCATACATTTTTTTTATCTTGCATCAATTCGTCAAAGTGAGCTAATATATTTTTAGCTAAACGTCTCGTCTGAGATGTGCTATTGTAGCCTTTAAACGACTCGTACGCGGTTTTGATGCACTTGGCTTTCGTACTATCTTTTGTAGAAGGATTCGTCGTGTAATCTTCGATGATTTGTATTAATTCTCGATACACTTTATCTTGTATTATTCTAAAATCGTCCACTTGAACAATATATTTTTGATTTTCGGTTAATTGGTAATCGGATATCCATCTGTCATTTATATAGGAATAGAAATCATCGTTTGGTTGAACATTGTTGGGATTCACCGCCTTTTTAAGTTCCGAAATAATTTGTTTTTCTAAATTATAACTGGTGGATACGATATTTATATTATTCTTTTTGAATAATTCGTCTATTTTGTCTTCAAATGTATTATACGTATTTGCTGATTTTTTGCATATGATGGAGCGTTGTTCAGGAGTAAGTGTTTTCATCGTTTGTAACATTTTGTCTCGGTTTTTTCTCGTCTTCGTTTTCGCTTTATTTTTCATATTATTTATTTTATTTATATTTTTGTTTAATGAATTATTCATATACAATAAAGCAATATTTAATTTATTGTGTATTTCTATATTGTAAACACTCTGCCGCCTGCACGAGTTAAATAAACTTGTCTTCGATTTTATTTAAAAGAGCGTCGTCGTATATCAAATTGCCAGAAGGTTTGTAAGAATTGATAGGCGTATAGTCTTTCTTAAGTTTTATTTTGTTGTTTTGGTCTAGTAAAATTTTGCTATTCACTATATAATCATTTGGGTCAGACGGAACATTTGTAATACTTTTCACGGGATTTCCTTCTTCACTGGTTTCGTCTATTTTTTTACCAAATTCGTCCACTAGAATACCCGTTTTCTTTTTGAGCTCGCTTCTTACATAAGATGGAACAAAATGTATCCATGATATAAATAACATGTTGGGATGTATATATCGCACGATAAAACCATTGGTTTTTAATTTATCAATAATGTATGCAATGCACGCGCCCTGGTCATATCTAGGGACACCAATAATGGTTTCCGGAACTAAAAACCAACAAAATTGGTCGTCGACTTTTTGGCGAGAAACTGTTTTAATTTTTACATGAATACGGTTTAAAATTTTATTGAACAAGGCTAATTTATTTAAATCTTGCTGTCGTTTTTTCTCGTAAAGTTCATCAATATTTAATTTCTCAGAAAAATCATCTATATTTTCTAATGTAAAAATATTTGCCATTACATTCCAATTAGAAAAAAAATAATGAAAATGACTGTAAAACTATACAATGTAAACTATATTAAATGTAAAACTATGATATACTAGTAAATGACCATAAAACATTTAGTTATTTCAGGTGGTGGACCCATCATGATACAAGTATTGGCCGCTATTCAGCATCTCGAACAAAACAGTTTTCTTTCATTGGAAACTATAGAATCTATTTACGGTACATCCGCAGGAGCCATCGTGGGTGTATTGATGTGTCTGAAATTTGATTGGGAAACCATAAATGATTATATTATCAAACGACCGTGGCAAGACGTCTTTCCAGTGAAGGTGCAAAACATTTTTGATGCCTACACGAAGAAGGGGTTGTTTGATAGTAAAACGATTGAAAAATGTTTTAAGCCTCTACTGGATGCTAAAGATATTCCGATGGATATTCAATTGGCTGATTTTTATAAATTGTCAAATATAGAATTGCACTTTTTCTCGTTTGAAATAAATGAATATAAGGTGCAAGATATTTCGTATTTGACGCACCCGACGTTGCCACTCATGACGGCAATTCATATGACCTGCGCCTTACCAGTATTGGTGAATCCAGTGTGTATAGATGATAAATGTTATATTGATGGGGGATTAGCGTGCAATTATCCGCTAAATTATTGTATTGAATCAGGTAAACTGCCTGATGAAATACTAGGGTTCAAAAATAAATATAGTGATGATAAAAATAATAATATTCATAGTGAGTCGACTTTGTTGGATTTTTTGCTGAGTTTTTTATTTAAAGCAGTATTCAGTGTAAACACGGACCATAATCAACCTCTCATTAAAAATGAGGTGGTATGTGATGCCAAGTATCTAAATATAGATGTATTACGTAGTGCATTGAGAAATATAGATGTGAGACGTGGACTATTTACGAATGGAACGGAAAGTGCTGTGTCATTTCTCTCGAATTTACAGGTGCAGACACAATCGCAGACACAAGAAGGAGAGACACCATTAGAAATACAAACCCATTTACAAGACGGTATTCAAGAATTGAGTGAGAGTATCTCTTGAAGGCTTGGCATCGTATTCGATGATTTGACCGTCTTTTAATAATTTAATGGTTGGATAACCTTCCACGTTGTATTGGTTCATCAATTTTTCTACTTCGGCGCTTTCTTCTGAGCAATTAATTTCAGTGAAAATAACTTGGTAACCATTGATGGTTTTATTTTGATATTCGGATTTTAAATCGTTCCAAATAGGTTTCGCTGTTTTACAGTGTGGACACCAATCGGCAAAGAAAAATAACAATTCGGCTTCATTTTTGGCAGAAGAATCTTTGGCAATGTGCTCACTGTTTGGTTTATATTTAGACTTCATTTTGGGTGCAATATAATAAAAATAATATACACCTGCTAAAACTGCGAATAAAATAACTACGCCTATAATCATAAGTGTAGTGTTGTTTATATTTTTTCCTGCACTTTGTATTCTGGATAAAATACTGGGGCTTTCACCAATAGGTAAAGCTTGATTAAAATTGACATATTTTCCTGAGGACATTTTATATATATTCTAGAAGAAATTAAGAATACCTTTTAACGAATACAATATAAAGATATAAATTGATTTATACTAATTATGTTGTTTCGCACAAACAAGGGCGAATTAGTTGAACTTAAAAAATATGATTTTCCAAATGATAAATTGTATTATGAAAAAGTGATGGAAATGAAGAACCCTGGACTGTTTTCTACTAAAACAACACCTTTTTCTAAATATATTGAAAATTTTACCAAAAAATAATAAAGTCAACAAATATAAAGCCGCCAAAATAATATATAGTAAAATAAAGTATGGACTCCAATAGTTTATTTTTAGAGAAAGCTTGCGAATTAGGTATAGATTCGGTTAGAAATAATGGCGGACCCTTTGGTTGTATCATTGTTGATAACAAAACCAATGAAATTGTTGGCAGTGGAAATAATTTAGTTACCAAAACGTATGACCCTACCGCACATGCAGAGGTTGTAGCCATACGTAATACTTGTCAAAAATTGCAAACCCACGTATTGGATAATTGCACATTATATACTAGTTGCGAACCGTGTTCAATGTGTTTATCGGCCATTTATTGGTCTAGAATCGGCAAAGTGTATTATTGTTTTACTAAAGAAGATGCTTCGCAATATGACTTTAATGATTCGTTTATTTACGATGAATTGTCAAAAAATATAGAAGATAGAAAGGTTACATTTGTCAACATCAAAATAGCAGATAAAAATCCTTTTGAGGAATGGAAAAATAAAACAGACAAGATTTTATATTAGAAAAAGCTCTTCATAACAAAAATAGTTAATAAACCAATAAATAATGAAAATATATAACTGCATATAATGTTTAAATTTAGTTGGCTTTTGACTTGTTCTGTTTTAGCAAGTTGATTTGCAGTTCGTAACATGTTGGTCTGATGAATATTTAAGTATAACGTGTAGGCCAATAATGCTAAAGAGACGATTTTCATTAATGCGGATGTTTTAAAGAAGTTGCTTAATGGACTAATGATAAAAAGGATTATAATAAAAATAGATGTAGCAGAGCATATACATACCTTTTTTGTTGCATCGGTGAATAGTATTAAATTGAATGGTGTTTCTGAATCCATATATATTGACTCATTATATTATATTTTGGGCAATATTTTATATTATTATTATATAGTAATAATATATGACACAAACACGTAAAACTATAAATAATACCCATAATAAAACAAAAAAAGCGTTTGGAAAAAAAGATTTTGTATCAGGTGATGGCATGCTTGTAAGCGTATGGGGACCCCCATTATGGCATTATTTGCACACGATGAGTTTCAATTATCCTGTAAAACCAACCGCTGCGGACAAAAAACATTATCGCGATTTTATTGTAAATCTTCAACATGTGTTGCCATGTAAATATTGTAGAATGAATTTAACAAATAACTTTAAGAAGAAACCGTTGAAAATGTGTCATATGGCTAGTAGGGATACCTTCTCGCGTTATATTTACGAGCTTCATGAAACAGTAAATA
>Ga0209086_10004446_pt1 | contig 10405 bp, 7 predicted proteins | sample M_130207_XF_Meta_FD_187312 | JGI IMG/M metagenome (GOLD analysis project Ga0209086, IMG submission 187312) | Freshwater microbial communities from Lake Montjoie, Canada to study carbon cycling - M_130207_XF_MetaG (SPAdes) (version 2) | ecosystem: Environmental > Aquatic > Freshwater > Lake...
GCTTCCAGCCTGAAGCAGTTCAACTTAAAAACGGAAATGGATGGCAGAGGAATGGGGGCAAAGGAATAGGGAAGCAGAGGTTCCGAATTCCGGACGCGTCACCCGATGGGTGAGCGTGATTCTTCCCGCAAGATTCTGGCATTCATTCCCTTGCCCCCATTCCTTTGCCTCCATCCCCGGATTCAGGTTTAGCACCGCGCTGCGTGTCCGCCGCACGGGCCGTCGCGAAGAATGTCGCGAGCAGGATCGCAGCGAGTCTGAGAAACTGCGTAAGACGCCGGTGCAACGAGGGGAACACAGCCATCCAGCCTGTGTTCCTCCGCAGTTCAGACTTTTTGCACAGTCTCTGAGGAGGAGCGTTTTCATTTGGTGGAATCAGCCTGTGCCGCGCCCGCCGACGCGGGCTTTTGGAATTTCGCGGCAATCTCGCGCGCCGCCTTGACCTCCGCGTCGTTCAGCGAAAATCCCGTCGTGCCCGAGGCCATGAGGTTCGTGCGATCCTGACGGTGCGGGAGGCTGAGCGCGTGCCCGATCTCGTGCGAAGTCACGCGCGGCAGCGGCTCATCAATGCCGCCCTCGACCGGCCGCAGGCTCGCCGTGTCCTTCACCACGATCAGCCCGGCATGAAAAAACCCGTTCGGCTTCACCTCCTTCACGTAGCACACGTTCAGCATCGCCGTGCCCAGGCTCGCCTTCGGGATCCTCGCATTCACCCGCGTGAACTCCTCCTTCGCCTCCAACTCCGGCGACAGCACCGCCGCCTCGGTGCGGACGATGGACTCGATGTCAAAGCGGATGCCCGCCTGCGACCACACCATGTTCACTTTTCCAAAAACGCGGCGCACATCCGCCTCCGTCATCGTCGTGTGCATCGCGGGCGTCGCCTTCGACTGCACGAGATGCACGCGCACCGGCACCGTGAGCACCGGCAGCTTTGTCTCATCCTTCGCATCCTTCGTTGGCGGCTCGCCAAAGCCACGGGACGCGGATGCGATGAAGATGAGGACGGCGCAGAGCGCGCGGAGAATGGCGGGGGGAATCGGCGGGATCATCCGCCGTGTATAGCGAAACTCCGCCCCATTGCCCCAACTTCTTTCCCGCCCAGGGCTTGGACTGTTTATTGTCGTGACCCAGGGCGTTGCCCTGGGCTGGCATGTCACCAGGCCTTTGGCCCTCGATACGCGCCCGTGCTGCCTGAGGATGGTGAAGATGTGCTGGAGGAAATTGAGCTGCTTGTTGCCAGGGAAGTGAAGACACGGTCCTGCTGAGGGCAGACAGTTCGTCTTGCCGACGGGCGATCATGAACCCGGACGAATCAACGCCGCAGGCCTGGGTGATTCCAAGGCGGGCACCGCGTTTCTGTTTGAGTTTCTCCTGCACCGCCGCGCATTCTGCCGCTCATGACGCTGCTGGAAAAGTCGCACAACATCAGCCCGGACGGTGACGCCCGGCTGCGCAAGCAGGGGTATGAGCGGTCGGGCATAGGCTTGCTTGAACGCCAGCGCCAGGCCCGCACCTACTGGGCACCGCACCTGGAACGCAACAAGCGCTGCCTGCTGGACATCGCACAGAAGTTGCGGGCCGAAGGCGGGCCAGGCGGAACGCTCGTGATCCTCGGCGCCGGCCGCCTGCTCGATGTTCCGTGGGAGACACTCTTCCCGCAATTCGAACGCGTGGTGCTCTACGACGCCGACAGCTCCATCGTGCCGTTCGTCGAACGGCTGTTTTCCTCAGTGAGACATACCCCGTTCCCGCCGCCGCGATTCGAGATCGGCGACCTTACCGGCTCCGTCGTTGACACCGCCGCGTGGGCCGGGCACACGATCGCGCGATCGACATCGCCGGAGCAGGCCGCCACCGCGTTGCTGGAGGGCTTTCAGCGGGGGGGCGCCGAAAGCCAGCCGTGGGCGGGTTCACATGCGGATCTTCGCATGGTGGTCTCGACGAATCTGATGAGCCAGCTCGGTTATTTCCCGCGTGCATACATCCGGCACGAATTCCGGACGCGTTTCAAACAGGGGTTCGCCGACAGGACGGCCGCCGCGGAGGCGCTGGAATGTTATTTCGATCGGGTCCGCGCCCGGCACGTGTCGGACATTGCCGCGCAGAAAAACGCGTGGGCGTTCCTGTCGTCGGACGTCGAGACGATCACCTACGAACTGGAGGGGGAACAGAAGGATTTGTCGAAGGTCGAGGCACCGCCGGGAGGCGGCGCATTCCTGGATGACACAGGCGGCGCGCAGTTTCACTGGCCCGTGAAGATTACCGGACGCAGCGATCCGCTGCACGGCCAGAAAATCCGCAACCTCTGGCCGGCTGGCACGCCCCTGGACCCTCCGCAACGCTGGATCTGGCACATCGTCCCGCAAGGCCTCGAAAAGCGATACACAACCTGCGGCCGCACGCATGTTGTCGAAGCGTGGACGAAAAGAAGCGCGGAGCAGCCGCGTCTGGCTTCATGATTGCCGCGATTTCCCAGCCTGGCATTCATCCTGGGAACGGCGATCGAATTGACCGCGGAAGGCCGGACCCCCTCACTCCCCGACGCCCGTCCCCGTTCTGACCGTTTCCGGTGCGGCGGACGCGAAAGCGAATTCCTTGCAGTCAGTTGGACGAAGTCTTTACGCGCGCCTTCCGCGAGGCCGATCGTGATACTTTTCGCGTGGACATCCAGTCCGATGAACAGTAGTTTTTTTTCATGGTGTGCTTGTTGTTTGTTGGCTTCATTAATGGTGACACCCTCCCGCTGCGCTCACGCGCTCGGGCGGTGCTCCCGCAAAAATTGCGGCAAGGTGCGCTTCATCGCGCACAACCCGCGGCAACGCCACTCCTTCAAGCACACCATCTTCCTTCTCAGAAAACGCTGCGCTCGACCGGAGGGCAGCCATAAAGTCTAGGCGTCATCCGTGAGCGCAACACTCCAACGAGACCACGCATCCACCCTTGCGAAGAGTAACCCGAAGAAGGCACTCGCGCAGGCCCGCAAGGTAAAGGAGCCGTGGTTTCGGGCGCAGGGATTATCTTGGGTGGCAAGATTCACGGACGGTGATCCAGTTGCCATAGCATCTGAGGCGGCGAAGGCCGCCCGAGAATGTGAGGACGATTACAAGAGGTCAGCGGTTCGGGCTTGGGAGATTGCTGCATTGGCGGAGCGCGATTTCAAAAAGGATGCTCGAAAGAGTTTGAGCGAAGCACTCGCCATTGCCAAATGCGTCGAGCCGATTTCTTCCCGGAGCGAGGCACTTCTTTTACTTCTTCAGGCCGCGTTCAAGATTGGTCGAGACGAGGCTGAGAGAGTGTATGAGATTTTGAAGGCTTCATGCCCGGTTGACGAGCACTGGCGATCCAAGCGCGCCGTGCGTGACGGTGGGAGGATGCTTTCGGGGGAGAGTGAGCCTCGGCCCTTCTTTTGGTAGCACATGAAGATTAAGATCATAATGCCTAACCCCTAAGTTAGCTTTGAGTCATGGCGGAGTGGGCGTGTGTTGGGGCAGGGCGTCGGTCGCCATGACCTCAAAGGTAACACTGGAACCCCTATGCAAGGGGTCAAGATGGAAGTTGGGTGAACTGAGTTGGATTGGTCTTTTTAGATGCACCTCAGAACCTCCCAGCTCCCAACATGACGAAAGTGCAGCCGTGGAGGGTCTCGATGAACGCCGAAAAGATTTCTCGACCTTTCGCCGCTCTCCCGCTACACGACAGCCATGCACATGGCTCTCCTTGCATTTCCACCCCCCAACAGATGCGGAACTTCTTTTCCATCCACCCTAGCTATACGACTGGCAGAAATCTCCAGTCGTATAATCAGCAGTTAGCCGTCGCTCGCGCACAGTGCCAATGAAGGCTGCCTTCGATGTATTGAGAGACCGACCACGAGTTCCCGTGACTGTCACGAGGGATTCAGTTTGCGCCGGAGACGACTGCGACGCTCCCCACGAAACGCTTCGCGAAGAGTATTCGTTTTTGGACCCGACCGCGTTCGCCAGAGCGATTTCTCACAGTTACTTGCCGTCGGTTGCGGGCGTCAGCCACACATGGACATGCCTGCTCAACGACATTCGCATCGCCGAGATTAGCACCTCGCACATCCAGTCTCTCATCTCTGTCACTCCGTTTGCCGCCTCCAACCGAGTCCACTTCGTGTATCACTCTGCAACTTACTAAATGACCGCAACGCCTAACCCCTATGAAAGGGGTCAAGATGGAAGTTGGGTGAACTGAGTTGGATTGGTTTTTAGATGCACCTCAGAACGTCCCAGCCCCCCAACATGACGAAAGTGCAGCCGTGGAGGGTCTCGATGAACGCCGAAAAGATTTCTCGACCTTTTGCTGCTCTCCCGCTACACGACACGAATGCAAGCACATCACTGCATTCAGCTTCCTCCAACAGGGGCGGAACCCTCCACAACCCTACCCAGCTACGCGACATGGGAAAAATCCTTGTCGTATAATTAGTAGTTAGGGTGCTCTGCCCAATTCCAAATGGACGCTTGAAATAATAAAACATGCACGGCATTCCCTGCGCCTCCCGCGGAACTACAGACACCAACTCCCAACCATGCAGCCCCTGTTTATTCAGGTGAGTCTCCTCGTCTTCCTTTGACCAACCAACCCCAAGTCCGGCAACTGAGTATTCGTAACGATCCATAAATAGAACCCAACCATATGACAGACCTCACAATCCCACAAACCAAATCCAATGCCTGCACCAAGAGCATCATGTATCATCTGGGCGCAATGCGCCTCTCGCTCAAACCGAATGAAGATGTAGGCATTCACTGCGCCGGCGCATTCGGAGTGCTGGCCGTCGCAAACGTAACAGCGGAAGAACCTGACCCTGACTTCATTTGCATCTACGTGAAGAAAGAAGACGGCACGCAGATGCGGGTCGTTGCGCATATATCCCAATGCGCATTCATGTTTTCAGTCATCCCAAAAGACGGAGGCAAACAGCCGGTGATTTAATCCGCCCGCAATCCTAAATCCGACGCACCCTAACCAAGCGCTGCAGCGAACACTCCGCTCAGTCATGCTGCCTGCTCCCCGCCTTCGCCCGCAGCAGGCATCATGCCTTCGCTGCGTGTCGCTGAGCTTGGGGCCGTTAGGCGACTTGCCACGTCTCCCGTGAAGCCAAGAAGAACAAGGACATGGATCATCACCATTCTCTGCGCGATCCTCGCCATTCTGGCAGCGCGAGGATGCTACCACTTCCTTGGCCGTGCCCGACAAGGCATTCAGGGCGGCCCCAACACATTGCTCTGTTTGCTCGTTTACGACGACGCTTCAACGCCGAAAACGGCCCGTGCAAAGTTCCTTTTGGTGAACACCGTTTCTATCGTCCCGTTTCATTCAGAGCCGGTCAGCCACGACCGAGAGGCACGCGCAGACACGCACGGCAAGGTCATGTTACTGTGGAGCGACAACTCCGGCGTGTGGCTGAACGAGATCGAGGCGGACGGAATCACTTTCACTCGCGACCCGGCTGCTCGACTCGACCGCGTGCCTTTCTGGCAGGGTTATACTCTCGGCGCCACCACGGATGGCCGCTCAACTACTGCGGTAGCCGTTCACCACTTGGCGCGAGTCACACTATACCGAGCCACAGCAACATTCTTCGTAGAGCACGTCCGGGATGTAGCACTACCATGAGCGCGCAACCAACGTCGCCTAACCCCTATGTAAGGGGTCAAGATGGAAGTTGGGTGAATTGAGTTGGAGAGTTTGTTGAGGCTTTTTCACGAGCATCTCAAAAAGTCCCGTCCCCCAACATGACCAAAGTGCAGCCGTTGACGGTTTCGATGAACGTCGAAAAGATTTCTCGACCTTTTGCCGCTCTCCCGCTAGAAGCCACAAATGCACATGGCCCCCGGCATTTTTCCTGCAAACAAGAAAAGCCCTATTTTCCTGCCCTACCCAGATACACGACATGGGAAAAATCCGTGTCGTATAATCAGTAGTTAGGCGTTGCTCGCGTCTCGTGAAACTGACATCCGCCATCCTCGGCTTCCTCGCACTTGCGGCCGTCATCGTCGCGGGGGTGGTTGTTTACCGCACACGCGCAGCGGAGGCGGCAGTGTGGCGCGACCTTTCTCGCGTCGTTCCCGCGCAGCCACTCGCGCCCGCCGAGGCGCAATTCACCGACGGGCCGCTGTTCGCGAAGCTCGCACCCGACAACAACGAGATTGGTAGCATTCGACTTAACAACGGCGACACTTGGCGATTCGCTTTTCGTTCTCATCACCTCATCGGCGGCCCCGACAGCTTTTCTGTCTTCGCTGGTCCTTCCGGCACGTTTCGAGTTCGCGGCGATTACTTTTGCTGCGAGGTTCAGTTTCCCCGCGACACTGCCTTTAAGGACAGCGCCGAGTTCGTCGCCTTCCTCCGTCGCGTGCATCCTTCCATCAAACCCGTTCAATGAAATCGATCGCAACGCCTAAGCGCTGCAGCGAGCGGCTCCGGCTGTCACGCTGGCTGCTTCCGCCGCCGCCGGTCTGCCCACCATGCAGGTGCCGCGCCGCACTCCGCGGTCGCTGAGCTTGGGGTCGTTGACATTGCACGCGTCCCATGAATCGAACCGTTCCATTTCTACTTTCGGCTATCATGCTTTGCTCGTGCGCCTCATGGCCCGGCAGGCGTTACCCCGAAGTCCGAGCATACGCATACAACCTCAAGGAAGGCTTCCCCGAGCGCATCATTCAGAACGGCAAACTTGGCAAGACGGTCACCAGCAAGACCGGCGTCCTACTTACGCCCCAGCAGACTCAGCGTCTGATCGCGGCAGTCACCGGCAAGCATCCAAGTCATCCACACGCCGCTTGCTTCCATCCGCGTCATGCATTCGTCTTCTACGATGCGGCACATACTCCCGGAGCTACTTTAGAAGTTTGCTTCGAGTGCCTCAACAACCGCAGCGAGCCAAACGGCATTTTCGGCGACTCAGACTTTCCCGCCTTGACCGAGCTTTGCACCGAATTGCGTCTTCCATCCAGCCCTGGCCGAGACTTCCGAAAAGGCTTCGACGAGTTTAGGCACTCTTTCGACAAGCCTCAACCGACTGACACAGGTTCTGTGCCGGGCATACCCGGTCTCGCTCCAGCACCGAAACCGCAATGAACGAATCGCCTATGGTCCACGGAAGGCGCGTCCGGGCGGTGGGCCATTGTTGTTCTTTGCTTCGTCAGGGCGGTGCTGATTCCGGACTCCGCGACTGCCGCCGCCGGGCCGGATTCCGCCGCTTCCAGCGAGGAATATGCGTCACCATTCTCCGGTCCCGGCGGCAAGCAGCGGCTCTCCATGAAAAGGAAGCCCGTGTGGCTATTCCTCGGGTCGCAGTCTTAGTGTGATATTGCCGCCGAACTCGGCCCGCTGGAGCACGTTCCTGTCATCGAGAAAGAACTCCGCGGCGACATCTTCAGGGTTCCGATCGCTGCGCAACGTGAAGTGTGTCCACGTCTGCTTGCTGTCATCGCGCACGACCGTTTCCTTTCCCCTGCATTCGAGGCGATACGTCTCCTGCTGCCGTATCCGCATCTCAAATTCGCTGAAGACGCGATCGACGGACCATTCGCCACCTGCATCGCCTGGCAGCGCGGTGACGATGCGCATCAGCGAAAAAAGCGTCGCCGTGTTTGGCGGGTAATCGAGGATCTGGACCCTGCCTGCTCCCCCGGCGACACCTTCCCAGTTCACGGTCGCCTTGTTGTCGGCGACCGAAACGGTCTGCTGGCTCTGGCCTCCACGATTGAACGAGTTTGCGGAAAACATCCGCTTCATCCGGAGCGTCGCGTTCCGTCCGGCAGTTGTCTTTCGGGCCAGCGAAAAGCCGCCCCCTTTTGTGTTCAGGACTTCGTCCTCCAGGGTGAGACTGTCTCTTTCAACCACGGTTTTCATCGTGAAACGGCCGGTCACAGCGTCTTCACCATTGATGGTCTGGATGTAGTCGTATTCACGCAAGGCGGGGCTGCCAAAGCCGGCGAAGTCAACGCGCGCCTTCTCCAATGGCGGCGCCGGGGGCCGTTTCACTGGCCGGATATCGTCCGGCGGAACGCCGGCGGACAAGAGTGATGCCCGTGGTTGGAGGCAGAACTCGGACAAGGCGGAAACCGGGAAGCTCAGGTCGCCGAGAAGCGAATGACGGCAGGACACCGTGCCGTCCGCGAGCTTGAACGATTGCACCGTGAGCAATCCTCCCCCCGCCAGGCGCAGGCGGATCCCCGGCACGGGTGCCACGGACTTCCCGGCAAATTCGACCATCATCGCGCGGTTCAACGGGAACCCGATGTCGTCCCCTTCGCACTTGACCCGAAGCTCCTCCGGTGTCGCGCCTTCCACGGTGCAAGCCGTTTCGTCGCCATTGACCAGCAATACGACGTCCGGCGACGGCTGTTCCGGCTCCGCGGGTTTGGGCGCGTCGCCCGATGGCGCCGCCGCCTGATTCGCGGACAATGCTTCCTTCGATTTCGCCATCTGTGGGACGGCGCCGACCCACGGAGCGATCCAGAGATTCGAGATGGTGACGGGCGCCTGGGCCACGATGCCGATCACTCTGCCGCGCTTCGGCGATGCTTTGCCGGCCTTGCGTGAAACTTCACCGACGAGCTTCCCATTCACGAACACCGCAAGCTGCCCCGTCTTGCGGTCCGCAATCAGACGGAAACGGCGCGGCTTATTTGGGTCGTCGAACTTTTCGAGGGTAATTTGATTCGGCTGCCGCATAAAGAACCCGCCTCTTTGGGGCGAGTTATCATTAACCCACAACTGGTCTCCATTGCATTGGATCTGGAAGCCGCCGCCCTGCATCGGGTCCGAAAAGAGTTGCAGTTGAAATGACATCTGCCCGCTTTTCGCGGATACCTCGAAGCTGGCTTCCACTTTCTCAGGCATGGCGGCAAGGCTCCGTCCGAACATTTGGTTTCCCCCGTTGTTCCACTGGTTCTGTCCGATGTCTTGCATGCCAAATGCGCCGTCGAGATATCGCCATCTGCTAAGCGTCCCCGGGACGTTCGAGGCGAATCCTCCCGCGCCACGCATCCACTTGTCCCGGTCGGCGACCCCGTCCCATACCGGCACGGCGCCGCCTGCGCCGAAGTAGAGGCTGCCCACGTTTGTCCTGTCCATCTGCAGCGTCCCCATAAGCGGCAGTTTGAAATGCAGTTGCCTGCCGTCGAGTCCGGACAATGCGCCGGTGATCCAGTCGCCATTCCGAAGGCGGGCGACCGCGCTCACGCCGGCCCCTGGTGGAATGACGCCTCCTGCCAGCAGCACCCCGGCGACTCCCCCGCCGCCAATTTCCACCACCCCGCCCTTCGCCGGACGCCACTTCATCGGGCCGTCCGTTCCGGCGCTGAGCGCCGAGCCGCGCAGAATATCCCCATTCTTGAAAACAAGCCTGTCGCCGGCCCCGGTGGCCACGAGTTCTTCCACCGTGCGCCCGGGCGGAAACTCGATGGACCGGATCGATTCCAGCGGCAGCGTGATTTCACCGGCGAAGGATGTCCGGACCGTGATGCGTCCTTCCTGGATCTCGACGGCGGCCGCTTCGAACTCTCCCCGCCGCGCGAGGCGTATCTTGCTGCCAGTCACCTTCCCCGGCGCTGCCGCGTCCGCGCCACCCATACGGATGAACAGCGCCTCCTTCCGCGCAAACTCCTTCCCTCCAAACTGCACCGCGTCCTGGCTGATCGCTTCCAATATTCCCGCCTGACGACCAGTCGCGTCCGTCGAGAGCAGATCCTTTCCCTCCTCGGCAGGCTTCGCGTCCGGCTCGGCGTTTCCATCCCAGGGCCGGACTCGCAGCTTCGCGATGGTCCATGCCGATTCCCCACCCCAGGATTGCGGCTGGAAGGTGAGCGAGCCCCCCGGTGGGATGTTCTTGTTTACCGGCACCGTCCAGTCCGCGACCTTCTTCCCGTCCACAAAGACAAGCAGCTTTCCAGAGCGCCGGTCCTGAAGGATGCGGTAACGCGCGAGCTTCGGCGCGTTTTTTTCCCCCGGAATTGACCCCTGAAAATTCTTGGAGGTCCGTCCGTCGAAAGCGTTGGCCGAGATGTTTGCGGGTTGTATTCCCAGTTGGACATGACCGGACGGAGAATTACCGGGATCCGCCCCGGTGGCGATCATCAGCGTGAGCACCCCGCCCGTGGGCTGCCCGGTGTCACCCGCGGTGAATTCGATATCAACTTTGTCCGGCAGGAATTCAAACGCCCTCCGGATCGGCGAGGGCAATCCTCGCGCGAGAAGACCGGCTTCCGTGGGTTCCCATGCGCCGCCGCCAAAACTCCAGCCCGATATCCCCATGTTGCCCCCCTGGCTGTCAAAGGCATCCGGGGATGTGGCCGGGGACAGGAACAGCCATGCAACCTTGTCGCGCCCGAGCGTCAGCTCCGGAACGGCGTCCAGCTTCATC
>Ga0209086_10004448_pt1 | contig 10404 bp, 8 predicted proteins | sample M_130207_XF_Meta_FD_187312 | JGI IMG/M metagenome (GOLD analysis project Ga0209086, IMG submission 187312) | Freshwater microbial communities from Lake Montjoie, Canada to study carbon cycling - M_130207_XF_MetaG (SPAdes) (version 2) | ecosystem: Environmental > Aquatic > Freshwater > Lake...
CCATGATTAATCAGTTCTAATATTTGTCTACTTGCTTTCATATGTTATTTTTTTTTCAAATTCTAAAACTATATCTCTTTCATATAGTTTATTTTTTACAATTTCTTCAGATTCTCCAAACCTAAAAGATAATCGTTTATTAATACTATAGTTAACAAATTCATTTTCTATTTCCCATCCCAACGATATAATGTCATCTTTACAATCAATCATTGAAAAATAATCAGAATTTTGAATTACATTAAATTTTAATTTGTCGTTTTTTAAAACTGCTACTTTACTTATTAATTCCAAATCAGGTGGTTGTGGGTAACCATTTGCGGGATTTGATTCCCAAGATTCTCCCCAAACATCTTCTAAACTATCAGAAAAAATAAATTCGTATATATTATCTCCTTTGTAGTTTGGTCCTAATTCATTTAAATAAATTAAATAACTCATATAATTTCACCATTAGAAGAAACACCAATTTTACGATTTTTTACTTCAAAAACCAAAATTGATTTTTTAGTTTTACCTAAAAATTTTGCATTTGGGTTTTTTTCAATAATTTGTCTTGATACAACTTCTTGACTAATAGATTCTGATAAATTTTTTATTTTTTTATTAAGGTTACTTTTTTCTTTTTTAATTGACTCATTTAATTGTTTTTCATCTTTACTTAATAAAAAATATTTACTTAATACTTTTTCAATTTTTGATTCTGAAAAAATATCGTCCATTTGATGACTCATTTTAAATGGGTTATTTCTCTTATTGTTACCATATTTATGATGTAAATTTTTGTATGTGTCAAACTCATTATGGTCAAAATCATCATGTCCAAAATTATCATCACTATCAAATGAACGGTAATGGTTAGATTCTCCCATTTCACCTTCAGGATTTGCTGGAGGTTCAGAAGTTACTTCTTCTCCACCCATATCAGTATCATCATCTTCATCATTCATATCATTATTATCCATTGGTTCTTCATCTGATAACTCATCACCACCTTCAAATTTTGACATAATTTCTTCTTTATCTTCATCTTCTAATGAATTTAAATCTAACGCTGATAAAACAGAATTGATTACGTATTTAACATCGTTAGATGACATTTTGTTTTCTTCGTCTGAAGAAAACGCTCTTAATTTTTGAGCTAACTTACCAGTTAATTTTTGAATTGTTTTTAATGTAACAGGTTCGTCGTCGTTTGACATATCATCATCATCAGTTTCAATTTCGTCACCAAAATCTAAATCTTCATCTTCTTCAGGTGAAGGGGTTTCAGTAGGTAATGGTTCTGGAACTGGTGCTGGAGCCGGAGCTGGAGCTGGAGCTGGAGCCGGGGTTGGAGCTGTTGCCGGAGCGGTTTGTTCGTTTTTTTCTCCGAATTTTAAAAAATATTTTGTAGATTCATCACTTTCTCCAAAAAGAGATAAGTTTTCATTAAAACCTTCAATTTTATTAATTTCATTTGAAATAAGATTCAACCTTTTTAGTGCTGTTGAATATGAAGAATAATATTTTCTATTTTTCATAGGTTCAATATACTCATAATTTGAATCTGATTCAGTTATAGTACGTTTAATTACGTATCCACTTTTTTCTTTTTGGATGATATAATTGTTACCATCAGTTAAAGTTTTACTAAATTCAACTGATTTATCTTCATTGATTGATTTAGGAGTGTTCTCATTGTATCTTGAAATTTCAATCATACGATTAATTTTTTCCATTCCTGTGAGTTTTTCACTTCCTATAGGTCTTAAATTTCCCATTTTTTTTATTTTTTTTTAAATAAATTATTTTTATATAAATATATAATTAATTCAAATTGTTATAATTAAAATTAATTATTATAAATTAACCAATTGGTGGAGGGTCAATATCTCCTTTTAAAATATTTGTTATTAATGGTGTAGTTGCATGAGTCCCCCATTTTTTTAATGATGAGTTACATTTTGTTGAAATACGTTCAGCTCCAATATCATCAATAAGCCCATCAACAATACATGTGTAATATCCTAATTTAAGTGTTTTACAAGTAGCCTTAAGACCGTCCTGAGGTGTTTGATATTCTTGTACTTTTGCCGAATTTGTTCCGTAGTTTGTAGAATTTTCTAATCTCCAAGTAGTATTGAAAGGGTTATTATTAGCGGTCCCACTTTCCGCTTGTCTCCAAGCATATAAAAATTTTAAATTTTCTTCCGTTATTGGAGCTCCAACACAATTAAGGATTTGTTCATAAAATTCTTTATCGTCACCAATATTCATTTTACTAAAATCAGACTTTTTTTGAATACCGGTTAAATCAGAATCTACAAAACCTTCTTTAAGTAAAGAAGCGTATAATACTTTTATATCACCACTTGTTAATACATTTTTTTCAGATGATAATAAATATATAAATTTATCAAGGTACTCAACATACTTTGATTTAAACTCATTTGACGCCTTTTCAGTTTCAGGTCCAAATTTTCCATCAACTCCCCATTTTGGTAATAAAAACCCTAAAAATTGGAATGAAGTTTGAATTATTTCAACGTCAGGGTCGTATGGGATTCTATTACCATCTGTTTTAAGATTTTTAAATGTTTTATCAGAAAATGCAATTGATTTAAGTTCTTCTAAAAATTCAGACTTTTCCGCTTTAGTAACTAATTCGTTTTTTATTTCCGAATCAGTTTCAATTCCTGACTTATCTAAATAATCCATAGGGTTCACCCATTTGTTATTTTTTTTAAGTCCAAAATGAAGGTGAGCTCCCGTAGAATTTCCACGTCCACTATCATTAACACCTCCACCTGATAAACCAACAATTTGGTCTTGTTTAACCTCATCGTTTTTTTTAACATCAAATCTTTTTACATGACAAAATATTGATTTAAACCCATTTTGATGGTCAATTATTAATGTTCCCCCGCAATTGCCATTAATTTCGGCATTAATTACTACACCATCGGATGGAGATTTAAGGTTACTACCAGATGCCGCAAAAAAATCAACACCATTATGCGGTCGACCATTTCTCATTTTAAAACTATTGGAGTCATTATATTCTAATTTTCTTTCTAATGGTGATTTTAAAACAATTTCATTATCATCATTTAAATCTTGCTCAGTTAATGATAATTTATTACTCATTAACTTATTTTTAAAATCATATAATTTTCCAATGTACCCATTTCTTCTTAAGGCTTTAAAAACTAAATTTTCATTTGAATACTCACCACCTTCTTCTAATCCACTTGTTCTATATTTTTTTAATTTATCTTTAAATTTGTTAAGTATTTTTAACCCGTCTTCTAAATTTTTATCGGAAGCCTCTTCAATTGCGGAATCAATAATTTGTGTCCATTGATTTGTTTTATTCAAAATAGCTTCTTTATCAATTTCAACTTTTTCTTTGTTAGGGAAACTTTCCCACTTATCAAACAATACGGAATAAACACCAGAACTAAAACTAGTTACTGATTTATCTTGAGCGTATAATTCAACATCAAATCCTTTAACTTTTATATTATACTTTAAATTAAATAGAACTTTTTTAAGGTCCAATAATTCAACATAAAGAGGTCTATGTTTTTCTGGAAATTGTTTAAAATTTATTAAAACGTGTAAATCAACATCTGAAAATTTTGACCAGTTAAAATTAACTAACGAACCTGTTATTATGATATCATCAATAACAACATCAATGTCAAAACTATCTATAAAACGATAAGCAATTTCTAAAAGTCTTTCTCTGACTTCAGGGTAAATTTTATAATTATTAGTAGTGTTATTTGAATCCTTATCTTTATCTGATAACTCCCAAATTTTAAGGTTTAAAGTATTTCTAAGTTTAAAACTAGATAAAATGTTTTTTAAATTACTCATTGACAATAAATATCATAATAAATATTAATATTATATTTTTTTATACTTATATGTTTTTGAAATATTTAAACTAAAAAATTTACCTTGAGATTCAGACATTCTAAATTGAACATGTAGTTTATGAGGGACTTCATAATATTCGTATTTTAAACCATTTTTAAACTCAACTAAAAGTTTTTTAGTTTCAGTATCGTATTCGGTTTTTGATAAGTTACTAGAATCAATTTCATTAATAATCTTTGTACCTTCTATTGTTTCTTTTTTAATTGCCATAATTTAAATATATTAAATTTTATAAAATTATAAACTTAATTTTTAATAGGTTGAGTTTTTTATTTTTATTAGTTATATTTTAAAAAAAACATATGACCGATTCTGTAGAAAATGATGGTAAACAAAAACCAAAAAAAGATTCCGACTCCCCAACACCAGTTTTAGATAACTTTAGTAGAGATTTAATAAAATTGGCGGAGGAAGGTAAACTTGACCCGGTAATTGGACGTGAACGTGAAATAATGAGAATTGCTCAAATTTTATCTAGACGTAAAAAAAATAACCCAATTATTATTGGAGCTCCAGGAAGTGGAAAAACAGCTATTATTGAAGGATTAGCAATAAAAATTTATAATGGTGATTGTCCAAGAAATTTGGCGGATAAAAGAGTAGTTTCATTAGATATGACCTCAATTGTTGCCGGAACTAAATACAGAGGTCAATTTGAAGAAAGAATGAAGGTTATTATAGATGAACTTCAGTCTCAATCTAATATTATTGTTTTTATTGATGAAATACACACAATCGTTGGAGCCGGTAATTCTTCAGGTTCTTTAGACGCATCTAATATATTTAAACCAGCTTTAGCTAGAGGTGAAATTCAATGTGTTGGAGCAACAACATTAGATGAGTATAGAAAAAACTTTGAAAAAGATGGAGCATTAGAAAGACGTTTTCAAAAAGTAATAATTGACCCAACAAGTAAAAAAGAAACCTTAGAAATCCTTAAAAATGTTAAGGATAAATATGAAACTTTTCATAAAGTACTCTATAGTGATGAAGTTTTATCGTTATGTGTTGATTTGTCTGAAAGATATATTACAGATAGAGAATTCCCAGATAAAGCGTTTGATATTATTGATGAAGTTGGAGCTCGTAGTCAGGTTGAAGTTAAAATGCCATTTGTTATTGATGATTTAAAAGAACAGGCACAAAAAATTAAACAACAAAAAATAGATGTCGTTAAAAAACAAAATTATGAAGAGGCCGCAAATCTTAGAGATAAAGAAAAGAAAATTTTAGATAAATTAAGTTCAGAAAAGAAAAAATTTGAAGAAGAACTCTTAATAAAAAAGAAAATAATTACAATTGACTTGGTTTATGAGGTTGTATCAAATATGACTAAAATCCCAATTACAAAATTAAATTTTGACGAAACAGTTTTATTATCAAAATTAGCTGATAATTTATCTGGTAAAGTTATTGGTCAGGAAGAAGCGGTATTAAAAGTTGCAAAATCAATTAGAAGAAATAGGTTAGGTATAAAAGACCCTAATAAACCAATTGGTTCTTTTATTTTTCTTGGGTCAACAGGTGTTGGTAAAACGTTATTAGCTAAAAAATTAGCAAAAGAAATGTTTGGTAGTGAAGATAATTTAATTCGTGTGGATATGTCCGAATATCAAGAAAAACACACTATATCAAGATTAATTGGGGCTCCTAGTGGGTATGTTGGTTATGAAGATGGGGGACAATTAACTGAACAAGTTAAAAATAGACCGTATTCTGTAATTTTATTTGATGAAGTTGAAAAAGCTCATAAAGATATTTTTTCAACGTTACTTCAAGTACTAGACGAGGGACATTTAACGGATAGTTTAGGTAAAAAAATTAATTTTAAAAATTGTGTAATCATTATGACATCTAATATTGGTTCAAAAAAATTACAAGATTTTGGAACTGGCGTTGGATTTAAAACTATTAATAATTCATACGCTGAAGAAGAACATCGTAGAGATGTGTTAAAAAAAGAACTTAAAAACTTTTTTTCTCCTGAATTTTTAAATAGAGTTGATGAAATAGTAATTTTTAACGCGTTGGTTAAAGAAGATATTAAAAAAATTGTAACTATAGAATTGGATGTTCTATCTAAAAGGTTAATTGGTTTAAATTATAATATAACTTTTGATGAAACAGTCTTAAATTTAATTTCTAAAGTTGGGTTTGATGAAACATATGGCGCAAGACCAATAAAAAGAGCTATTCAGGATAAAATAGAAGATTTTATATCTGAAGAAATTATTAAAGGTAACATTATCGAAAATGGTAATTATTCTTTGACTTCAGAAAACAACTTGGTTAAAATACTTTTGCCTGATAATCAAAATGAAATTGAAGAAAAACCAAAAAAAACAAGAAAGAAAAAAAAGATTGATTAAAACTGTTTTTTTGTGTTAAATAAATAATTTGAATCTGGTAAATATTTGTATTTTTTATACGACAGTCCTTCAATTATTTTTTTTCCAACATTAATACCGTTATAAACATCTTCAATAACCACGTACTCATTTCTTGTATGGTATCTATAATACCCAATAGAGATGTTAATACATGAAAAATCAAATAAATGTTTTAAAGCATATATATCGGTATATGGATGTGAACCATATTCTCCAGTACCGTTAAATTCTTCATTTAAAATATTACTTGTTATTTTATGAAAGTCTCCATTTAGTTCAAATAACCTAGTACCCATAGAGATTTCAGTAATCATTCTATTACCAGGAGCGTCAAACTGTATAGCATAACCAACATTTTCAAAAAATGATTTATTTGCTGACCTTGAACCATAACACCCAGTTTCTTCTGAAACAAAAAACGCCGCCTTTAAATTAGGTAATTCTTTAAGTAATTCTAAACAAGCGTAAACTCCACATTTATCATCCCCGCCAATCCCAGTTGGTTTACCTTCGTTATTAAAGGCATTTAAAGATGGTTTCATTATATTTTGAGTGTTTGGTAATATAGTCTCTCGAATGTTAATGGTGTCGATATTATGTACAGTATCTGTATGAGAGACAACACATGGAAAAAATTTAATATTTTGGTCAGTTTGTTTTGTTACATAAATATTCCCCATATCATCAACAAAATATGGTAGATTATTTTCAACTAACCAATTTTCAATAAAATTAATCATTAATTCTTCCTGATAAGTGTGAGTTGCTACAGATAATACACTTTTTAATAATTCATAATTTCTTTCCATAGTACAAATATACTAAAAAATCTTAATAATTAATAATTAAAAAAGTTCTGGTGTATGTAAAAAATTGTTAAATTCATCCAAAGTGAATGACCTTAATTCTCCAGGATTATTTCTAGTCCCAATACCAGAAGTATTTTCGCTTGAAAAATATCTTATTGTAAATTTGTTTGTTGCCGGGTCAAGACTCATAATTTTAAACTTTTCCTTTTTATTTCTTGGAAGTTCATAGGTAAACCCTATAGTGTATTTATCTAAAATTGAAAGAGCCTTTCTATACACTTCTAAATTAGCAAATTTATCAGAATCTAAAAGTTGTTCTAACATTTTATCTAATTCCCAAGAAACGCCGTTATTAAATTCTTCACTACCAAAATCTTTACAATCGTATTCATATAAACTATCGGACCATCCTCCGCCGTGAGAATCATTTAGTAACTTAGTTAAAACATCAGTTATACTTCCATCTTTTACTCCTGTCATATCATATAGAGCTAAAAGAGTTGATACAGTTGTGTAATATTTATATAGTGGTGTTTTAGTTAACATTCCATATTTAATTAAAACATCCCCTAAATCATCGTATACATCGTCAAGAGCTGCGCTTTGTTTGCAGTTATTCATCATACTTGAATAATCATTAATAAATGATTCACATTCACTTTCAAAAGTTTTAAATAAAGTCTGTGAAATATCCTCTAATTTATCCTCTTTTATAGGAAGCATTGATGGTTCTAAATACGATATTATTTCTTTGACCTTATCCATATTTTCATTAGAAAACTCCCTAATAAGATACCCTTCTTTCCAATCTGAATATGCGTAGTCACTCGAAAAAAATACATCATCCGAACCATATTGACTCATAATTACGTTTAAAGCCCACATGTCATTTTCATCAAATCCAAATAACTCAAAAAATTTACTTTCATTAGCAAACGTTAAAGATACCATACTATTACCGGGAGATTTTTCTTTAAATTTAAACCCAGATATTAAATCATCATGTCTTTGTAATTGGTATGAGGTTGTTTCAACCCCATTCTTTATTGATAATAATGCTGTATATATACCGCTAAAACCTACTATTTCTATTAAACGAGATTCTAAAACTGGAAATGTTTTAATAATTTCAGACAATGAAATTTTATCCCCCAAAGGATTAAAAATATGGGTTTCATTGCCCTTACCCTCAATATAAATTGTATAGGTTGACGATTTAAAAGACTCTTTAGTTATTTCTTTTTTATTAATAATAAAATACAAGACACCATTATTATAATTTTTAAAATAATTTCTTTCTACAAAATTAGGTCCAAAATACTTAGCCCCATCGTAATTTTCAACTTCAACTAACATCAAATCGTCAGTATCATATAAAACCCTAGAATGTTCATAAGCTAAGTTTTTATTTTCTTCTTCTTGTTCTGGCATATTTATAAATATGTTTAAGAATAAATATTAAAAATTTGATAATTGTCAAATTATAATTATATTTGTATCTTAATAATCGTTCATTAACATATTGGGGGCGCTTTGGATTTGACAGGTTTTTTCTGTTAATTGGGGCACGTCGAGGCTAAACTAACCTTGTAAAAACTGGTTTACTTTTCAGGTGATAACATCATCAACAAACTTTCATCAGTTGGATTAATCCGTACTGAGGAAGTTGCTGTAGCTTAATTAGATTAAGTAACAGTTTCGGGTCGGCGGACATATAACCTAGGAACAGAAGTCCTTGCAATGGTGTAGACTCTACCCAAAAAGAGACAAGTGGAAGTTAAGTTCTTGATAAATCGAACCACTATAAAATAAGAGAATTAAGTATTTTTGGAAAGTTAGAAAACTTTATACTAAGCGTGTAGTCCTGGTTAATCGGGGTTACTTGGACGAGGGAGTCGGAGCCCTCCGCCTCCACCAATTAAAAAACCCCACATATAAGTGGGGTTTTTTGTTAATTCTTTTCAGAGTCAATTGACTTGTTTAAAAATTTGTCAATTCGTTTGTCGGTGTAACTTCTAGATTCATTAAAATTTTCATCAATTGAGCGGTGTACACTGTTAACGGTCTCTTCAATATTTCTATTGAAAGCTTCCATATGAAGATTAACCTCTCTTTTGTTGTCATCAAATCTTCTATGGTTACATTCTAAATCCCATTTATAAGACTCTTTGAAATTTTCTAAATCATTTTTTGTTTTAATCACCTTAACTAAACCCCAAACAATTAGACTACAAAAAATTAGACTAATAATCGAAAGAATACCTAAAGAAAAATAATACATTTCCATGTTATTAAATTTTTAGTTTTTATACCTCAAGGGTACCATAATAATATTAAAGATTTTTCAAAAAGAAAGGGAGGTCTGACGGCTAATCAAACCTCCCTATTTAGCCTTTACCCAGTTGTTAGAACGTAAATTGGATATTATACGAAAGTAGTTTGTGACGTTACTTTTTTTTGGTAATTCTAACAAAACCGTTTATTCAATTGTTTCATTTTTAGTTAACCACTAAAATAGAAGACTGTTTATAAAACAAAACTTTCTAAACAAAAGTGACATGAGTTTTTTTGGTTTGAACTAACCTGTGACATCCGAAGTCATAAAAAGTGTTTATTTTTTAATCTTTTTGGATGTGGTACCAAAATGTGATAAATTAACTAAATCACCAATAAAAAACCTTTCATTTTATTTTTGCAAGTTTTAGTTCATTGCTGTTGTTATGAAGGAAACAACTTGGGAACCACTTGTATTGTAATGAGGTATCATCTCCAGTGTTTAATTTAATAAACAATTTTTGTTACAATATTTAATTTAGGCTGAGAATACACCTATATGTGAGAATCTTTTAAAGGATTATTAGTTCCCTTTGTTTCCACCATCTTTTGAATGGTAAGTCTCATCGCCGATTAGTTAGACTAATCACTCCTAAAGGTTTCAACTACTCTTTTACTACTCCACTCTCCTTAACCTTGCGAGTTAACTCAGGATTCGACTCCTTAGAGGTTTTTGGTAAAAATATACTTCGACTTGCGGTCTTAGTATGCCATGGACAACCCATGACTATGTAGGCGACTTTCATCAAAACCTGATGAACACTTTTGCTTATATTTAGTTTAATTTTACTTAAAATTTGGTATAAGTTTTATGTGTCGTGGATGCGTCCAAGTAGAGGTCCATCTTAAGCTTCAACTCCTTTTGAGAATCAAAATGCTTTTCTACTCAGTGAAATATCCCTATCTCAATATTTTAAGATTACTTCAAACATACATCTTGGCGG
>Ga0209086_10004451_pt1 | contig 10399 bp, 9 predicted proteins | sample M_130207_XF_Meta_FD_187312 | JGI IMG/M metagenome (GOLD analysis project Ga0209086, IMG submission 187312) | Freshwater microbial communities from Lake Montjoie, Canada to study carbon cycling - M_130207_XF_MetaG (SPAdes) (version 2) | ecosystem: Environmental > Aquatic > Freshwater > Lake...
CACGGCACTCGGCCTGATGCTGCTGGCCGGCGCACAGGTCGAAGCCCTGCGTGCCCCGATCAACTACCGCGCGTTCGATGGCCTCTCACCCATCTTCGCCAGCCTGCGCGACGCCCCTCCGGGCACTCTGGTCGCCTGTTACCCCTTTCCGCCGCCGCGCGAAGCGTTCCACAATGTCGACTGCATGCTGGCCTCCACGCAGTTCTGGCAGCCGCTGGTGAACGGCTACTCGAGCTTCATGCCCGAGAGCTACACGCGGTCGGCCGCCGCGCTCGAGGCGTTTCCCGAGGGCGATACGCTGGCGTATTTGAAGGGGCTCGGCGTGACGCATGTCATCGTGTTCCCTGGCAAAGTGAGTGCGCCGCGACTGGAGCGGATGCACGCGCACTCGGAGCAGTTGGTGCTGTGGAAGGCGGACGAGTCCGCGCGGATCTACCTGTTGAAGTGACGGGCGGACCTAACGGTCCGCCGCGACGCATGGCGCCGGTTCGGGGCGTGGATACACGACGATGATCGACGGAAAGACACTCGCAGTGGTACTGCCTGCCTACAACGCAGCCGCCACCCTCAAGGCCACCGTGGACGAACTCCCGTCCATCGTCGATCACCGCATCCTGGTGGACGACGGGAGCAAGGACGACACCGTGGCGGTGGCGCGCCAGCTCGGGCTCACCACGTTTGTGCACGACGGCAACTACGGCTACGGCCGGAACCAGATGACCTGCTACCGCGAAGCATTGCGGGCCGGGGCCGACATCGTGGTGATGGTGCACCCCGACTACCAGTACACGCCGAAGCTGGTGACGGCCATGGCCAGCATGATCGCCTACGACGTCTATGACGTCGTGCTCGGCTCGCGCATCCTGGGCGGCACGGCCCGGTCGGGTGGCATGCCGCTCTACAAGTACGTCTCGAACCGCCTGCTGACCGCGGCGCAGAACTGGCTGCTCGACGCGAAACTCTCGGAGTACCACACCGGCTACCGCGCCTTTGGCCGGAAGGTGCTGGAGACGTTGCCGCTGCTCGAGAACTCGGACGACTTCGTCTTCGACAACCAGATGCTGACGCAGTGCCTCTACTTCGACTTCAGGGTGGGGGAGGTGTCGTGCCCGACGAAGTACTTCCCGGATGCGTCGTCGATCAGCTTCCGTCGCAGCGTGACGTACGGGTTGGGTGTGCTCGGCACGTCGGTGCAGTGTGCACTGCAGCGCCGCCGTCTGCGGAGCTACCGGATGTTCGACCCCGCCGGACGCCGCCTCGATTCGACGGTCACGAGGTAGCCGACGGATGGTAAAGTCTCGGCGACCATGCCGAGACCGCATTCCTTCCGACTGTCTCTTTTCCTGACATTTCTTGCCGTTGCCGCGGTGGCCGCTGCGCAGCCTCGCCCAGGCGGGCAGGCCGCACCGGCCAACGCCCATCGCGCCGTGGCGACGAAGGTGGCCGAGAGCCCGACCGTAGACGGCGTGCTCGATGATGCCGCGTGGGCACAGGCCCGGGTCGTCGACACCTTCACCCAGATCGAGCCGGCCGAAGGGCAGCCCGCGAGCGAGCGCACCGAGGTGCGCATGATCTTCACGGGGTCGACACTCTACGTCGGTGTGCAGCTGTTCGACAGCGACCCGACGAAGATCGTCACCACCGACTCGCGCCGCGATTCCGCGCTGTCGGGGCAGGACTCGTTCCAGATGATCTTCGACACCTATCACGACAAGCAGAACGGGTTCATCTTCGGCACCAACGCCGCCGGCATTCAGTACGACGCCCAGGTGCGCAACGAGGGTGAGACGCTGCGTGGCGGACCGCCGACCGGCCTGGCCGGCGGCAACAGCAGCGGTGCGGGCGCCGGCATCAACACCAACTGGGACGGGTCGTGGATGGTGAAGACGGCGCGGAACGACAAGGGGTGGAGCGCCGAGTTCGCCATCCCGATGAAGACGCTGCGCTACGGTCCTCCGCCGCAGACCTGGGGCGTGAACTTCTCACGCAACATCGAACACAAGCGCGAGGTCGTCTACTGGTCGCCGGTGTCGCGTATTTACAGCATCACGCGCCTGTCGTCGGCTGGTGAGCTGACCGGGCTGAGCGTGCCGGCCCCCCGCGACTTCAAGCTCATCCCCTACGTTGTCGGGTCGGCCAACCGCAACTTCGCGAACAAGAACGAGACCGGGTACGACCGCACCGGCGATTTCGGCATCGACGGCAAGATCGGCGTCACCTCGAGCATGACGCTCGACCTCACCTACAACACCGACTTCGCCCAGGTGGAGGTGGACGAGCAGCAGATCAACCTGACGCGATTCAACCTGCTGTTCCCGGAGAAGCGCCCGTTCTTCCTCGAGAATCGCGGGCTGTTTGCGGTCGGCCGTCCGGGCGAGATCGACCTGTTCTTCAGCCGCCGGATCGGCATCAACAGCTCGGGTACCCTCGTCCCGATTCAGGCGGGCGCGCGCCTCTCCGGCAAGGCGAAGGGGGCCAACGTCGGCCTCCTGAACATGCAGACCGAGCGCGTCGGGAACACGTCGGCGAACAATTTCACGACCGCGCGGGTCAGCAAGGACCTCGGCAGGCGCTCGGGGCTCGGCGCGATCTTCGTGAACCGCACCGGCACCGGCGACAGCGCGGGCGCCGATAATTACAACCGCACGTTCGGTATCGACGGCAAGTACGGCATCAAGGAAGCGATGACGCTGAGCGGCTTCGCCGCGAAGACCGAGACGCCGGGGCTGAAGGGCAAGGACTACGCGTTTTCGTCGGCGTTCGACTTCCGCACGCGCAAGTACGAGGCAACGGCTAGCTACGCGGAGGTCGGCGACGACTTCAACCCCGAGGTCGGCTTCCTCGAGCGCGAGGACGGCTACCGGCAGACGAGCCTCGTGGCGCGCCGACGCATTCGCACGCCGGCGCTTGCGAAGCTGGGGTTGCGCGAAGTGGAGCCGCACGCCAGCTACGAGAGCTACTGGGGATTCGATGGCTACCAGGAGACCGCGACACTGCACATCGATAACCGGCTCGATTTCGAGAACGGCTACTCGCTGACGTCGACGGCCCTGAACGTCCAGTTCGAAGGGCTGCGCAAGCCGTTCGAGGTCTACCCTGGCGTGGTGGTGCCGGCCGGCAGCTATCGCAGCCCGTACCTGTTCGCGCAGATGAGCAGCGACCGGCGCAAATGGATTTCAGCGGGAATGAGCGCGAACCTGGGTGGATTCCTCTCGGGCAGCCAGATCAGCCTTGGACCGTCGATCACTGTTCGTCGCGGTGGCCGGATGACGTCGACGCTGCGCTTGACGCGCAACGACATCGATCTGCCGCAGGGGGCGTTCATCACGAACCTCGCCACCGCGCGCGCTACCTACAACTTCTCGACGCTGATCAATGCGTCGGGGCTGTTGCAGTACAACGACCGCACCAAGCGCTGGTCGACGAACCTGCGGTTCAACTGGCTGCGCACCGCCGCCAGTGGCCTCTATATCGTCTACAACGACACCGAGTCGTTCAACGGTGTGGGACCGGTGAGCCGCGCGTTCATCGTCAAGTACGGGCACCAGTTCGACGTGCTGAACTAGCAAGTCCGGCTGAAGCCGGACACTACGCCTACGACGCGTGATAGCCGTAGTGTCCGGCTTCAGCCGGACGGCTTATGCGTAGACGTAGAAGCCGCGGCCGGATTTCCTTCCCAGGTGTCCGGCCGCCACCATCCGGCGGAGCAGCGGGCACGGGCGATACTTCGGGTCGCCCAGCCCTTCGTGCAGCACGTTAAGGATGGCCAGGCAGACATCGAGCCCGATGAAATCGGCCAGCGTCAGCGGCCCCATCGGGTGATTCATCCCGCCCTTTATCACCGCATCGATCGCCTCCGGCGTGCCCACGCCCTCCATCACCGCGAAGAACGCCTCGTTCAACATCGGCATCAGGATGCGGTTGGCGATGAAGCCCGGATAGTCGGCGGCCTCGACGCCGTTCTTGCCGAGCGTCGTGCACAGCTCCGTGGCCACCTGCATCGACTCGTGCGAGGTCGACTGGCCGCGGATCAGCTCCACCAGCGTCATCAGCGGCACGGGGTTCATGAAGTGCATGCCGAGCACCTTGTCGGGGCGCTTCGTGGCGGCGCCGAGCAGGGTGATCGAGATCGATGAGGTATTCGACGAGAGGATCACCTCGGGGCGCGTGAGCGCATCGAGGCGCGCGAACAGATCGCGCTTGGCCTCGGCGTTCTCGACGATGGCCTCGACGACGTAGTCGGCATCGGCCAGGGCGTCGATGGTGGTGAAGGTGCCGAGCCTGGCCAGGGTGGCGTCTCGGTCGGCCGCCACCAGCGTGCCCTTCTCGACGAACTTCGCGAGGCTCTTGTTGATGGCGGTCCGTGCGCGTTCGAGCATCGGCTGCGCCACATCGACCAGCCGCACGTCGTAACCCGCCTGCGCGAACACCTGCGCAATACCGTTGCCCATCGTGCCCGCACCCACTACGCCGATTGTCTTCAGGGTCATCGCTGTTGTCCGGTCCTTGGTCTGGGAGAGCGCGACGGCTGGCGCCGACGGCTAGAGCATCTCGATCGCGAGTGCGACGCCGTTGCCGCCGCCGAGGCACAGCGTGGCAATGCCGCGCTGCAGGTGGCGGTGCTGCAGGGCGTACAGCAGCGTGGTGAGGATGCGTCCGCCGCTCGAGCCGATGGCGTGGCCCAGAGCCACGGCGCCACCGTTGACGTTGACGCGCTGTTCGTCGAGTTCGAGTTCCTGCATCACGGCCAGCGCCTGTACGGCAAAGGCCTCGTTCAGTTCCACCAGGTCGACGTCGCCAAGCGTCCAGCCGGCCCTCGCGACCACGCGCCGCGTCGCTTCCACCGGGGTCATCAGCACCAGTTTCGGCACCAGTCCGCTCGTGGCCTGAGCGACGATGCGCGCCATCGGCGTCAGGCCAAGCGCGTGCGCCCGGGCGGCGGACATCACGACCAGCGCCGAGGCGCCGTCGTTGACCGGCGGCGCATTACCGGCCGTGACGGTGCCGTCCTTCCTGAATGCCGGCTTGAGCGCGCGGAGCGCTTCGACGGTCGTGTCGGCGCGAATCGATTCGTCCCGGTCGAACAGCGTGACGCTACCGTCGCGCTGGGGCAGTGACACCGGCAGAATCTCGTCGGTGAAGGCGCCGTCTGCCGTCGCCGCGGCAGCCTTCTGGTGGCTGCGCACGGCATACGCGTCCTGCGCCTCGCGCGTGACCGAGAACTGCGCGGCGACCACTTCGCCGGCGTTGCCCATGTGATAGTGCTCGAAGGCGCACCACAGGCCGTCGTTGATCATCGAGTCGACGAGCGGGGCGTGGCCGAGCCGTGCACCGTCCCGCGCCTTCGGCATCAGGTAGGGGCAGTTGCTCATCGACTCCATGCCGCCGGCGACGGCAATCTCGATGTCGCCCGTGGCGATGCCCTGGGTCGCAAGCATCACCGCCTTCAGTCCCGAGCCGCAGACCTTGTTGATGGTGAGTGCCGCGACGTGGTTCGACAAGCCGCCGCGCAGGGCGGCCTGGCGGGCGGGGTTCTGGCCGAGGCCCGCCGAGACGACGTTGCCCATGATGCATTCATCGACGGCGTCAGGGTCAATGCCGGCGCGACGCACGGCTTCCGCCACGACGAGGGCGCCGAGTTGTGGAGCGGTGTGGGCCTTGAGGGAGCCCTGGAACTTGCCGGTGGCGGTGCGAACAGCGCTGACGATGACGGCTTCGTTCATGGTGTTCTGCCTGAAGGGCAGCCCCGGCGCGTTGGCCCTGGGCCTGCGATGGGGAGTCGGCTATCGACGGATTCTGAGTTCGCGGACGGCGTCGGGGCCGAGCATGCTCTGGATACGCGAAAGGATCAGGCCGGAGGCGCGCATGATCGCCGAGCCCCACTGTGCCGTCTGCACGTCCACGAGCAGCACGCCGTCTTCGAGGCGTACCGCGCTGACCCGCGCCATCTGCGTGCCGACGGCCGAGCGCCAGGCAAAGTCGACCTTGCCGGCCGAGAGGGGCGCCCGCCGCACAATCTGGGCGAGCGCACCCGGTAATCCCTGTCCAATCGGCTGCCACGTCACGGTTCAGAAATCTTATCATTCAGCATGCGCCTCATCCTCGCGTCTGCCTCGCCCCGCCGCGCCGAACTCCTCACCTCCGCCGGCTACCGCTTCGAGGTGCAGAGCGCCGACATCGACGAACGGGTCACGCCCGGAGAGGCCGCCGAGGATTACGTCCAGCGGTTGGCCGTCGAGAAGGCTCGCGCCGTCCTCGAACGGACCAACCCGCAGGGTGACGACGTCTTAGTCCTCGGGGCCGACACCACGGTGGTCGTCGACGGCGAGATTCTCGGAAAGCCGGAGGATGACGAGGATTCGACGCGCATGGTCCGGTTGCTGGCGGGGCGTCCTCACCGGGTTCTCACCGGCGTCAGCCTGTGCTCGCGTTCTCTACGACTGGAGGCGGTGGATGAAACGCTGGTGTTTTTCCAGCCGATGAGCGACAACGACGTGCACTGGTACGTGGCGAGCGGGGAAGGGCGCGACAAGGCCGGGGCATACGCCATCCAGGGGCTGGCGTCTAGGTTCATTCCCCGTATCGACGGGTCGCATTCGAACGTCGTGGGGCTGCCCGTGGCGGTCGTGGCTGAGTTGATCATCAGGGCTGAATCACGATTGCGTTTTCTTGCATCGATGCGGTAGTCGAGCTATTCTGGTCGCGACTCAGATTCCCGGAAGTCCTTATGACACACCGATATATGAAAATAGGTATCACCTCGGTCGTCCTGGTGCTCGCCTTCACCGGGATGCTGTGGTCGACCCTTCGCGAGGGGACCGAGTACTACAAGCACGTGGACGAAGTGACCTCCAACGCGCAGGAGTGGGAGGGCAAGCGCCTGCAATTGCACGGGTTCGTGGTCGCGAATTCGATCCTCGTGAAGCCGGATACCCTCGAATACAAATTCAAGGTCCAGAACAACGGCCAGATCATGGACGCCAGCTATAGGGGCGTGGTGCCGGACACGTTCAAGGATCGTCCTGGCGAAGAAGCCGAAGTCGTGCTGAAGGGGCAGTTGAGCCAGGCTGGCTTCTCGGTGGAAGCGAACGGGATCATGGCCAAGTGCCCCTCGAAGTACGAGGCTGAGAAGAAGAAGCTCGGACAGGTCGGGTAGATGGCATCCCTCGGCTCCTTCCTGCTGTGCGCCTCCTTCGTCGTCTGCGCCTACTCCGCTGTCATCTCGGTCGTCGGCGCCCGGCAACGGTCGCGACGGCTGATTGAGAGCGGAGTCGGGGCGTTCTATCTGGTCTGCGCACTCATGACCTGCGCCACGGCGGTCATGATTAACGCGTTCCTGACCAACGACTTCACCATCAAGTACGTCCAGCACTACTCGGACACGGTCCAGCCGCTGTTCTACAAGATCACCTCTTACTGGGGTGGTCTTGACGGCTCGATCATGTTCTGGGTGTTCCTGCTCTCGGTCTTCGGCTCGATTGCGGTGTACGTGAACCGCGAACGCTACCGGGAACTCATCCCCTACGTGATCGCCACGATCTCGTCGGTGCAGATGTTCTTTCTGTACCTGATGGTGGTGCACAAGAATCCGTTCACCACTTTCCTGACGAACGTCCCCGCAGAAGGCACCGGGTTGAATCCGCTCCTCCAGAATTACTGGATGGCGATTCATCCGCCGTCGCTCTACACCGGCTTCGTCGGCATGACGATTCCGTTCGCGTTCTGCATCGCCGCGCTGATCACCGGACACCTCGACGACTCGTGGCTGCGCGCCGTGCGCCGCTGGACGATGATCAGCTGGCTGTTCCTCACCTTCGGCCTGACGCTCGGCATGATCTGGGCGTACGAGGAACTCGGCTGGGGCGGCTACTGGGCGTGGGACCCGGTTGAGAATGCGGCCCTGCTGCCGTGGTTCACGGCCACCGCATTCCTGCACTCGGTGATGGTGCAGGAACGGCGGAGCATGCTGAAGATCTGGAACGTGTCGCTGGTGATCACGACGTTCTTCCTGACGATCTTCGGCACCTTCATGACCCGCTCTGGGGTGGTGCAGTCGGTGCACGCATTCGGCGAAGACAAGATGCTGGCGTGGCTGTTCACCGTCTTCATGGTGGTCATTCTCACGTTCAGCTTCGGTCTGGTGATCTACCGGATGCCGATGCTGCGCGCGCGCACCAACGAGCTCGACTCGTGGGTCTCGCGTGAGGCGGCCTTCCTCATCAATAACTGGATCCTGCTGTTTTCGGCCTTCTTCGTCCTCTTCGCCACGATGTTCCCGACGTTGAGCGAAGCGGTGACCGGCACGCGCATCACCGTCGCCGGCCCGTTCTACAACCAGTGGATGGCGCCGATCGGCCTGATCCTGTTGTTCCTCACCGGCGTCGGCCCCCTGCTGGCGTGGCGCAAGTCGACGATGAAGAACCTGCGCGACCAGTTCGTCATCCCGATCGTGCTCTCGGTCGTCGTTGGCGGCGGCCTCTATGCCTTCGGCCTGCACGTCTGGTCGTCGGGGTTGTGCTTCGCGCTGGCGGCGTTCGTTTTCGGCACCATCGCGCAGGAGTTCTGGCGCGGCACGAACATCCGCAAAAAGAACACCGGCACCGACTTGCTCACCGCTATGGTGGGCCTGGTCGGGCGCAACAAGCGGCGCTACGGCGGCTACGTGGTGCACCTCGGCATCGTGCTGATGTTCCTCGGCTTTGCCGGCGGCGCCTACAAGCTCGATGAGCAGGTGCTGCTCAAACAGGGCCAGTCGACCGATGTCGGCAAGTGGACCTTCCGCAACGACGGTATCAAGGTCAGCGACGACGGTCAGAAGCAGATGACCACGGCGTACATCGCGGTGCTCGAGGACGGCAAACAGATCGACACGATGTATCCCGCGCGCTGGGTCTTCCATCGTCACGAGGATTCGCCGACCACCGAGGTGGGGATCCGCCGCGGCATGTGGGAAGACCTCTACCTCGTCCTGCCGGCGACCGACCCGACGATGATGGCGGCGCAGACGGCCACCCTGCAGATTGTGGTGAACCCGCTGGTCAACTGGATCTGGCTCGGGTTCGGCATCATGGCGTTCGGCACCATCATCGCCATGCTTCCGGAGCGCGCCTACTCGTTCGCGACGGCGAAGAGCGCAGCCGAAATCGCGGGCGCCACCGCAATGATCCTGCTGATCATCTTCCTGGCCTCAACGCCGGCGTTCGCACAGGAGCCGTCGAACATGCACGACCCGAGTGCCTCGACCGCGCCGGTGGGGGCCACGTCGGAGTTCGAGAAGCAGATGCGGCGTGAGCTGGTCTGTATCTGCGGCGACTGTGCGCACTATCCCTTGTCCGAGTGCACGTGCGGCACCGCCGCGCAGATGCGCGGCGAGCTGGCGACACAGATTGCGCTCGGCAAGGACCGCGACCAGATCCGTGACTGGACGGTAGAGCGCTACGGCAGTCAGGAACCGCTCGGCGCGCCGATCGACAAGGGCTTCAATCGCCTCGCCTGGGTCCTGCCGTGGTCGGTGGGCGTGGGCGCGGCGGCGGCCGTCGGCTTCGTCGCGATGCGCTGGTCCAGGAATAACCGGACGGAAGACTCGGACCCGATCGGGTCGTCGGCTTCCGATCCAGAACTGAACGATCGCCTCGACGATGAGCTCAGAAACCTCGACTGAGCACCGGCTTCGGCCGGACGCTCCCGCCCAGCCAGGCATGCATCCCTGGCAATTCTTCGTGCTTGCCGGTCTTGGCTGCGCAACGGCCGTCACCTTCCTCATCCGGGGACAGGGTGTCATGGCGGTGCTGCTGGTCTCGCTGCTGATGGCGACGACGACGCTGGTTGGCATCGCCGCCCTGCGTGCGCTGCGCCCACTGGTGTCCGATCACGAAGACCGCAGCGCCGTCATCGGCGAGCGGACGCGTGCCGCGCTCGAGCAGGAGAAGGCGAACACCCTGCGCACCATCAAGGAACTCGAATTCGACCGCGCGATGGCCAAGATGTCGGAGGCCGACTTCAACGAGATGTCGGTCCGCCTGCGCGCCCGTGCCGCCCGTCTCATGAAGCAACTCGATGCCGGCACCGGCTATCGACCGAAGATCGAGGCCGATCTCCTGAAACGCCTCGGCAACACCGGCGAGGGCAAGGCCTCCACCATCACCGAGCGGTCGTGCCCGAAGTGCTCGACACCGAACGACACAGACGCGCGCTTCTGCAAGAACTGCGGGGAGCGTCTCTCATGAGGCTCACCGCATCAGTCCGTCGTTTCCGCTCGTTCACGGTGCTCGCCGCGTGCGTCGTCGCGCTGCTGGCGGGCAGCGGGTCTGCCACGGCGCAGATGCCGGACATGGCGCAGGCGTCGGGAATTCCCAGGCCGGTCGACGATCTCCCGGTCGGGTCTGTCTCGGTACGCGTG
>Ga0209086_10004453_pt1 | contig 10395 bp, 9 predicted proteins | sample M_130207_XF_Meta_FD_187312 | JGI IMG/M metagenome (GOLD analysis project Ga0209086, IMG submission 187312) | Freshwater microbial communities from Lake Montjoie, Canada to study carbon cycling - M_130207_XF_MetaG (SPAdes) (version 2) | ecosystem: Environmental > Aquatic > Freshwater > Lake...
CGGGGGAATTGGACACCCCTGTGAACTAAGGTCGGGACGCCGTGTTTCTTAAATCTCTTACTCTCAAAGGCTTCAAGTCATTCGCCGACACCACCGTGATGGACCTCGAACCCGGGGTGACGGTTGTGGTTGGTCCCAATGGTTCAGGAAAGTCAAATGTCGTTGACGCCATTGCGTGGGTGCTGGGTGCCCAGGCCCCAAGCGCTGTTCGAAGCCAGAAGATGGACGATGTCATCTTTGCGGGTACCGCTAAGCGCGCTGCGCTCGGTCGAGCCGAAGTCACGCTCACGCTTGATAACTCGTCTGGCTTGCTGCCACTTGATGCTTCAGAAGTCAGTGTCAGTCGAATCTTGTTCCGCACTGGCGAAAGCGAATACGCGATCAACGGTGTGTCGTGCCGATTGCTCGACGTTCAAGATCTTTTGTCTGATGCCGGCGTGGGTCGCCAGCAACACGTCATCGTCAGCCAGGGCCAAATTGACGCGGTCTTGAATGCCCGTCCCGAAGATCGTCGTTCGATCATTGAAGAAGCCGCCGGCGTTTTGAAATTCCGCAAGCGCAAAGAAAAAGCAGAACGTCGCCTTGAATCTACTGAAGCGTCTTTATTGCGTGTTCAAGATTTGTTGCGTGAAGTGCGTCGTCAATTGCGCCCACTTGAGCGTCAGGCCGAAGCTGCTCGCCGACACGGCGATCTTGTCGCAGAACTTAATGCTTTGCGTTTGTTCTTGTCAGGTCGTGAAATTACGACCTTCCGTCGTCGTCTCGAAGCATTGGCTGTTGAACGAACTAATGCCGGAGACAAAGAAAATGAACTGCGTCATCTTTTAGCCGAGCTTGATACCAATGTCATGGCTGACGAAGCCGAATTGTCGGCTCGTGGTGACAGCGGGCTGAGCGATGAACTCGTTCGAGTTGAGCAATTACGTGAACGCGCCCGCGGTATTTCAATGTTGCTCGTCGAGCGTCGCCGTTCGTATGAACGTGATCGTGGCGCAATGATGGACTCTGGCGTTGTCGCCAATCTTGAAGCCGATGCATCAAGACTCACGACCGAACTCTCCGAAGTTGAATCGGCGATAGAACGTCTTGAGCCTGAAAGTCTTGAGTTGGCCAATGCCGAAGCCGCTTTCGAAGGTGAGCGTCACGAGGCAGCCACGTTGTTTGATCACATCTCATCAACAACGTCAGCAGCAAGTGCCGCCGCCGAAGTTCGTGGTGAATTGCGCACGTTGCGGGCATCAGTTGAATCGGCAGATTCTGAATATCGTCGTCTGTCGGCGCGCATGCAGACTTTGTCTGAGCGCAACGGGCGATACACGACTGAAATTGAGCGTCTCCGTAACGAATGTGAACGTGCACAAACCGTTGAGGTACCGCTCGTTAACGAAGTTACCGAAGCAGAAGCGCGACGTTTGTCGGCAGAAGCCGAACTTGAAAGAGCGTTGTCGACTCGAAATGCAGTGGCGGCCGAACTGGCACGTTGGCAAGCCCGTAGCGAGGCATTGCAATTGGCGCTTGATAGCGCGCGTGCTCGCGCCGGAGCCGAAAAGTTGAAAGATGTTGCTGGTGTTGTCGGAACATTGCTCGACCTCGTTGTTATTGACGAAGGCTGGGAAGCATCAGTTGAAGCTTCGCTCGGAGAGGCATTGCTGTCGGTTGTTGTTGAAAATACCGAATCTGCACGTCGTGCTTTGGCGCACCTGCGATCTGCCTCAACCTCGGGAGCGGTATTGGCTTTGGGTGCTAAGTCCGAAGTTGTCGTCACTGGCCTTGTGCCATCGGGTGCACTGCGAATTCGCGATCATGTTCGTTCAACTCGCAAAGATGTTTCCGATCTCCTAGATATTCTCCTCGCGACGTCGGTGCAAGTCAAAGACTGGACCGCTGCTGTTGACGCAGTCATGAGTGATCCGCGTTTGGTTGCAGTCACCCCAGAAGGTGACCGCTTCTCGACAACTGGTTGGCGCATTGGGGTGGCCGGTGGTGGCGCAACAGGCGCCGCGCTTGAAGATGCATTAAACAATGCCGAATCATCGAAAGCCGATCTAGCCGTTCGTGATGAAGCGGTACGTATTGCCCAAACCGAACAACAAGCCGCCCGTTCGCGTGAATCAGAACTACAAAAGAGACTTGATGCCAACGATGCTGCATTCACCGCGGCATCTGAAGCGTTGGCGCGTGTTCAAAGTGAACGACGAGAGGCTGCGACTGAGTCGGAAGGTTTATTGCCAACGCTCGGCGAAATTGAAGAGCGACTCAATCGATTGAAGGCCCGCGTTGCCGAACTCGAACATCTGGTTCCGTCACTTGAGCACGAAGAAGCAGCCGAAGCCGAAGCCGCCAAGGCACGAGGCGAAGCACGGGCAACTCTTGAAGCTCAATCTGCGTTGTTGTCGGGTCGTCGTCGCGACCTTGAAGTGCGCTCAGCCGGACTTATTGAGCGTAAGCAATTCACTGAAGCACGGTTAGCCGAAACTGAACAACGACTTGAGGCCGACGCGGTTGCCCGCTCTGAAGCTGCTGGACATCGCGAAAAGATCGAGAAAATTCTCGTTGCAACAGAGCGCTTGTCGCTCATTGTTGACGCACATCGTCATGTCATCGAATCTCGCTTAGCCGTATTGCACGAGAAGCGTCGTCGCCAGAGCGATGAGGTGCGTGCACTTGCGACGCATCTTGACGAGATGCGTAAAAAGCGATCGGAGACCGAGCGCGAACTTGAAGTAGTGCGCGAGCGATCACGTCGTTCTGAAGTTGAAGAAGCCGAAGTCAAGATGCGTCTTGAAGCAACAGTTGAAACTTTGCGTCGCGACCTTGATGTCGAACCTGCAGTGGCCGAAGCCGCTGAAATGCCCGAACTTCCTGAAGGCATCACAGCACCAGCGCGAACTCGCGATCTTGAACGCGAACTGCGCCTAATGGGCCCAATTAACCCATTGGCACTTGAAGAATTCAATGAATTGCAAGAGCGCCACAAGTTCTTGGAAGAGCAACTTGAAGATGTGCGCAACACCCGTCGTGAGTTGATGCGTGTGATCACTGCTGTCGACAACGAAATTCAATCGGTGTTTGCTGCAGCCTTCGCTGATGTGAGTGTCAACTTCACACAACTGTTCGGCAACTTGTTCCCAGGTGGAACTGGTCGCTTGGTGCTGACTAATCCCGATGATTTGTTGAACACCGGTATTGAAGTTGAAGCCAAGCCTGGTGGCAAGAACGTCAAGAAATTGAGTCTGTTGTCGGGTGGAGAGCGCAGCCTCACCGCGTTGGCTTTCTTATTCGCAGTCTTCCGCAGTCGCCCATCGCCGTTCTACGTCATGGACGAAGTTGAAGCAGCTCTTGACGACGTCAACCTTCATCGCTTCTTAGGTTTGATTAATGAGTTCCGCCAAGAAGCTCAGTTGCTGATTGTGAGTCACCAAAAGCGCACCATGGAAGCAGGCGACTGCTTATTGGGTGTCAGTATGCAACCAGGTGGTTCATCAAAGGTTGTCACCGAGAAGGCCTCAAGGGTCTCCGGCGGCGCTGCTTAGTAAAGAGGTACTGGTATGAATACGCAAACTCTCTTGTTGATCCTGTTGGTCGTTGCTGTGGTCTTTGGCCTCGGTGTCGTCGTACTGAATCGCCGTTCGGGTCAAAGCGCTGGAGTCAAGCCGACTACATCAACTCCGGTTGCTGAAAAGCCAGTCGCTGATTCCCCGGTTGTTAAGGAGGCTGTTGAGACAGTCATTGAAACGCCCGCACCGCCGAAAAGTCGTTGGGGTAAAACCGCGTTGTCATTGGCTGGCGTTTTTGGGGGAGTGCGCGCCCGTGGTGGAATCACCAACGAAACATGGGACGACCTTGAAGAGGCTTTGTTAAAAGCAGACGTCGGCGTCGGCGTGACTGAGGCGCTGCTTGACTCGTTGCGCGGCCGAGTGAAAGCCAAAGAGATCATCACCGCTGACGAACTCCTCGTTGCACTACAGCGCGAAATGACTTCGCGTCTCGAAGGTGCCAACCGTGAATTGAATTTTGCCCAACTTGCTGAAGGTCGCATCAACGTGTGGTTGTTTGTCGGGGTTAATGGTGTTGGCAAGACCACCACCATTGGCAAAGTGTCGGCACAACAAGCCCAATTGGGTCGGTCATTGGTTTTGGCAGCGGGCGACACCTTCCGTGCAGCGGCAGCCGAACAATTGGGCACCTGGGCCGAGCGTTCGGGTGCTGAATTGGTGCGTGGTGCCGAAGGTGGAGACCCCAGTTCGGTGATCTTTGATGGTATTCAACGCGCTGCAGCCAAGGGCTTTGATCTCGTACTTGGCGATACAGCAGGTCGTTTGCAAAACAAGTCGAACCTCATGGACGAATTACGCAAGGTGCGGCGAATCGCCGATCGTGAGCCCGGTCAAGTGACCGAAGTTTTGCTGGTCATCGACGCTACGACTGGTCAGAACGGACTATCACAGGCCCGTGAATTCACCGATGCGGCTGGCGTCACTGGCGTTGTACTGACCAAGCTCGACGGCTCGGCCAAAGGCGGAATTGTGTTTGCTATCGAAACCGAGATGGGAATTCCGATCAAATTGGTAGGTCTCGGCGAAACCATTGGCGACCTAGTGGCCTTTAACTCCGACGAATATGTGAGTGCCCTGTTTAACGGGTGAGATACCGCATAGAAAAGTGTCCACAAAAAAGATGACTGAGTACCCAAATTTTCTTGCTGGGTTGGGAACTAACTCACAATCTGGCATCGTCTCAGATGTATGAGAAAAATCCTGGTTCCCACCCTCACCGTTTTCGCCCTCTTTGCCATGTCGTCGTGTGGCGACGATCCCGATGCCTCGGGTCCGCCAGTTTTGGTTCTGTCCGCTGCTAATGGCGGTGGATGGGCTCAGGCTCCGGCGGCAGCTGATATGTCGTCGACTGCCGGCGTGGATGAAAAAATGATGTGGGGCTATCAGCAGCACTTCACTGCCGCCACAGATTTGCCAGCCCTCGATGGTGATGCGCCCTCGTACACGCTGACCGCGGGTGATGCTTCGACCGATTCAATGAATGCACTCAAGAAAGCATTCGGAGTCACTAAAGATTTCGTCGCACAAGATGTAAATCAGGGTGGCGGCTACTTGTCGGGCAATTACGACGGAAAAACACCGACTTTGTATGTCAGTTCTGATGCGATGCATTACTGGAGTTACTCACCAGCTTGGGATCAGTCATCGATGTCTTCACAACCATGTGTGATGGTTGATCCTTCAATGGCAAGCGATGCGCCAACGATAGATGCAGCCACACCGACAATCGCTCCGGATGCCGGTGTTTGTGCCGAACCTGCAGCTCCCGAAAATGTTCCGACCAAGGCAGAAGCCGAAGCACTCTTTGCAACGACTGTTACGGCTCTCGATCTCAATAGCGATGATCTCATCCTTGATTCATACGCCGATGAGTGGGGCGCAAACGTGACTGGCTATGTGAACATTGATGGAGTTCGTAGTTCGCTCGTATGGTCGATTGGCTACGGCGCAAATGCGGAGATCTCTTGGGCAAGTGGAGTGCTTGCCGATGTACAAACAGGTGCGTCGTACCCACGTATCGGAACAACAGCAGGTCTTGAGCGTTTGAATTCGCAGCAGACCGGCATGATGGGCGGACCCATGGTTCGTGGCGGTTTCGCATACGACACCGGAGTCTCATCTGATATCGCGGCCACTCCGGTGCCCGAACCCGCATCGTCAGGTGTTGAGGCAGCGGTGACAACCGAGCCCGCATCTTCTGACGTGCCGACTTCTGATGTGGTGGCAGAAACGTATCCGCTCGCTGATGCACCAGCACCAGAAATTCAAGAAGTATCGATTGTCAGTGTTGAAGAAGAACTCGTGACGCTCTTCGGAGCCGATGGTTCGATCTACCTCGTTCCTGGCTATGCCTTCATTGCTGCTGAAGACGAAAACGGTTACGCCGGCCGCTACACCGTGTCGGCGTTGCCCGATGAGTACATGCAAGTTGCTGATGCGGTGAATGAAGTACCGATGACCGAAGCGCCAGTTGATGACACTGTGGCACCTACGGTTGCAGGCAGCACTGGCGCTGCAGTCGAACCGACCGTGGCTATTACTCAAGAGTCGGCTGATGTTTTGGTCGGTATGGCCGAGACCGATGCCACCAAGTCTGCTGAAGCAAAAGGTTGGGTCGTACGCGTCGGAAGTCGTGATGGCGAAGATTTTGCCCTCACGATGGACTACCGCACCGATCGCGTGACATTGACGGTGAAGGCCGACAAAGTCACTGCCGTCGTTGTCGGCTGACCTCGTCACCGCCTGAAAGTCGGGCGGTAGCCTCAGGATTGCTATGTTTGACAACCTCTCCAATCGTTTTGACGGAATCTTCAAACGCATTCGCGGTAAAGGTCGTTTGACCGAAGCCGATGTTGATGAAGTTCTCAAAGAAATTCGTACGGCACTTTTAGAAGCTGACGTCAATGTCAGCGTGGTTCGTAATGTCGTCGCACGAATTCGTGAAGGCGCCATCGGAATTGAGTCGTCAAAGGCGCTTGATCCGAGCCAACAAGTCATCAAACTTGTCAACCAAGAACTCACCAACATTCTTGGTGGCGAAACCCTCAAGATCACCTACGCCAGTCGTCCACCCACCGTGGTGTTGATGGCTGGTTTGCAGGGTTCAGGTAAAACAACCAACTCGGCCAAGTTGGCCAAGTGGTTTAAGTCGCAAGGTCGTCACCCACTGCTTGTTGGTGCCGACTTGCAGCGTCCTGCTGCTGTTGAACAGTTGCGCACACTCGGACGGCAAATTGATGTACCGGTGTTCAGTGATCCGAGTGATCCGGTCACTACTGCAGTTCGCGGTCTTGCTGAAGCACGCCGACTTGGCAAAGACGTTTTGATTGTTGACACCGCTGGTCGTTTGTCAATTGACGACGAAATGATGGCGCAGATTCGCGAGATCTCCGATCAGATCACGCCGAACTACACGTTCTTGGTGATTGACGCGATGACTGGTCAAGACGCGGTCAACGTTGCCGAAGCTTTTCACAACACCCTGCAAATTGACGGTGTGATCTTGTCGAAACTCGATGGTGACGCTCGCGGTGGTGCGGCGTTGTCGGTTAAAGAAGTTATTGGTCGACCAATTGCCTTCGCGAGTACTGGCGAAAAACTTGATGCGTTCGAACAATTCCATCCCGATCGTATGGCGGGGCGCATCTTGGGTATGGGCGACATGCTCACCCTTATCGAACAAGCCGAGCAGGCTTTCGAAAAAGACGCCGCCGAAGAAGCTGCTGCCAAGTTGCTCGATGGCGATTTCACGCTTGATGATTTCTTAGAGCAAATGCAGTCGCTCAAGAAGATGGGGCCACTTGGCGGGCTGATGGGCATGATGCCCGGAATGCCCAAAGAGTTGAAGAATGCCAAGATCGGCGACGACGAACTGAAACCAGTCGAAGCCATTATTCGGTCGATGACCAAAGAAGAGCGTCGCAAGCCCGAGATCATCAATGGGGGTCGCCGCCAGCGAATCGCGCTAGGTAGTGGCCGCTCAATCGCCGAAGTGAACCGGTTGGTCAAGCAGTTCGGTGAGATGCAAAAGATGATGAAGCGCATGGGTGGCATGACCACTGACAAAAAGGGCAAGCGCAAGATGTCGTCGATGGCCGGTCTTGGTGGTCTCGGCGCGGCGGGCTTACCTGGTCAGGGCGGCGGCTTTGGCGACGGTCTCGGTGGTGGAACGCCCGGTGGCGGATTCCCCGGTTTCCCGCCGTCACGCTAACTGCGACCAGCCAAGACTTGCCCTGTGGCGTTGGGGAAGGGTTACTTTCGGGTTAGCCTTCGCTGTCTGCCTGGACTGGTTCTGGGCGCTTGAATCAGGAGTTATCGCAGAATGTCAGTCAAGTTACGCCTTACACGTGTCGGAAAGACCAAGCAGCCTCATTACCGCGTGATCGCAAGCGACAGCCGCGCCGCCCGTGATGGTTCATTCCTCGAAATCTTGGGTCAGTACAACCCACGTACCGAGCCCTCGGTCATCAATCTCGATAACGACAAGGCCGTTGCTTGGCTCATGAAGGGTGCACGGCCCACCGAGCGCGTTAAGAAGATTCTTGAAATCTCGGGCGCTTGGGCGCAGTACACCGCTGCTCGCGCTAAGTGATCCAGTTGTCATGACTGATCCCAACGAAATTTCTTCACCAACAGCGGTTGCTGTTTTGACGCACGTTGTTCGTTCAATTGTCGACGATCCCGATGCGGTCAATGTTGCCGAAACCGAAGGTCGCAATCGTTTGCGCCTTGAAGTCAAGGTTGGTCCCGGAGACCTCGGTCGAGTGATCGGTCGTCGTGGTCGTACCGCTCAGAGCATTCGCACACTCGTGCGTGCTGCTGCCGCTAAAGACGGTCGCGAAGTCGACGTCGACTTCGTTGACTGATTGTGGTTCACGGAGTTTCCGTGACTACTGAACAAATTCCCGAAGGCCTTTTAGAAGTGGGCCGTTTTGGTCGCCCTCACGGTGTGAAGGGGCAGATTTATATCAAGTTGTCGACCGATCGTTCTGAGCGCGTCCAAGTTGGGGCGCGTTTGTGGGCCGGAGAGTGGTTTGAAGTGTCAGCACGAACATCGATGGCCAATACTGGCGCCGACCGTTGGGTCGTTGGGCTTGTTGGTTTTGATGATCGCAACGAAGTTGAACGACTCGTCAACAAAGTTGTGTGGGCCGAACCCATCGATGATCCAGACGCAGTGTGGGTGCATCAAGTGATCGGTGCACGGGTTGTCGGCACTGATGGCATTGATCGCGGCACATGCATTGCAGTCCTGAAGAATCCAGCGAACGATTTGCTTGAACTTGAATCGGGCGCCCTAGTGCCGGTTCTGTTTGTTGAATCAGTAGTGCCTGATGACGCTGGCGGGTTTGTGATTACCATCAATCCGCCCGACGGTCTGTTCGAAGTTTTCGAAGACGCGAAGTAGTTCTCATGCGCGTTGATGTATTCACCATCTTCCCGAGCATCGTGAACAACTTTTGTTCCGAGAGTTTGTTGGGCAAATGTCGCGAGTCGGGCTTGCTCGATTTGCGCAATCACGATCTGCGCGAGCACACCACCGATGTGCATCGCACCGTTGATGATTCTCCTTTTGGCGGTGGCGCCGGCATGGTGATGCGGGCCGAACCAGTCTTTGCCTCAGTTGAAGCCGCTCAACCTCCGCGGCCGCTGTATTTGCTGAGCCCCGGGGGCCGACGCTTCGATCAGTCCTTTGCCCACGAGTTGGCCGCCACTCACGACGGCCCCTCGGGTGGGTTCAGTTTGCTGTGCGGTCGCTACGAAGGAATTGATCATCGGGTGCGTGAGCATCTCGTTGATGGCGAAATCAGTATTGGCGATGTGGTCTTGTCTGGTGGAGAAGTTGCGGCCTGCCTCATTATCGAGGCCGTGACCCGCTTGTTACCTGGGGCGATGGGGAATGCCCAAAGTCCGGTCACCGAGAGTTTTGGGGCCACCAATTTGTTGGAAGAGCCCCATTTCACCCGTCCAGCCGATTTTCGGGGGTGGGAAGTGCCCGACGTTTTGCGCGGTGGCAATCATGCTCAGGTCGAGCGTTGGCGCCTGGCGCAGGCCTTGCACCGCACGATCGGCCAACGACCCGACCTCATTGAGGCCCGTGGCGGACTTTCAAATGATGAGCTCGCCTTGTTGGAAGAGTTCCCTGCTATCCCGTATCCTTGACAAGCCGTGACTGCGATCTACCCAGGTCGCATGTCCCTGAAAAGCTTTAAGGAAACCCGTCATGAAGACCACCGACATCGTTGACCTACAACACATCCGCTCCGACATTCCAATGTTCGGTCCCGGAGACGAACTGAAGGTTCACGTGCGCGTTGTTGAAAGTGGCAAAGAGCGTATTCAGATTTTCCAGGGCAACGTCATCGGACGTCAAGGCTCAGGAATTCAAGAGACCTACACCGTACGTAAGGTCAGCTACGGCGTTGGTGTCGAGCGCAAATTCCCCGTGCACACCCCAACCGTTGCCAAGATCGAAGTCATGAAGCGTGGCGATGTTCGCCGTGCCAAGTTGTACTACTTGCGTGACCGCACTGGTAAGGCCGCCAAGGTTCGCGAAAAGCGCGACTTCTGATTTCATTGGGAAATCTTTCCCGGCATATCTGTTGTCATGTTTGCCTTCTCGACATGAGTGTTGACCATTGAGTACCGACGATCTCGAAGACTTTGAGGCTGATCGCGAACTCCACCTCGCGCAGGAATATCAAGACGTTGTGGGCATGTTCCGTTTCGCAATTGAAACCGAGCGCCGGTTTTACTTGGCCAACAAAGTTGATGTCAATGTCAAAGGTGACAGCACGCGGCCACTGATCGAAGTGGAATTAACTGACGCATGGGTATG
>Ga0209086_10004460_pt1 | contig 10385 bp, 9 predicted proteins | sample M_130207_XF_Meta_FD_187312 | JGI IMG/M metagenome (GOLD analysis project Ga0209086, IMG submission 187312) | Freshwater microbial communities from Lake Montjoie, Canada to study carbon cycling - M_130207_XF_MetaG (SPAdes) (version 2) | ecosystem: Environmental > Aquatic > Freshwater > Lake...
AGGCAATCAAAAGCCCGATTCCGTGTCGCTGCTGCCAATCATCGTCGGCAAAAAATTCTGGGCTATCGCATTGCTCCTCGTCGGCATTCAGATTCCGTGGCAGATCATTCGTGCTTGGCTGCCGCTGTTCCTGCAAGAGGGCCGCGGCTACGATGCGCTCAGCACCGCGAACTTCGTCTCGGTCTATTACATCGCCACGGATGTCGGCTGCCTCCTCGCCGGCATTTTGTCGATGCAACTTGTGAAACGTTTCTCCATGTCGAGTCACATGGCGAAGCGCCGCATCTTCAATGTTGCCGCCGTCCTTGCGTCGCTGACGATTTGTATTCCGTGGCTTGGCAAAGGTCCGCACCTGCTCGGATTGCTGCTGGTGGTCGGCGCAGCGTCGCTGGCGATGTTCCCATGCTACTACAGCTTTGTGCAGGAACTGAGCGCCGAACATGTGTCGCGGCTGACGGGACTCTTCAGCATGTGGGTGTGGCTCACCACCTCGCCGATGCAATCGCTCTTCGGCTGGCTTCGCGTGCATCTCGGCAGTTACGATCCCGCGCTCGCGCTCACGGGTCTCACGCCCTGGCTCGGCGTGATCGCGATGAAGCTGCTGTGGAATCAGTCCAAATCCTCGATCACTTCCTCATCGCCTTCATCGGCGTAAATGCCTTGGGCGATGACGCGGTCGGTCACTTCGTCGAGATATTTACTTAATACATTGCTGAGTTCGATGAATTCGGGCCAGAGCGTTTCCTCCACGAAGGTACGTGGCACTTTGACCATAACAGTGGTGCGACGCTGACGGGCGCGACGATAAGGTTTAAGCGAGTAGCGGCGCAGTAGCGCGATGAAGAGTTTTTTCGACCAACCATCGACGAGAGTGAACTTGTACTCGATGGGGCGATCCACTTTGGCGGTTTCACCGAGGCGGCGTTTGATGCGGGCGATGGCTTCGGCCGCAGCTTCTTTTTCACCGGGCGTGGTGGCACCGGAATAGAGGCGCTCGATCTTGCGGAGCTTGTCGAGAAGATCCTGTTCGCGCATGCGGGCCTGATTTATGAGGCACGACGAATGCCGCGTGTCGCCAGAATGTTGCGCACGAGGCGGAGCATGTCAGCTGGCTCGTAGGGCTTTGGCAGAACGGCAGCAAAGCCATAGGAGGCAGGTTTGGACATGACGGGATCGTCGGAGTAACCGCTGGAGACGATGGCGAAGACTTCGGGGTCTATTGCGCGGAGTTTTTCCATCGCACGCACACCGCCCATGCCGTTCGGAATGCTGAGATCGAGAATGACGAGGTCGAAGGCGCGACCTTGCGTGATGCTTTCCTGATAAAGCCGCACGGTTTCGCTGCCTTCGGCACTTTCGGTAACATCAAAGCCGTTGCTGGTGAGGTTACGCACAATCAAGGAGCGCACGAGCGGATCATCTTCGAGTACGAGGATGCGCGGATTGGCTGCGGCAAGTTCGGGTGGGGCATCGAAGACCTTGCTGAGTCCAAAGGCATCGGCTTCCTCGGCATCGGAGTCGAGTGGGAGGTAGAAGCGCACGGTAGTGCCGCGGCCGAGATCGGAGCGCACGGTCAAAGATCCGCCGTGGGCTTTGGCAATAGATTCGCAGACGGTGAGGCCAAGTCCGGTGGCGTTGTCGGCTTTGCGAGTGCTGAAGTATGGCTCAAAAATGTGCGTCAGGTGGTCAGGCGCGATGCCTTCACCTTTGTCTTCGACTTCAATGGCAAGACCGGAGGGCTGGAAGTTCGTGTCGGTGACCATTTCACCGGGGAACATCTCGGCGTGATCGGGAGCGAAGCAGCGGATGATGATTTCGCCACCGTTGGGCTGGGCCTGCTCGGCGTTGCGGATGAGATTACTCAGCAGGCGGCGAACCTGGCCGCCATCAATCGCGATCTGCGGTAATCCGGGCTGCACTTCGATGCGGTACTCGATGCGATTGGCCCGAGTGTGATGCGTGAAGAAGGTGTCGATGAGATCGCCAAGACGGACGAGCGCTTTGATCGGCGCACCGCCACGGGCGAAGGTGAGGAGCTGCTGGACGAGGTTCTGTGCCTGAAGTGTGGCCTGTTTGGCCGTGTGCAACTCGGGCAGCGTGATGGCGTTGCGAAGGCGCATCTCGGCGAGGGAGATGTTACCGAGCAAGACGGTGAGGAGATTGTTGAAGTCGTGCGCGAAACCGCGAGCGAGGAGTCCGAGGGATTCGAGACGGTCAATGCGGTTGCGGCGTTCGGCTTCTTCGCGACGTGCGGTGACATCTTGAACAAGGAGCAGCAGGCCTTCGCCGAAGGGATAACCGCGCAGTTCGAGCCAGACCTGCTTTTCGTCGAGGTAGAGTTCGCGATTCACGGTCTCGCGATGCAGCATGGCATGCGCGAAAGCTTCATGATGCAGTTCACGCGTGGCGGAGGGCATGATGTCCCACAGCGAGAGGCCGAGCATGTCCGGTAAAGTGCGATCAAAGAGCCGCAGGGCACTGGCATTGGCATACGTCACACGCCAGCGGGCATCGAGCGCAAAGAGCGGATCGGAGATACTTTCGACGACATCGACGAGCGGGGCGCTGCTGCGGCTGGTCTCGGGTTTGACAGCCAGTGCTGTCACGGAGGAACGGAACAGGATGATGAGGCCGGTGAGATGGCCTTGTGCATCGCGCAAGGGTGCAGTGCGGTCTTGAATGGCGACCCGTTCACCCGAACGAGTGGTGAGATAAACCGTGCGCTCAATGGTTTGAGTAGATGATTCAGCCGTTAGGACATCGGCAGGTTCGCCACTGCTTTGAAAAATGCGGAATACTTCGTTCAAGGAGCGACCCACAGCTTCCTGCGTATTCCAACCGGTGACACGGGCGGCCGTTGGATTCATGACCACGACACCCCCCGAGAGGTCGGCGGCGATAACGCCATCAGCGAGGCTTTGAAAGGCCTCGAAGTAACTGTGCTCACGGCGCTGGCGCTCGTTTTCTTCGAGATGCCGCTGGGCGGCGACTTCGACCGTGAGGCGAAGCTCATCGTGATTGAAGGGCTTCAGCAGGTAACCATGCGGATGTGTCTGCCGCGCACGGGCCACGGTGTCCAGATCAGCACAGGCGGTGACATAAACGATGGCGATGCGACTGCGACGCTGTAGTTCGCGAGCGGTGTCAATGCCGTCGAGCTGGCCAGCGAGATGAACGTCCAGAAGGACAAGGTCGGGCCGCAGTTCTTCAAAGCGTTCAAGCGCCTCCTCCCCCGAGGCACAAATGCCGACGACGAGGTAGCCGAGCTTGCCGAGCGATGCGGCCATGTCGCAGCCGACGAGGCCTTCGTTTTCGACGATCAAGATGCGGATGCGGTCGGAATTGGTCATTTCCCTATTGATGGGACTATTCTAATCGAGACAAATTAGAAACGCCATAAGAAATCCATCTCCTTTCTCTAGCGAATCAAGTTCCGCATGATTCAGGCCATCACTGCGCGGTTTGCCGAGATTAGTTGGAGGACGTTGCCGGACCGTTCTTTCCTGGAGGGAAGAAGCTGATATCGAGACCCTCTTTGCGCAGGGCTTTCTTCACGTCTTCGGCCAGTTGGGCATAGGTCCGCTCACGCATGAGGTGCTTTTTGACTGCCGCCTGCTCTTCTTCGGCACCTTTTGCGTTCTGCACTTCGCGCAGGTAGGCGATGATGTTCGCAGCATCGCCTCTGCCGTCGAGGTGGTAGAAATAATAGGTGAGCAAACCGGCGGACCCGTAATTCTCCGTTGCTGATCCATCTTTTGCCAAGGCAGCGGCCCATCGGTCGAACTTGATCGTCATCAACTCCTCTAGGTCGATCATAGTGAAACTTTTTCCTCCGCCCGAGCGGTTCATACGCCGGGCATAGTCCTGAAGCTGGCGGCTTAGGCCGAGCAGGCTGAATCCACCGTTCCTTTTGTATTCTAGCATTTCGACATATTCAGCGCTGCCCTCGGTATACCAGGTCGGCAGCCGTCCCAGCCAATGGTTCATCATCTGATGGGTGATTTCATGGATCAGCGTGGCATTATCGTCACCACTGTTGTTTTCCAAAGACACGCGGCTGCCGACCATTTTCACCCCGAGGCTGGAGAGCGGGACCATGAGGGCTTTCTTGCCCGTGAAGTAAACTCCTGCCGAACCCTCGATTCCTCCCTCCTTGAGATAGTCGCTCTTATTGGTGAACAATCTGGCAAGGAACGTCTCGCGCAGCTTTTCAGGTTGAGGCTTCAAGTCGAGCGGCAGCAGGCAGTTTATGAGCCAGGTGGCCTCGAACATGCGTCCGAACTCACGCACGACATTGGAGCCGAGCTTGGAATCGCACTGAAATTCGTAGTGTGGCGAACGGTAGATGAACTCCTTGGTTTCGGTGTCCTCTTTGACCACGGTGACTTCGGGCCGATCTTCCAATGAAACCGTGCGCGGCCAAGTGGTACTGGCGACGTGAGCGCCGGAAGTCGATGTGGCAGCAGTGGGAGATGGCGCTGCCAGGCCTTTCGCAAAGGCCTGGTCTGCGGCGGACAAACGTGCCAGCGGGATGGTGAAGGTGCTGCCGTTGGCCATGCGAATCTTCACGCCTTCCCCTTCCAGTGCCACGAACACGGCATCGATCTTGCGGCCATCCGTGCTCGTCCAACTACGCATGGCAGGGGCGGTGGTTTGTGCCTGTGCAAAGACGGACAACAATGCGGCGGCAGCGAGGCACCAGTGGTTGGAGAGCTTCATTGGGCTGATTTTGGGAGGAGCGCTGCCAAATGTCGAGTATTTAGGCCAGCCGGCATGACGTGGGCACCTAAAAAAATGCAACGGTCGGCACTTTTTTCTAGCCAACGGACCCTAAGCACAAATATCCTTCATACGCACTTTTTAACATTCCCAATGAAAACCTTCACTTATCTCCTCTCTATCCTCGCCTTCAGCCTGTCGCTTTCCGCCGCCGAGACGGCACCGAAAAAGAAAAGTCCGGCCAAACCCAAAGCTCCCGCTGTTGAGGAAGCTAAGCCTTCCGCCAAGGTCGAAGCCATCGCCAAGACACTGACGCCGTCCCAACGCACCAAACTGCTGGGCCTGCTGAATGAAGGGGATGAGAAGGCGCTGATGACGATCCCTAACGTGGGAGAAACCCGCGCTGCCGCGATCAAAAAGGCACGTCCTTTTGCCGATGTGACCAACGTCATGAAAGTCGAGGGCATTGGCGAGGCAACCTTTGCTGAAATGGTCGCCCATGCAAAAGCTGGATTCCCGCAGCCGGAGAAAAAAGAAGCCAAGGAGGAGCCGACCACCGAGAAAAAGAAAGCACCCGCCAAAGCCAAGACCACGCCGAAGAAAAAGGACACGAAGTAGCCTGTTGGGCGGTTTCGTGGTCAGGACACGTTGCAGCGAGCGAAATTTTGGCGCGAAATTTCATTCCAAGGACCATTTGGCCGCTGCCTTGTGAAATTTTTCACAAATAGCGGTTGCCGCTCTGCGGGACGCTCGGATAATCAAATTCGACTCTCCCTGCGGCTCCCTGCTTTTTCATGGCTACCATCACTGTACAACGCCCCACTCTTGCCTGGCATGAACGCTGGTTCATTTCCACGCTCTGGAAGGGTCTGAGGATCACCGTCGGGCATGGCATCAAGACCTTCCTCCAGATCGCCGGGAAGAAGCCGAAGGTGACCATGGAATACCCCGAGCAGAAGTGGGATGAGCAACTGCCGGAATATTATCGCGGTGCCCCCGCTCTCGTCACCGACGAGCACGACCGCGAGCGTTGCGTGAGCTGCCAGCTCTGCGAGTTCATCTGCCCACCGAAGGCTATCAAGATCATCCCAAGCGAGATTCCGAGCGACGACCCATGGGCGAAGGTCGAAAAGCGACCCAAAGTCTTCGAGATCGACATGATTCGCTGCATTTACTGCGGCATGTGCGAGGAGGTCTGCCCCGAGCAGGCCATTTATCTGCGCAAAGACTACGCCATCACCGGCCTCTCACGCCAGGAGATGGTTCACGACAAAAAACGCCTCTATGAGATCGGCGGCCAGCGTGTGGGACTGGTGAACAAGTGGAACGACCTCAAGTAATGCCCCCGCTGCTGTTCTACCTGTTCGCACTGATCACCTTGGGCTTCGGCTTCATGGTTGTCACCGGACGCAACCCAGTCACCTGTGCGCTTTCGCTCGCTGCGAGTTTCGTCGGCCTTGCCGCGCTGTTTCTGAGCCTTGATGCCTACTTCATCGGCACGGTGCAAATCCTCGTCTATGCCGGTGCCGTGATGGTGTTGTTCCTCTTCATCATCATGCTGCTCGACATCAAGTCTGAGGAAGGCAAGAAGCTGAATCTACCTGCCATTGTCTCCGGTGTGCTGCTCGCCGTGTTGCTGTCGTTGCAAATCATCGCTGTCGTCAGCGGCACCGACATCGCGAAGAAAAGCGCGGAGAATACCCCTCTCGCTCTCGCTGAAACCGCCGGAAAAATCGGCAAGGCCGCGCTGCCCACGATCACCAACGACCTCAAAACCGGCACGCTGCCCGATGCCAAGCTGATCGGCTTCACCCTCTTCGATCAATACGGTTTCCACCTCCAAGTCGTCGGCCTGCTACTGCTCGTCGGCACGATTGGTGTCGTGGTTCTCAGTAAACGCGAAAGGAGTGCGCCATGATCACACTCGGTCATTATCTCGTCGTCAGCGGCATGCTGTTCGCGCTCGGTCTTGCTGGCGTCATTGCACGACGGAACATTATCATCGTGTACATGTGCCTGGAGATGATGCTCAGCGCCGCGAACCTTGCGCTGGTCGGTTTTTCACGTTTTCATCTTGTCAACGGCTTGCCGGATTACACCGCACAGTCGCTCGTCTTCTTCACCATCACCGTGGCTGCCGCAGAGGTGGCTGTGGGTCTTGCCATCATCGTGGCGCTCTTCCGTTCGAAGCAGAGCGTCGATGTCGAGTCTGTCACCAAACTTCAGGGATAACGCGCCACCATGAACGCCAGCATCCTCCTTCTGCTGCCTTTTTTCTCGGCGCTGCTCATCCTTGTAGGACACCGCCAGCTCAAAGGTGCAGCCGTCCTTATCTCTGTCGGTTCCTCCATCATTGCCTTCCTCGCCAGCATCGCTTTTCTGGGTGCGGATGACAACGAAGGCACCAAGATGCTGCTGCCATTCATCGACGTAGCTGGTTTCCGCGCTGGCATCGACGTCATGAGCGACAAGCAGAGCCAGGGCATGATGTTCATCGTCACCTTCATCGGCATGCTGGTGCATCTCTTCTCGCTCGGTTACATGAAGGACGACGAGGCCAAGCCGCGCTTTTTCGGCTCTCTCTCTCTCTTCATGTTCTCAATGACCGGCATCGTGCTCGCCGGCAACCTGTTCATGATGTTCATCTTCTGGGAGTTGGTCGGACTCAGTTCCTACCTGCTCATTGGTCACTGGTATGAAAAGGCCAGCGCTGCCGAGGCCTGCAAGAAAGCTTTCCTCACCAACCGCATCGGTGATTTCGGCTTCATGATCGGCATCCTGCTTCTCTTTGGTCTGAACAACGGTGATGTGGCGTTCGACAATCTTCAAGACGCCTTCGTGCAAGGTGGACCGCTGCATGACGCGGCGAAGATGCACCCCGGCCTCATCACCGCCGCTGCGCTGTGTATTTTTATGGGTGCTATGGGCAAATCTGCTCAATTCCCACTGCACGTCTGGCTGCCGGACGCCATGGAAGGCCCCACGCCCGTCTCCGCTCTCATCCACGCTGCCACCATGGTCGCTGCTGGCGTTTACATGATGGTGCGCATGAGCTTCATCGTCACGGCATCGCCACTAGCGGCGGAAATCATCGCTGGCATCGGCTGCTTCACCGCTTTGCTCGCCGCATTGATGGCCACGCAGCAGAACGACATCAAACGTGTACTCGCTTACTCCACACTCAGCCAACTTGGTTACATGGTAATGGCGGTCGGAGCTGTTGCTATGGCTGCTCAGCATGGAGAGCCTGTCCACGGTCCAGATCCCGGCCACGCCGCGATGTTCCACCTCTACACTCATGCATTTTTCAAGGCGATGCTGTTCCTCGGCTCCGGTGCGGTGATCTACGCCTGTCACCATGAGCAGGACATCTGGAAGATGGGCGGTCTGCGCAAGCACATGCCCGTGACCTTCTGGACTTTTGCGATTGGCACGCTCGCCTTGATGGGCTTGCCACCGCTAAGTGGTTTCTGGAGTAAGGAAGCAGTACTTGGCACAGCCTACGACAGCGGCTGCAAGCCTCTGTTCCTCGCTGGCGCACTCACCGCCGTGCTAACCTCGTTCTACATGATGCGTTTGCTGATTGTCGCCTTCTTCGGCAAGCCACGCAGCGATTCCGCCCATCACGCCACCGAAGTGCCTATGATCATGCTGCTGCCCCTCGCAGTTCTGGCGCTCTTCTCGATCTTCTCCGCCTTCGACATCCTTGCCACACCGCTGCAAGCCATGAAACCGCCGCACGTCGAAGGTCATGACACCGTGCTGTTCGCCTCGCTTGCCGCGCTCATCATCGGTGCTGGCAGCGCCATCTATCTCTATCGCGGCAAGGATAAGGATCCGGTGAACATCAAGCTCTTCGCCAACAAGTTCTACTTCGACGAAATGTACGCCGTCATTGTCCGCATCTGCCAGGACCGCCTCGCGTGGATCGTCACCGCTTTGGAACGCGTGTTCGTCGATGGCCTCGTTGCTCGTCTGCCCACAGCGATCATTGCCCGTCTCGGCGCCGCCACTCGCATGCTGCAGGGCGGTCATCTGCAAGGCTACACCTTCCTGCTTGGCGGTGGCGTCATCGCCGTGATTTATCTTGTCGTGTTTGTGCTGCCCCACATGGGTCATTGATGGAGAAATTGAATGAGCGTCCTTGAACTAATCATCGCACTCCCGCTGCTCGCCGCTTTGGCGATCTGGCTCGGTGCGCCTGCCCGTGCCGCCTCCATGGGGGCCACGCTCATCAATCTCATCCTCGTCTTCGTCACCACGATCCAATACTCGGGCAAAACCGGCCTCGCCTTCACGCAGTCGCGTCCCATTCTCGACAATCCATCACTCAGCTTCGCCGTCGGAGCCGATGGTGTCTCGCTCATCCTCGCCCTGCTCACCACGCTGGTGATGCTGGCCGCCATCTGGCAGATTCAGGATCGCCCCGCCATCTTCTACATTTCATCGCTCCTCATCGGCGGCGGTGCGCTCGGTGCCTTCCTCACCACCGACGTTTTCTTCATCTACGCCTTCCACGAACTCGCGCTGATCCCGACCTTCCTCATGATTGCGTTGCATGGCCGTGCCGATGCCGCGCAACGCAAGGCGGTCGCTTGGAAAGCCACGATTTACCTCGGTGCTGGCAGTTTGGTGCTGCTCGCGGGTCTTGTGTGGCTCGTGCTCGAATTCAGTGGCGGGTCCAAACTCACCTTCGATCTTGAAGCCCTGCGTGCTCAAGCCGCCCTCACGCCATTGCCCCTCGCGAAACAAGGGCAGATTTTCTTTGTCCTGCTCCTCGGCTTTGGCTCTCTCGTCAGCTTGTTCCCCTTCCATAGCTGGGCCGCACCGGCCTACGCCACCGCACCGACGCCTGTGGCCATGCTCCACTCCGGCGTGCTGAAAAAATTCGGTCTCTATGGCCTCATTCGCATCGCCATGCCACTGCTACCGCAAGGAGTGCATGTTGAGTGGGTGCAAAACACCCTGCTGCTCATGCTGCTGGGCAACATCCTCGTCATGGGCCTCGTTACCATCTATGCGAACCGCCTCGATGACACGCTTGCCAATTCCAGCGTCATGCACATGGGCTACATCTTCCTCGGCATCGCTGCAGGCAGTGAAGTTGCCCTCAAAGGTGCGGTGATCCTCATGTTCGCTCACGGTGTATCCATCGCGTTGCTGTTTGGCCTCTGCGGTCGCATGCGCAACCAGCTAGGCACCCTCGAATACAGCAAGCTCGGCGGTCTCGCCACACATGCACCGGCATTCACCGTGCTCTTCGCCTTCGGTGCTTTTGCTTCCATCGGTTTGCCCGGCCTGACCAACTTCGCCGGTGAGGTGATGATCTTTGCGGGCAGCTTCACCAACTTCAAAGCGGCTGCCTTGAGCAACCTTCACTGGACTGTCTTCCTTGCTCTCTGGGGCGTCGTGATGTCCGCCGTTTACATGCTGCGCGCCTATCGTGGCATCTTCCACGGCAATGCCACCACCGGCCTGTTCATGACTGACCCTGCTGTATCGCAGCGCGTGCCGTTCATCCTGCTCGCCACCACGCTGCTCGTCACCGGCTGCTGCCCTTGGCTGCTGCTCAACCTCATGAAATCCGCGCTTTAGCCCCTACCATGAGCGTTTTCACCATCGAAGCCGGCCTCGCCCTCCTCGGACTTGCCTTGTTGCTCGTCGAG
>Ga0209086_10004461_pt1 | contig 10385 bp, 9 predicted proteins | sample M_130207_XF_Meta_FD_187312 | JGI IMG/M metagenome (GOLD analysis project Ga0209086, IMG submission 187312) | Freshwater microbial communities from Lake Montjoie, Canada to study carbon cycling - M_130207_XF_MetaG (SPAdes) (version 2) | ecosystem: Environmental > Aquatic > Freshwater > Lake...
GGATCTGTGACCACTCCCCAATCCGCAAATGATCGAACACTCGCGCGACACCCAAAGCCGCTTGGTGGTGACACGGCTCGAAATCTTCCGAATCCTGCCGTCAGTCTTTCGGCATTTATTTTAAACAACGGCGACGAAAGCCGCCAGAATTTACGAATTGGAAAAAAACCTGATTGGTTGCGTGCGCGCGTTCCTGGTGGCGAAGGCTATCTACGTTTAAAAGCAATTATGGATGAGCACAAACTTCATACGGTTTGCCAAGAAGCAAGTTGCCCAAACATGGGTGAATGTTGGAGCCGTGGTTCGGCCACCATCATGATTCTTGGCGACACCTGCACGCGAAGTTGTGGTTTTTGTAATGTCAAAACCGGTCGTCCCGCCGCTCTTGATTTGGATGAACCTCGTCGCGTTGCCGAAAGTTTGCGTTTAATGGATTTGAAACACGTGGTCATCACAAGCGTCAATCGCGATGAGTTGCCTGATGGTGGTGCCGAAATATGGGCAGAGACAATTCGTCTCACGCGTGCGGCATGTCCGCAAATGAGTATTGAAGTTCTTGTTGGTGATTTTTGTGGAAACGAAAAAGCAATTCAAACCGTGTGTGATGCTCGTCCGCGAATCATTAGTCACAACATGGAGACCGTTCGGCGCATGCATTCCGCCGTGCGTCCACAAGCACGTTATGAACGATCTTTGAATGTATTGAAACAATTCAAGGCAAGCGGTCTGCTTACAAAGACCGGAATCATGGTTGGAATTGGGGAACATGACGAGGAAGTCCTTGACCTCATGGATGATGTTCGACGGGAATCACAAGCGGACATTTTGACTATTGGTCAATATTTACAGCCCACACGAAATCATCTTCCTATTGATCGCTGGGTTCGACCCGAACAATTTATTGAATTTAAAAAACAAGCGCTAAATCGGGGATTCAGGATTTGTGAAAGCGGTCCGCTTGTCCGAAGCAGTTACCGCGCTGATGAACAGGCCGCTTTAATCAGTGATCTTTGATTGCTGGAGGCAGCATTCTTCCAATCACCACTGGCTTCATTGGAAAATCAATTAAGCACTGGCGTAAATCTTGAAGGGTTAAATTCTCTATGCGTTCCATTTCTTTTTCGATAGGAATTGGTGGAAGACCGTAGGCCCATTGGGAACCCAATCGATGCATACGCCCCGAGGGTCTTTCGCCAGCCAACGCTATTCCGGTTGCGATGCGCGCCCGCGCTCTATCTAGTTCATCCTGCTGCAGTGTTTGGCTCAGTTGGCCCATTTCGGCATGCAATCTTTTTTCAACCTCCGCCACATTTTGGCTTTCACATGCGGCAAAAACTAAATATTCACCAAGGCCATCTCTTCCCTCAAATGAGCAAGATGCTTCTTCCGCCAAGCCTGTTTCAACAACGCTCCAATAAAATTTACTTCCCTCTCTATCACCGACAATTTGGCTTATCAAACTGCTTGCATATCGACGCATGTCGCCCAGTGCCGGCGCGGGCATCATCATTCCTATGTATGCGCGATTTGTGTTGGGCATGATCTGGGTGAATTCAGTTGGTGTGGGAGTGAATGGTGTGTGAACGCGACCCGGCTTTCCTCGTGGCCATTCACCACAAAGTCGCTGCGCTTCGCCTACTACCTTTTCAAAATCAATCGGACCCGCCACCGCTAACACCATGTTGTCGGCGGCGTATCGATTGGAAAAGTAGTTTGACATTTCATCCTTGGGCAACGATCCAACCGTTTTCTTTGTGCCTAGAACCCTGTGGGAAAGCGGATGACCCTTGTAATACGACTCCATCATGCGTTCATAAAGACCCATGAATGGGTTGTCTTCATACATCGCTATTTCTTCAAGAATGACGCCGCGTTCCTCCTCAAAATCTTCAGTGCGTAATGCGGGTCGAAGAATGTCTGACAAAATTTCTATGGCGGAAAAAATGTGTTCGGGTAAAACGTGCGCATGAAACGCCGTCATCTCGCCGCTTGTGAATGCGTTGTGGCTGGCTCCAATAAAATCAAAATCGTTGTTCACGTCAAGCGCGGTTCTTCGCTCGGATCCCTTGAACATCATGTGTTCAAGAAAGTGGCTCACTCCCATTGTGTGACTTGATTCATCGCGGGCGCCAGTCCGAACAAAAAAACCGGCGGCGGCGGTATGGGTTGCCTGATCTATCTCTCCAATAACCACAAGCCCGTTTGAAAGCCTTGCTTCTTTATATACAAATGTCATGTTTCGATTCTAGTTCCTTCATTTCAATACTTCATTATCGGATGGGGTGTATGAGTAAAAGCAAAAAATAACTGAATTCATCCGTGATTTGTTGCGTTTAGCCCACAGATTTGCAATCAAATGCAATAGTTTGTTTATGGATTTCAAATCGTTTTCACCGCCCCCCAAAAATACGCCGTCTCTTGGTGATTGTTTCTCATTAGAAAATAGACGAAACCAACAGCGCGCCATGGGTTCTGGTGAAATTTTAATTTCTTGGCATCACGAGCCAGATGTACTTCGTGCTTATTCCACCCTGGATATCAGTGAAAATGGTGCCCGGGTTGTCCTTGATTGTTACCTGCCGGATGGCCTAACGGGTCTCGCTCTTTTTCACCGTCCGGCTGGTATTCGTATTGACCGACCTTCAATCGTGGCTTGGTGTCGGGCAATGCGCGACAGTCAAGGGAAGCTTTTAAATTACGTAGCCGGTATTCGATTCTTTTAGTACCAGACGCCTTCTCACTCCAAAAACTTAAGCGCGATTTGGTTTTTGGAAACCAGTTGGCAAGGTTCCAAAAACTGCCGCCATTGTCATTGGTTCCTCACCCAAAACATTTCTAAGGTGTGAAGCAAGCAAGCGGTTTGCTCTGTTCAGCCCATCGTCGTCAGTCGATGGTTCTTTATGTGACGCGAGTGATTCCAGCGCCAACATTGTTCCCCGACGAATTCTCCAATGCGTTGGTATTCCTGAATCAGTTGTAAACCTGCCTTCAATTGGATCAAATGCCAAAGTTTTTGCCTGTGGGTCTGGATCTTTTAATTCCGGGCGCCAACCCGTTTCTTCCAACAATGACCATTGGAATCGCAACAAAGAAAGATTGTGTGCCTCCCCATTTTGCAACGCTCGCAAGTGCTCCAGTGTGGTGGTGTATAGCCCTGGATGTGGATCCGCGTTTGGCAGCATTCGACCAATCATGTCGGCCACATACCAACCAGATCTATTCGCTTGAAGGTTGTCCCTTAGTTTTGGAAACGTTTCGCGGACATCCCACTCGGTCAGTGTTGCGAGCTCGGATTCTCTTTTCAAAATAAATCCAATATCTCCGCGCGAAAGAACATCAAAGCCGCCAGAAAATTTACCCTTGTCGCGTTTTGCGCCCTTGGCAAGACCGCGAACAATTCCATTTGTTTTTGTAAACAGCACGGTGGTTTGGCTTGTTTCAGACCAATCCCAATGGCGTATACACAGAGCATCATCAATTATTACTGACACTGAATTTATTTATTTGAAGATTTGTTTTTTTCGGACAGCATTGCTTTCACGCTGCTCCGCGCTGACTCAACACGGTTTCTTCCGGCCTGCTTCGCTTTATAAAGAGCGGAATCAGCGTTTTTCAGCATCTTTTCGGGTGTTATGTCATCACCGAAGTTTTCGGTGTCGCATATTCCAAAACTTGCGGTGACCACAAGGTCGGGATTACCTGGCCACACTATGGATTCGATCGCCATGCGAAGTCGTTCCGCCACCTCGCTTCCGCTTTCAATATTGGTGGAGGATAAAATTAATCCAAACTCTTCTCCGCCGTAACGACACGCAATGTCGCTTGTACGTCCGCCAGAAAGTATTTGCGCAACCTTTTCAAGAACACTGTCTCCAAATGGATGGCCGAACTGGTCGTTGAGTCTTTTAAATCGATCAATATCGCAAAGCACCAAGGAAAGTGGGCGAGAGTGTCGCTTGGCCTCTGAAATTTCTTGGATCATTCGCTGATCGAAGTAGCGCCTATTCCAAAGCCCTGTCAGTCCATCAAGTTGAGCTCTTTGCTCCAGTAGTTTCACAAGGTGCTGTGTTCGAAGCGCGCTACGTACGCGGGCTTTCAGTTCGAAAGCGTCGAATGGTTTTGTAATGAAATCACTGGCCCCCATATCAAGCCCCTTCACTCGATCCATGGGTTCGTTGGTGCCGCTGATAAATATCACAGCAATGTTTCTTGTTTCGGGGTCATCCTTCAATTTTTCCAACAACTCAAATCCGTTCATGGCATCCAAGGCGATATCCAGCAATATGACTTCTGGCTTCAGTACTTTTGCTTTTTGTAATCCATCATCCGAACTCCTGGCACTATGCAACTCCAAACGCTCGCCCTGTAGACGCGTTTCAAGCAAGCGATGAATAAGTTCTGAATCATCTATCGCAAGCACTCGCGGAATTGGATTTTCTTCAGCCATCTGTTAAGTGTCCTCTGAAATGTCTTTGACTGCATGAACTCGATGCAGAATAGAAACAAAGTCCTTAAGATTTTTTTGGACCTCTTGCTTCCACTCTTTTTGGGGTGCGCTGACTCAACACGGTTTCGTCCCGCCTCCTTCGCTTTATAAAGAGCGGAATCAGCGTTTTTTAGCATGGTTTCTGGTGTTATGTCATCACCGAAGTTTTCGGTATCGCATATTCCAAAACTAGTGGTTACCACAAGGTCGGGGTTACCTGGCCATACTATGGATTCGATCGCCATGCGAAGTCGTTCCGCGACCTCGGTTCCACTTTCAATGTTGGTGGAGGGTAAAATTAATCCAAACTCTTCTCCGCCATAACGACAAGCAATGTCGCTTGTGCGTCCACCAGAAAGTATTTGCGCAATCTTTTCAAGAACACTGTCTCCAAATGGATGGCCAAACTGGTCGTTCAGTCTTTTAAATCGATCAATATCACAAAGCACCAGGGAAAGTGGGCGAGAGTGTCGCTTGGCCTCTGAAATTTCTTGGATCATTCGCTGATCGAAGTAGCGCCTATTCCAAAGCCCTGTCAGTCCATCAAGTTGAGCTCTTTGCTCCAGTAGTTTCATAAGGTGCTGTGTTCGAAGCGCGCTGCGCACACGAGCCTTCAACTCAAAGGCGTCAAATGGTGTGGTTATGAAATCAATGGCGCCCAGATCAAGCCCCTTCACTCGATCCATGGGTTCGTTGCTGCCGCTGATAAATATCACGGCAATATTTCTTGTTTCAGAGTCCTCCTTCAATTTTTCCAACAACTCAAATCCGTTCATGCCATCCAGGCCGATATCGAGCAATATGACTTCTGGCTTCAGCGCCCTAGCTTTATTTAATCCTTTCTCGGAACTACTGGCGCTATGTAGCTCCAAACGCTCACCTTGTAGACGTGTTTCAAGCAGACGATGAATAAGTTCTGAATCATCTATCGCAAGCACTCGTGGAATTGGATTTTCTTCAGCCATCTCTTATGTGTCCCCTGAAATGTCTTTGCCTGCATGAATACGATGCAGAGTAGAAATAAAGTCCTCAAGATTTTTTTGGACCTCTTGCTTCCACTCTTTTTTAGGCACACGGAATTTTTTTTCTATGCCTGACGCCATTCTTGTAATCATGGGGAACCCATAACCACCGCCCGCTCCCTTAAGTTGATGAATCATCTTGCAAAATTCATCCTTGTTGTCTTCATTAAAAAATAATTCAAGAGCCGCAATTCTCTTTGGAATTTCATCTAAAAACATATTGATAATTTTAGGCATCCCGGGTTCGTCTAAAAAATCACTGAAGATCGGTGCCATGATTTGTGTTCCTTGTTGATCCTTCAACATAATCCTTGTTCCTTTCAAGGTCTGATTTCCCCGGACTGTCTACCTAATTTTTCTACTACTTGAATCATCCAATTCAATTTTCCTTCTCCAAATAAAATTTCATAATTATCTTCAAATTTTAGATTTCTTGCTTGTTTGAATTCAAAGATCGCTACAATCGATTTTTTCCACGCCTAGCCGCGCGAAAGCGCCGTTTCAGGAGATTGAGCCATGATTCCAAAGCCTCCGCCCAAAGAAGGGCAATTGGGCTTCCTTTATCTGCCTCCATACCGCATTCAGGGCATTAGTGTCGCTGGAGAACAGTCTGTTATTCACATTCCGGAACTGGACCTTGTTTTTGATATTGGCCTGTGCCCGCGCGCAACCCTTGCTGCTGGAACGGTTTGCCTTAGCCACACCCACATGGATCATGTCGCCGGCCTTCCTTATTGGTTCAGCCAGCGGTCATTTCAAAAACTGGGAACAGGTCGCGTTTTGTGCCATCCCAAACTTGTTCGTCCGCTTCAACTCATGATGGAATCATGGATTGATTTGGAAAGACAAAAGACGCCACATGAGATTGTGGGTATCGAACCTGATAGCCACTATCCATTGCGACCAAACTTAAATGTGCGCGCAATTGAAGTCAGTCACTCCGCACCCGCGCTTGGATTTAGCGTGATTGAAAATAGAAGTAAGTTGAAAGATGAGTTTCAAGGATTGCCACAAGATCGTTTGCGTGAATTAAAAATTTCGGGGACTGAAATTTCTCGAATCTCAGAGATTCCACTTGTGGCTTACACGGGTGACACAGAAATTGGTCCCTTCCTCTATCGAGATGAGTTCTCACAAGCTAAGATCGTGATCACCGAATGCACGTTCTTTGAAAAAGAACATCGTGATCGGGCTCGTGTGGGTCGACATATCCATGTGGATGATCTTCTGCCTCTTATGGAGGCGTGGAAGGCGGAGTCTGTTGTTGTTGTGCACATGAGTCGTCGCACAAATTTGCAGTTCGCGCGCGAACGCTTAAAAGAAGTTCTGGGCCCACACATGAATCGTGTTCATTTACTTATGGATCACCGAACAAATCGCCAGCGGTTTGAACAGCAACTTCTTGAGAGTGGCGAAACGCTTGGTAAAAAAACTTCTACACCAAGCGCTGCGTTGCCTGAGTCCTCCACTTAAATTCTTCACAAAATCTTTAAATTTGGTTGACGGGTGGTCAATATGGTTTTACATTGACCTGCCACACTTTGTCACGGATTTCATTGCGTGGATGTGTTTCTAAATATCTTTGTTGATGATTTGAATGGACGCAAATCATCTTCTGGCTCGCTCTCAAATTTCACTTACATAAAGCCTGAAAATGTCCACCACCGACAAAGAACTTCAAGAAAAAATGTACGCTTATCTGAAGCGTCATCACCCAGAAATTTGTCGTCATTGGTTTGATCAAATTGCAGTCGCAGGCGTTGAGGGCGGCTTATTGCGTCTGGTTGTTGACGAGCCTGTTCGGCTGAAATATTTACAACGAACATGTGTCGCGTCATTCACTGAAGCCGCGCAATCCGCTTCTGGTCGCTTAATGACCGTTCGCTTTGTTGCCTCTGATTTGGAGAAGGTTGATACCTCCGTGAAGTTGGTTCGACCCCCCGCTCACTCAAGTGACAATAATTTTTCTGAAAGCCCAATTCTGCTTGATGAGCAAATGCTTCTCAGCCCTGATTATTGTTTTGATGGGTTTGTGGTTGGTCCAGGAAATCGTTTGGCCCATGCGGCGGCTCTTGCTGTGACATCCAAACTTGGCCGCGCATACAACCCATTCTTTATCCATGGCGCAGTTGGTTTGGGAAAAACACATTTGTTGCAAGCCATCTGTCAGGCCACGCTTCGCAATCAACCGGCTGCAAGAATTTTGTACATCAGTTGCAACACGTTCATGGACGCGTTTCATGAAAGCGTGAAGGCTGGGCGTATGAATGATTTCCGAAATCGTTTTCGAAATGTTGACTTGTTGGTTATTGATGACATTCACTTTTTGTCCAAGCGCGAGCAAACTCAGGAAGAATTTTTTCACACCTTCAACATGTTGCATCAATCTGGGCGGCAGGTTGTATTAAGCTCGGACGCGGCCCCTTCTGAAATTCCTGATCTAGAAGAGCGTTTAATCAGCCGCTTTAACAGCGGTCTTGTGGCAAGAATTGATCGGCCTTGTTACGAAACGCGCGTTGCCATTCTGAAAGCCAAGGCAAAACTTCATGACCTTCAACTTCCTGAGGATGTACCCGCGTACGTCGCCGCAAGAATTGATTCGAACATTCGTGAACTTGAAGGCGCCTTAACTAAAATTCGTGGCGTGGCTTTGTCCCTTGGTCGAACAATTGATCTTGATCTTGCAAAAGAAGCCTTGGGCGTGAACATTCTTGTTGGAAGCTCCAAAAACAACCAGCCTTCCATGCAAACCATTCTTGATTCGGTGGCTCATTATTACGATGTAAAAATGACCGACTTGTTGGGAAAGCGCCGCCATAAAAGCGTAGTTTTGCCGCGCCAAATTTGCATGTGGCTTGCTCGTCGACACACTCGATACAGCCTTGAGGAAATTGGTGGTTATCTTGGCGGACGCGATCACACCACGGTTTTGCACGCCGTTCGTACCGTGACCGCGAGAAGCACTATGGATGAATGCTTGCGAACAGATGTTGAACGTTTGGAAGAGGGCTTGAAGGCTTCCAGTCTGATCGCACCAACTTCTGCACACTAAATCAACAATTGATTTTTAAATGTGGACAACCTTGCTGATCTGTTCGAGTAGAGTCGCTTCGATTTCTAATTTTCGCCCATTTACAATTTCACGTTGCGCTAGGCGTTGTGTTGAAGAAAATTTGGAAAGCAAACCGAACGCTCCTTGACACCTTGTGCACGAACAAAAAAGTTTATAAGTTTATAAATTCACTCTTGTTAGATTTATATCAAGGCTTTTGTCAACAATCAGACAGGGCCTTTATCTATGACTATGAATAGATCTATGAATATATAAAGAGAAACAAGATCGTTTCATTTCATATAAAAATGATTTATCGAGCCTTTTTAAGCTGACAATGAGAGCAGAACACCGTCGACCTTTGCGCACAAAGAACGTGCTTCAGTATCGCGCCACATGACACACAGGGCTCTCCCCCTCGTCCGTACACCTTGTGGGCATCTTGAAACGTTCCGGCTCTTCCCAGGGCATCTGCGTGGTTTTGAATTGTGGAACCACCACCCCGAATTGATTGTTTAAGAATGGATTGAATTTTATGATTCAATTCTGCAAGCTCACGTAGTGTTATTGAATGAGCCTTACGCAAGGGATGAATTTGAGATTGAAACAAAGATTCATCCGCGTAGATATTTCCTACGCCAGCCACGATTGATTGATTGAGCAGGGCGGCCTTAATTGCGCATCGACGATTCTTCAATCTTTCAAACAGTTCTTCAGTCGAGATAACTAGAGCGTCTGGTCCAAGTTTTGACCAAGCATTCTTATGCACCAAACTCATATTGTCATAGGTGTGCACATAACCAAATCTACGCGGATCCTTATGGTGAAGCTCAAATTTATTTCCATTTTGAGTCAGTGTCCAATGAATATGCACATGTGGAGCGCGTAAAGATTGAAAAGGATGAATGGTCACGGAACCACTCATGCCCATATGGAACAACATGACGCGTCCACAATTTGATTCCAAAACAAATTGTTTTCCGTGGCGAACAATGCGCGCAATAGTGAGGCCACTGAAAAGGCGTGATTGATTTGAACCACCACGAATAAATCCAGGTCTATGCACGAACACGGATAGAACCGTCGCTCCAACACAATGCTGGGCTAAACCTCGACAAATTGTTTCAACTTCAGGTAGTTCCGGCACGCTTGAACTCTATACTTATTCCATGAACGAAACCGAATCAACAGGCATGTCTGAGCATGAAATTACGAATGAAATTGCCTGGGCTTTGCAAGCCGTTGAGCGGGTTCGTTCAGAGGTTCACAAGGTCATTGTTGGACAAGAACAAGTGCTTGATGAAATTTTATTGACCATGGTGTGCGGCGGTCACGCCGTTGTGGAGGGTGTTCCGGGGCTGGCGAAAACTTTATTAATTTCAACCTTGGCAAAATGTTTATCACTGCAATTCAGCAGAATTCAATTCACTCCGGATTTAATGCCCTCAGACATAACAGGAACAGAGGTCATTGAAGAAGATCGCTCCACCGGAATACGATCACTTCGATTTGTCCGCGGACCAATTTTTGCGAACATTGTTTTGGCGGACGAAATTAATCGCACGCCGCCCAAAACACAGGCGGCCTTATTGGAGTCCATGCAGGAGCGTCAAGTGACCGTTGGCGGAGTCACGCATCGCCTTGCAAATCCATTCTTTGTTCTTGCAACACAAAATCCAATTGAGCAAGAAGGCACCTATTCATTGCCAGAGGCGCAACTTGATCGATTCATGTTGAACATTCGCATTGGATATCCAAGCGAGCAACAAGAGTTGGAGATTGTGTCGCGCACAACTGGCCAGGACAAATTTGACGCGGCGCCAGT
>Ga0209086_10004465_pt1 | contig 10379 bp, 11 predicted proteins | sample M_130207_XF_Meta_FD_187312 | JGI IMG/M metagenome (GOLD analysis project Ga0209086, IMG submission 187312) | Freshwater microbial communities from Lake Montjoie, Canada to study carbon cycling - M_130207_XF_MetaG (SPAdes) (version 2) | ecosystem: Environmental > Aquatic > Freshwater > Lake...
TCGACTCCATCGCACCATGATATGAGTGAAGTTATTGATGGGGTAAGTCTATGAGTCCAGAGATGTGGGTCCAAATCGGAATACAGGCGTTTATCACGACGATGTCAATCGGTGCCGCTTGGGTGGCATTGCAGATCAGGTTGACGCGCCTAGAGACTCAGGTGGCTCACATTATAAACACCTTAGACGGGCAGCAGCAGGAAGTGCGCCGCATAGAACAACGGCTCGGTAAACTCGAAAACAAGGTTTCAGCGTTGGAGGCAGTCATAAACAGATGAACTCTATATCAATCAAAAGACTAGTGGTCGTTGTGATCGTGGCTTTCGTAGCTGCTTTTACCAGCGTCTTTGGCGATGGCATCCGGACATCCGAAGCACACGACCTCAGCGAACTCGGCGCAGTGCTGGCACTCTACGGCTCGAAGGCGGTAGCGGCGGGTGTCTCCGCTGCGGTGAGCAGTGTGCTGGCGTTCTTGACGATGCCGTTCAAGGGTACCAATGCCAACAGTTTGAAGGTCGGAAAATGAATATACAAAATTACCGACTGGAGCCTAACCCTAACAGCCCCGGTGACTGGATTGTTTTTGGTGACATCTACGACAACAACGGCAACCTGCTGGGCACGTTTGGGCCTAGTGGCACAAGCGTATTCGGTTGGTGGGTTACGCAGGATGTTGCTTTTCAGCAGAACTACAGTCAGCAATTCTCAGTAATTATGGCTCAAGAAATCGTGAATGGGACAGCTGAATAATGGCGATTTATTATGTGCGCCTAGATGGCAATGACTCCAATACTGGTACTGGTTCAGGTACTGGTCAGGCGTGGCAAACACTACAAAAAGCACTAGGGGCTACAAGTGGTCTCGTCGGTGGTGACATTGTCTACGTTGCACCGGGGCGATACGCCGAGCTTGTTACTGTTGCCATAACATCACCATCCTCACAGGTGCGTATAGTCGGTGATCCAAACGTAACACAGTTTAGTGGTTTATCTGCTGGTGTAGTACGACATACGAATATGAATGCTGCTGGCACAAATATTGGAACAGTATTATTAAGTGCTACTTCTAAGAATAATCTTTCATTTGAAAACATTTATTTTGAGCAAAATAACAATAGTGGTTCTGCCAGTGACAGAATCACTTTTACAACTTCTCAAGGTTTGCAATTCAAAAAGTGTGTTTTTGATGACATATCAACAGACACTAATCATAGAATGTTATTTTGTTCTTCTCCTACAAGTACTGCATTTAACGGAATAATTGATTCTTGTATTTTTACTGGAGGTGCAAGGCAGCTTTACATTATTGGGCAAAATGTTGCGGATACAACAGTAGTCAAAAATTGCATATTTTCTGGAGCAGTTCAGGTGGCATTTGCTGGTGGCAATTTGCAGTTTGCTCTGTATAACTGTTCATTTTTTGATTCTAGTGTTAGCCCTACTACTGCGGATCCAGCAGGTTCGTTAGCTCAAACAATAAAAAACTGTTTGTTCTATCGAGTTTCATCGCCTTATTGGTCAACAAATAATGGAGTAAGTTATACATATAACCGTTCTATTGCATCTGGTGGGCCCATTAATGTTACAGTCGGTGCCACCAACTCTTCTGTTGGTTCGCACGGCATCGAAGTAGGTTACAACCTGCTACATAACATACAATCAATTTGGCGTTCAGGTACTACCTTGAACAGTCTAAACACATCATTTGGTAATGCAACGGATGCACCTACAACCGACCTATTTGACGTTGCGTGGTCTGGTTCATCTCCGGATGCTGGAGCAATTACATACCGTAACTTGCAAACAATCACGCCTATCTATCAACCAACTGAGCGCAACGCATCCGCCATCACAATCGCTCCCGGATCAACATCACAAAGCATCGAACTCTACCTCGGTGCTACAGGGCTAACAGCCTCCACAAGCGGCCTATCAGCCCGATACAACCGCTCACGCACTGCAAGCGTAGCGATTACTTTGGTAGCCCGCACAATCGCTCAAGCGTGGACATCTGGCGGCTTTGCTGAGGTAGACGCTACTAATATGCCGGGAGTCTACAGATTGGACTTGCCGGATGCTGCCGTGGCTGCTGGTGCTGACGATGTTACGGTAGTTGTCCGTGGTGCTGCTGGTACTAACGGAGCGGTAATGACGGTCAAACTGAGCAGTGGTGGCTTGACGGCAGCGCAGACAGCCGCAGCGGTATGGGATGAGCCGTACACCTCGCACACAACAGCAAGCACGTTTGGAGCACGAACACTAAAGACGGTAGCAGATAACAGACTTGTAAACGTTGGGACTGCAAACCATATTGAGTCAAACGTCCACGCGATTGTGGACAGTACAGCAGCTGCGTCGGAACTCTCTGGCGCTCTACTTCACAACGGCACCGACTACATCAGCGCGGAGCTGTTGACGCCAGTGTCAGCTGCGACCAGCGTTCACATCGGCCCTTATCAACTGCTGGCTGATGGCTTAGGCGCTGATCAGCCGCTCGATGTGAATGTGGGCACAGCCACGAGCATCGATGTCCAGGTCACTGACGCGAATGGCACAGGCATCGACATCACTTCCGCGACCGTCACGGCGAAGGTCTACAGCTCGACGGGTACACTCGTGGCGTCGTATGCTGGCACTGCGACCTATGCGGACAATGGTCGGTTATCATTCGGTCTCACGACTACGGTCACGAACACGGCTGGCACGTACACTGTGACTGTGACCAGGACAACCGGAGCAACCGACACGCAGATCTTTGGACCGCTACGACTTTATGTGAGGCCAGTATGAGTGTAAACATTTTACAGATCACCGAAGATCCGGAACAGGTCACGCAGATCGCGGCCTGGACCGGAGACTGGCACACGTACGTGGTGCGCCTGGTCGATGACAACGGGTCTCCGATTGACATCACGACAGGCACTCTCGCGGCGACATACACGAATGCCTCCACAGGCGTTGCTTATTCGTTCGTGACAGGAACAGCCACGCTAACGAAGTCTCTCTCCTCACAGGGTATTGTGACGATCCTGAACCCCGCTGCCTATCCAACAGCAGCTGTGATTCGCTTGACTTTGTCCTTCACTGTCTCGACTACCGTGCGCCGCTTCGGTCCACTGCTCATCGAGGTCCTGGCACCGTGACCGTCAAGGTCGACCTATCAGGCTTTGACGACGCGGAGAAGCGTTTTCGCATGCTATCTGTTTTTTTGCAGAAGGCGGTGAGTGCTGCTTTTACTGGCATGATCGCACTGATGACTGGCCCTAAGTCAGGACGAAGATACAAAGTCGGCAGAACGATTTATCAAGCATCTGCGCCAGGAGAAGCACCAGCTGTTCGCACGACATTCCTTCGGACACACATCACTATCGGCAAAGTAAACGACTACGAGTACATCATCAGTATCGCGGCGCCTTATGGCAAGATACTCGAGTTCCAGAAGAATAGACCGTTTGCGATACCAGCATCCACGAAGGCATGGAATGTTTTCACAGGCGTGGTGAGGAAGTACTTCAATGGTTGAATCCTTAGTCGTGGATGAGTGGATCTATGACACGCTCACAGCTGATGCAACGCTTCAGGGATTGCTGGCCGTCGATAACAGGTCGCCATCGTATCAGCAAGGTATCTATTTGTACTTGGCTCCTGAAAAGGATCCGATCAGCCTCCGACAGCCACAGGTCCCATACATCGTCGTGCGTCACACTGACGCTGGCCAGGCTGACACGACGTCGATGTGTGGTGGCCGCATAGTGACCACATCAAGCCATCAGGTGTGGTGCTGGGACACGCAGTCTGGTGCTGTCTCGATGGCACGTATCAAGGGCATTGTGGACCGCATCGACACGCTTCTAAATAAGCAGACAGTGTCAAGCACCACGCCGCCATTCTTCTTAAATCGTTCGAGCGTAAGCTCATCAATAGACGTGAGCCAGGATGGCCGCGTCGACAATGGCATCAGCCAGTTGTATGTCGCCACAATAAGTCCATAGAGGTATCCACATGTCCCGTCCATTACTCGCCAAAGATGTAACTTTGACCGTCACTTTCACAGCTGCTGCTTTGACTGGTGACACAATCGCACTGCCATCCACGACAGCACTCTCTGTCGTCTGTCTCGCTAAGAGCTTCTCATCGACTATCACGCAGAACCTGGTCAATGCCACGGCATTGTGCGCGGTATATGAGGCATCACTGTCTACGACACAGGCTGGCTCAATCAGTATCGAACTGTATGTCGACAGTGCACTTGGACCAATCTTCGCATCGAAACTCGGGTACGGGTGTGAAATCGATGTAGACTTGGATGGATCTGGATCCGTGGCTGGTGCTGTCATCAAGTATTTCGGCATGGTCACTGAGGCCGGTTTATCTTTGACACCTGAAGAAACACAGACTGAGACCGCGACAATCAAGCTCGGAGTCAGCGGAATCACTGGTCTATACGGAGCATAACTTTGAGTTCAATCTTTGATGACATTCCTAAACTAGAAGGTAGACCGAACTATTCGGTCGACATCGAGCGCTTCATCGGAGCGCCAGGTTCATTCGTTTTCCGTGAACCGAAGGCATCCGACCTGTTCCCTCGACCTGAAGTCCAGAAACAACTAAAGATTGCATACCCTGAGTTTCCGGACCAGATGCTTCAGATCTTGATGATTATGGCAAGGTGCTATGTCATTCAGGCTGGTGACGGTGAAATCAATCCCGGACGCCGCTTCGCGCAGCTGGCTCGTGACAGATCCGACATCTACCTCTATGTTGTCGCGGAGTTCGCGAAGGCTTTCCCAATTGACTTTGCAGCGGCGGTAGACGAAGTCCCAAACGATTAAGCGGGGTGGCGCAATCGATTCTGTACACAAGTGTGCGGCATCTAAAGCGTCATCCCCGTGAGACCGATTTAAGCCTGGATGAGCTCGCCGAAGTCGCATGGGCTGCTGAGGTCTGGGACAATCAGCTTGTGGAGATCGTCAAGGCCGTCATGTCGGTCATAGCAAAAAGGACATTCTAATGGCGCTCGGCATTTTTGACATAATCTTCAAGGTCTCTGGCGCAAATGACGCAGTCGGGTCGCTGAAGGCCATCAAGACTGAAGCAAAGTCGACAGCTGATTCCTTAGATCATACAAAAGCGTCGGCTCAAAGCTTTGGCGACTCGCTGTCGAAACTTGCCGGTCTTGGCGCGGCACTCGGTGCCATGGGTGGCCTGATCGCCTTCGGTAAGTCTGCACTCGCTGCAAGCGGAGACGCTCAGGAACTGGCGGTACGACTCGAAGTCGTAACCGGATCCGCAGCCGAAGCGGCGAAGGTTATGGCTAAAGTGCGTGAGGTTGCCGGTCCTTCACCGTTCACCACAAAGCAACTGGCAAACGCCGCTGTCGGTTTGCAGGCGATGGGCATCAGCGCGACGAAGGCACTCCCAAAACTTGCTGATCTCGGCGCCGCATTCGGTGCTGACGAGGAACACCTCAAATCCCTGGTCAACATGATGGGCAAGCTAAACCAAGGCATCATGCCAGACAGCGAAACTCTTAGCATGTTCGGACTGGGCAAAAAGGATTTTGCAGGTGAGGGCATCACGTTCGATAAAAACGGAACCCTGCTTTCGAGTGCGAGCCAAACGCTCGACGCCTTGTTCCGCATCATCGACAAAAAGTACGGCGGCATGACCGAGCGAATGGCCAAGAATACCAACTCGCAACTTGCAACCATTGTTGACTCTTTTGAGAAAATGAACGAAAAGATTGGCAATATCTTTGGTGCAGGATTATCCCTTGTGACTCCACATATCATTAAGGGCCTCGAAGAAATTACAAAGTTCTTTGATTCTGTTACGCAAAGAGGTTCCGCTGCTCAATACATCCTTATGGGTCTCGCAGCTTCAATGGCTGCTATCACAGCGATAAAGGTTGTCGATGGCATCATCATGTTGACCAAGGTCATGAAGGGTCTCGCAAACTCACTCAAGGCAATCGCGGCAGGTGAGGCATTTATCCAGGCGCTCTCCGGTCCCGCTGGTATTGCAAAGGTCGTTGCTGGCACTGTGGCCGCTGGTGCTGCTATTTATGGCATGAGTCGCATCTACGACGAGATGGAGAAAAGCGCAGAGAAGACTGGTGGAGCAGGTCCTGCACTTACACCACCGACCACGACAGACATCGGCAAAGCAGCAGGAGAAGCTGCGAAGGCTGGTAAAAGCACCGAAGGCAAGGGTGGAGGCCTGATCAATACCATGGTCGACATCGCGGCATATGCGGCCAGGATGCAGGCGGCATTTGTCGACATGGCAAAGTCGATGGAAGGACACCTGTTCGAGATCGCGAAGAACACTGGCTCTACTCGAGATCTGCTTGATCTTAGGAAACAGACATTCGGTGGTGGGCGCCTGGGTGCGATCGGTGTGACAGCTGCGGAACTCAACGCAGGGAACAACCCGACGAATCAAGGTGGCGTCGGAATCATCCCGCAGACACTAATCCCTGCTTCGACAGACCTCGAGCGCGCAATGCGTAAGATGATGATCCAGCAAGGGCGCCAGAACCTCGTGACTGAAATGAGAAGAATCTAGATGGCAACAAACTGGCCGATCAAGGTCGAGGTCGATTGTCCTGAGCCACGTCCTGGCTTAGGGCGCGTGTGTGTCGGTGCCGACGGAACTTCATGGGACCGCGCCAACAGCACGGGCTGGTTTGACTCCGTAACAAACACCGCCATGCCAGCACCTCTCCCTGTCACCGAAGCATGGTCAAGCACTTACAGCGGACTCTATGCAAGAGTGCCACGAAGCGCCTACACGCTCGTGACGGGGTCTGTCTGGAAGCAGATGGAGATCAATGCGGCGGGTGATTATTACCTGACAGCGACGACGCTCGGCACTGCTAATGCAGAGTATGTCAAAACGACTGCGTCGTATGTCGCAAATCAAGGATGGTATATCAGCGCGTATGTGCCGACCTGGGTCGACAAATCAGCATTGCCATTTCTGCGCGTTGTGTGGGGCTACGGATCCGCATCGACAGTCGAGATGGTTTTTCGTGGCGATGGAAGCTGCATCGTTTACAAAGATGGAATCCAGAAGGGTGTCTATGACCAAAGCGACACGAACAAGAATCCTGGTCGAGCTGTAACCACAGCGAGTGCTGTCGGTCAGCGTCAGGTCAGCCTGATGATCATCCCACTTAAGCGTCGTGAAGTGCTTGTGACCTCGACCTTCGGTGCTAATTTCTGTCACACCTTTGAGGGTCTCAATGACGTCGAGGGCAACGTGATTCTGCCTTCTGGCAGCTTCGCCTGGAAGGTTCCATATGGTCGACCGACAGTCCAGATTGCACCTGTCGCATACGAGACGACCGGAATCTTTTACTCTAAAAACATTACGCTCCGATATCCGCCTCCGGTTGGTGCGACCTTTGTCCCGCAGATTTGGGGTGATGTTGTTGGAACATCCGCAGGGACCGTCACAACAGCCGTCGCGGTCATGGATCAGTTTTCTGCGTACACGCCAGATGGTGTCATTCAGAATCTACGCATCAAGGTCACCATCACGACTCCGAGTCCATACACGCAGACCTATGGCCTATCGGCAGCAATGGCAAGCAGCACACCAGCAGCGACATCAACTTATAATGGTCCAGTCGACATCACAAATTACATCGATGAGCTGACGCTAAGTGTTGATGAGACTTCGCGCACGACGCTCACGATGAGCGCCAGGCGTCAAAAGCTCCTCGATGCTGGCGTAGCACAGCCGCAGATCACAGGCGATCGTCCTATCCGTGTGGCGATATCGGACAGCGCATCACCAACACCTGTCTATACTGACATCTTCCGAGGCACGTTGGCGCCTCCGCAGATTCAGTATGAGCAGGGTGATACGAGTCTAAAGTTCTCGACGCTTCAGTTTGAAGGCATGGACCGTAGTCGCGACTTTGAGCTATATTACTTCCAGGACGGAATCCTCTACGACGGCTACACGGCGGAGGCAGCCATCGGTGACATGATGACAATGGCCGGTTATCCTGCGGCCACTTACCTTCTGTACACTGATACAGCCGGAATCAATATCTCGCGTAGTCCAGATATCGCTCGCGGGTATTCAAGCTTTGTCCCTCAGCGTGGCGACACGATCGCTTCAATGATCAATAAAATTAAAACTGACTACGCCGCAACCTTTATCAGTGGATGGTCTCCGACAACATCAGGGTATAAATATCAGTTTTCCAATCCCGCTGATCTGACATCGACCAGCGTGATGACTCTGTATCAGAGTGTCCCGGCAGCAGCTGCGGCTGGCGTCACTGGTGCACTTCAGCAGAAGCGTGTGGTCCGGAAGATGACTGGTCATTATGAGAGTCCAGAGTGCAATCAGATCACAGTCATCGGACAGGATCCACGAACAGGTGACCTAATCTATTCCTACGATGCGGATGATGCGAGTCAGACTGCTGGCACTGCTCCAGCATCCAGGCCATACAACTGGCGCGGTCGACCGGTCCCGTACATCCTAAGTGATCCGTCCATCACATCTGGCACTGTGGCAGTTCAAGCAATGGAAGCACTCAAAGACAGACTCATGACTGGTCGAATCCTGATCGAGTGGGAGAGTGACTTTCTGGTGTTGTCCGCTACGAATCGACCTCTCTGGGTTCGCGACGTGGTGACCATCATGCAGCCTGACGGAGTGACCATCAAGGGCGTGTATCGCATCATCGCCATTCCGAGCATTGAGTTCGTCGTCGAAGCTGGCGTCAAGCAGTTCCGGCGCGCAAAGTATCGAGGTCTCTACCTCAATGCTGGTGGCGGATAGTGGCATACATCGATGGCACACGTACATCGACGCTCACGATGTCGCACACGCAAAACGTCTTGGAGCGCGTATGGAATACGTTCGCGCTGCAACCGATGCAGCCAGACTACGACACGCATTACACCGACTTTACTTTCGGGGGACACCTCGGTTTCTTGGGTTCGTTGGCGATTGTTTCTACGGTCAACTGTCCAGCACCTCTTGCAACTTGGACTTGGGAACTCCGTGCAAACCTCGCGGTCAATAACGGCCACGGAAGCACTAACACGGGGTACGTGGTGCTTGCTTCAGGAACTGCCGCAGGGACGACACCATATGTGGATGTGAGCGTGACATGTGCTGGCACGTTCAGCGGATCGGTATCGACAGACAAACTGTGGGACGTCACTGAGACAGCCTACAGCTCAAGTGTGGCGCCGACGGTGTTCCCTCCACAGACTGCATACAGATGGTTTGAAATGACTACGACTAGTGCAACAGCTGCCTGTAGTCTTACGGCGAATGGTGGAAGTGTTAGCGTATCCGCAGCTGCGACATCGAGGCGAACAGCAGACTACACCGCGATCCTGAGTGCGAATGGATTCTCGAGTGGCGACGTTCGCCATGACTTCGCTGTGTCACTGGTGAAGGTCAACACGGTCGCAGTGCATGACATCACGCATGCTCACACCTTCCACGCGCAAAGCGCCACCGAATGGAGTCTCAGCGTTCTCGGCACGACAGGCGGAGGAGGTATCGTCGAGACTGCCAGCGCCACCATCAGCACGAGCTCGTGTCTCGATCGCAGTGTCGCTGTCATCGGTCGCACCAGGGCGTGGTCGACATCTTACCCGGACTCACTGAGTGTCGTGGTTACTGGCTTCGACGGTTCGTCCAGGACAATAACCGGAACCGGCTCGATGTCAGGGTCCGATACCTTCGTGGACTACTCGACCACGACGGTCCTGACCGATCCGGACTACGGGTCGAACACTCTGACTACATCGCTCGATGATGTTCCAGCGAGCATCTCGTGTGCCATCACTGGCGCATCACTTACAGCTGTCGGTGAGGCATCAACTGAGACCAGGTGCATGTTCCGTGGCTTCAGGTTTAACGGCTGGAGTCTGGCATACAACACCACTCGAAGCATCGCGGGATCGACGAACGACAGACTGTTTGCACCATACGAGGGCATGTCGGGATATCGCTACCTTGACATCCAGATCAAGGCGCAAAGCGGCACATCAATTGCTGGAACATTCGTCATCACTGACTATCATGGCAACACCAAAACATGGAATGTCACAGCTGCGACTACGTCGTATCAGACAGTGACCATCGACCTGTGCAGTCCAGATGCATGGTCTGTCAGTGCTCTACCTCTCACTGATGGCAAGGACAATCCCTATCCTAGGAAGAATACGGTTAGCAGTTCGTACGCTGGCTCAGAGAGCGTCGACTCGGCGTATTGGGGTGTTACGTCATGCCAGCGTCTACGCATCGCTACAGGCGCGATTGACCTCGGCACCACGACGCTCAAGCAGGACACGACGAACGGCTTCAGTAACAGTCACTATGTTCCGAGTGGTCTCG
>Ga0209086_10004468_pt1 | contig 10374 bp, 5 predicted proteins | sample M_130207_XF_Meta_FD_187312 | JGI IMG/M metagenome (GOLD analysis project Ga0209086, IMG submission 187312) | Freshwater microbial communities from Lake Montjoie, Canada to study carbon cycling - M_130207_XF_MetaG (SPAdes) (version 2) | ecosystem: Environmental > Aquatic > Freshwater > Lake...
CGCTGCAGGCACCGACCTCACCGTGTACATGCTGCTCTGCGCCATGCGCACCGCAGCTCGCAGCCTCGAGATCGCGCAGCTCGCCACCGCGTGGCGCGACAACGGCGTGGTTGGCTTCGACATCGCCGGTGCCGAGGCCGGACACCCGCCCACCCGTCACCTCGAGGCGTTCAACCACGTCCAGCGCGAGAACTTCCACGCAACCATCCATGCAGGCGAGGCCTTCGGGCTGCCGAGCATCTGGGAGGCAGTACAGCTGTGCGGCGCCGAGCGCCTCGGCCACGGCGTGCGCATCGTGGACGACATCGCCGGCGAGCCCGGCAACGAGGTACTCGGACACCTCGCCCAGTTCGTCCGTGACCGCCGCATCCCGCTCGAGCTGTGCCCAACGAGCAACGTAAACACCGGCGTGTGCCCATCGATCGCCGAGCACCCCATCGGCATGCTGCGCCGACTGCGGTTCCGTGTCACCGTGAACACCGATAACCGCCTGATGAGCGACACGAGCATGTCGAACGAGTTCCGGCAGCTAGCCGAGTCGTTCGGATGGGGCATTGACGACTTCGAGTGGGTCACGGTGAACGCTGCGAAGAGCGCGTTCGCCCCGTTCCCCGAGCGTCTACGCATCATCAACGGGCTGGTAAAGCCGCGCTACGCCCTGCTGCGGGCCGCGCAAACCCTTGGTGGTTAGCCGACTCGTGCGCTGATCGATCGGATCAGCGGCTCAGCACTCAGAAGCGACGGTCGTTCGTCTTCTTCTTCGGCGGTGCCTTGAACGGGGCCTCGATCAATGCCTCGAAGGCGGCCTCGTCGGGCTGCTTGGGCTCGTTCAGCCGCTGCAGGTAGGTCTTGAGCGCCTGACGGCCGGCAGCAACGTGATCGCCCTTCAGGCCGACCGAGCGGGCGAGGGCGTCCTTGGCCTTGACGACGCGGTCCTTGCGCAGGGCCTTCTCCTCCTCGGAGTGCTCCCGCTGGACCTTGTTGGCCTTGGATTCCTGGGCGGCAAGGCGACGGGCCTCGGCTTCCTGGAGGGGCGTGAGGTTCGATCGGGTTGCCACGTTGTCTTCCTTCGGTTCGGGGAGTGCCCAGAGTTCTACGAAACCGCAGGCTAACGGCACTGCGGCATTACCCGGCACGACCGAGGCGCGAGCACCCGCTGCGCGTAGCCTTTAGGCACTATGGCCACGACGCCCACCGCCGCATTCTCCATCACGCTCGACTGCCGCCTCGACAACGTTCCGGGAACCCTCGGCCGGCTCTGCAACGCAATCGGCGATGCTGGCGGCAACATCGGTGCCCTCGACGGTTTCGACGTCCGTGGCCCGGAACTGCGCCGCTGCCTCGTGGTTCACTGCCGCGACGAGGCCCACCAACTCCGCGTGGTGGAGGCGGTCAAGGCGCTCAAGGGCATCAACCTCGTCGACTGGTGGGACCGCACCTACCGCATGCACGAGGGTGGCAAGATCTCCACGGGCACCGCTGCGCCCGTCAACGACCGTGACGACCTCTCGATGGCCTATACGCCCGGCGTGGCCCGCATCTGCTTGTCGATCCACGACAACCCCGACCTGTCGCACGAGTACACGATTCGCAGGAACACCGTCGCCATCGTCAGCAACGGCACCGCCGTGCTCGGCCTGGGCGACATCGGCCCCGAAGCCGCCATGCCGGTCATGGAGGGCAAGGCAATGCTCTTCAAGGAGTTCGGCGGCGTCGATGGCTTCCCGATCTGCATCAACGCCCGCACTGCCGACGAAGTGGTGGACTTCGTGCAGCGCATCGCCCCCACCTTCGGCGGCATCAACCTCGAGGACATCAAGGCCCCCGAATGCTTCGAGATCGAGGAGCGCCTGAAGGCGAGCCTCGACATCCCGGTGTTCCACGACGACCAGCACGGCACCGCCGTGGTTGCGCTCGCAGCGCTCTGGAACTCGCTGAAGATCACGGGCAAGAAGATGGAAGACCTGTCCGTTGTCATCGCCGGCATCGGTGCCGCCGGTGTGGCAATCGGCAAGATCCTCATCAACGCCGGTGTCGGCGAGATCGTGGGCTGCGACCGGGTGGGTGCCATCTACACCGGGCGCAGCGACCTGAACTTCGCGAAGGAATGGTTTGCCGAGCACACCAACCCGTCGCGCAAGATGGGCTCCATCGCAGACGTCATGCGTGGTGCAGACGTGTTCCTCGGCGTGAGTGGCCCAGATCTCATCACCGCAGCCGACGTCCGCACGATGGCGTCGAAGCCGATCATCTTCGCGATGGCCAACCCGAACCCGGAGATCCGTCCCGAAGAGGTCGATGGACTCGCAGCAGTGATGGCAACGGGGCGCAGCGACTACCCGAACCAGATCAACAACGTGCTCTGCTTCCCCGGCATCTTCCGCGGTGCGCTCGACGTGCACGCCACCGACATCACCGAGAACATGAAACTTGCCGCAGCGATCGCCATCGCCGAGTCGGTGACCGACGCCCAGTTGTCACCGCAGTTCGTGGTGCCCTCGGTGTTCGACCGCTCAGTGGTTGACCGTGTGGCCCCGGCAGTGTCCAAGGCGGCCATCGCCGACGGGGTCATTCGCAAGCCCAAGGCCTGAGCCCAGACTCCCTCAGCGCAACTGAGGGATCACCTCGGCACCAACGGTCTCGATCGCGCCGGCGATGCGATCGAGCGGCATGCCACCCATGTCGAACATGAGCAGGTAGGTGTCGAGGTGCAGCAGTTCCTGTAGCTCGCTCATGCGGTCCACCAGTTGGGCTGGGCTCCCGCACAGTGCAAGCGTTCGGCAGCGCTCGTCGAAGTCGAACTCGCCGAGGCTGACATTCGTGCGGCCGGAGGATTCCGCGATGAGCCGGTTCACCCAATTGATGTACTCCCGGTAGCGCGGCTCCCACTCGGCCTTGCCTGTGGCGTAGTCCTTCCCAACCCAGGCGTGGCTGCACATCCCGATGCGACGCTGCTCCGGGTCTCGGCCGTTCGCCTCCCACTGCTGCTCGTACCGGTCCACGATCGGGCGGAACGCCTCGGGCGTACCGAACACGGTGGGCAGCATGAGCCACAGGCCGAGCCGGGCCGCGAGATCAATGCTCTCCATTGACGTCCCTGCGCCAATCCACATCGGGGGGCTCGGCCACTGCAGCGGGCGCGGCTGGGTGGTGATGTTGCGGAGGGGCGCATGGTGGTTGCCCTCCCAGGTGACGTTCTCCTCGGACCACAGGCGCACGAGGATCTCGACGTTCTCGGCAAACATCGCCTTCGCCACCGTCGGGTCCTGGCCGAAGCCGGCAAACGTGTGCGGGAAGAACGTCCCCCGGCCAAGCACCGGTTCCACACGGCCGCCCGAGAGCAGGTCGAGCGTTGCATAGTCCTCTGCCATCCGGACCGGATCGAGGTTGACGCCGAGCGTGACGCCCGTGGAGAGCCGGATGTGTGACGTGCGCTCGGCGATGGCCGCAAGCACGATCGGTGGGGAGGACAGGATGTACTCGCAGAAGTGGTGCTCGCCGAGGTGAACGCTCGAGAAACCAGCGTGTTCCGCCAGAACGGCTTGATCCACGATGCTGCGGTGCCGCTGGGCCTGCGTTTCGCGGTGACCGGTGACCGGATCAGTGAGGTGATCGCCCAGGGTGAGAAGCCCGACCTGCATGGTGGGGACCGTAGCGAACTCGGGAGACATCAGTAGATTCAGCACATGCTCCGCTGGGTGGACAGGTGGACCCGTCGTCAGCGTGTCCTCCTCGGGCTTGCAACAACCCTCGTTGCCGTAACGCTGCCGTATGTGGAGTTGCTGTTCGGTCTGAAGACGGCCATGTACAACGACATCAACGGTGCGCACGGCCCACGGTACGAGGCTGTCTGGCGGAGCCTCAGGCAGGGGGACTCACCGTTCTGGTGGAAAGGCATCCTGTCAGGGCACAATGCACTGGGTGCCGGGCAGTCGGCGATCTTCTACCTGCCGAACGCGATCTTCGGGTGGATCAACCCCGTCGCCGCCTTCCGGTGGTGGTTCTTTTTCCACCTGTGGCTCATGGCAGCTGGCTGGTTCCTGTGGTCCCTCCGGCGATGGGGATCAATCGCCGGAGCCGTGGTCTCCGGCCTCGTCGGGGTACTGAACGGCGTCCTCGTCTCTCACTTCATCGATACCCCCTACATCGCTGCCATTGCGCTGCTCCCCTGGGTGATGCTCACCTTCGATCGGGTTGTCGACAACGCGCACCGCCGCGACATCGGCTTCCTCGCGCTGCTACTCGCCGGTATCTCGTTCACCGGTCACCCACAGTTGCTGTGGCTCACACTCGTTACGCTCGGTATTACCACGGTCGTCTATCTGGCGCTGCGTTCCGTCGACTGGTGGACGATGCTTCGACTTATCACCGCGGTGGGCCTCGGTGTTGCGCTCTCGATGGCAGCGTTGGTTCCCCAGTTACTCTTCGGCCGAACCAGTGTGCGGCCGAAACTCGACAAGGCAGCCGCCTTCGAATTCCCCGAGGAACCGCGGCACCTGTTCACCCTCATCGCCCACAACATCATGGGCGGCGCGAACAGCGCCTTCGGCTGGCACACCCCTTGGCAGGCGGGCACACAACAGCCGGAACAGATCAACTACCTCGGCATCATCGGCGTCGCCCTCGCAATTATCGCCGTGGCCCGCCTCGGCAGGAATCGTTGGGGTATTGCCTGCCTCGCGATCGCGGTGTTTGCGATTCTCACTTCGCTCGGCGGACGGACACCGATTGGTGAGCTCGTGTTCCACGTACTCCCCTTTGCAGACCGGTTCCGTATCTGGTCCCGGAATCTGCTCCTCCTCAATCTTGTAGTTGCGTCCCTCGCCGGAGCCGGTGTCCGCGAGCTGCTACGGCTCCGGCGTCGCTGGGTTACACCGCTCGCGTTGGGTGCGGCAACACTCGGCATCGTGATGACGCTGCTTCCTACAGTGACATCACTCGGTGGGGCGATGCTGAGAGGCCGCGAAGGGGCCGTAGCCCGTTTGCTCCCGGTGATCTTCCTGCTCGGGCTGGTAGCGGCTGCTTACCTCGCAACGAGGGATCGCCGCATCGGCGCGGTTGCGATTGTGGCCGTCTGCCTGATCGATCTCGGTTCCTTCGCGTTCTCGGGGCTCTGGCGGTCGCAGGGGGCAACGCCCGCCGAGTCGCGCGCGATCTGGGGCGACACCGCCCCTTTCTTCGGAGCAATCGCCAACCAACCCGGCGGGCTCGATCGCTGGGTGAGTGACATTGCCGATTCATCAACACTCTGGCCAGCCGCCCTCGCCCGCGGCGGTCCGACGATCAACGGCTACGACCCACTCATGCAGGCCGACTACTCGGCCACCGTCGGGTACATGTCCTACAACGGGTTCCTCCGCACACCGCTGTTCTGGTCCGGTGGTTGGCTCCCGGACGTGCTGCGCACAACCACGCTGGTGGCGAGCGGCTACGCCGGTACGCCGGCCCCGGGGTGGACGCCATACGGCACAACGAGTGGCTTCACGCTGTACTCCTACTCACCTCGCCTCGCGGAGTCGTACCTCGTGGGCGGCGTGCGTGTGGGTTCCCTCGACGATGCCCGCGCCGCGCTCGGCGCGCCCGACACCGATCTCACGCAGTACGCCTACGTAGACCGCAACACGGTGAGCGGAGCCGACCTCAACGTGATCGCCGCCGCACACGATCCGGGCTCTTCAGGATCAGTGCTCGACGGCGCTATGGACGACGGTGGGAGCGGCACGTGGACCGTCTTTGCGGAGCGGCCCTCGCTCTTTGTCACCTCGTACGCCTGGATGGAGGGCTGGCACGCGACCGTCGACGGCAAACCCGTGCCCGTGGCCCGCACCAACGCGCTCGTGCTCGGCGTGCCGGTGCCGGCCGGTGCGCACCGGGTACACCTTGTGTTCACACCACCGGGGTGGACTACCGGCCGCAACATCAGCATTCTCGCGCTCGTGATCGTCGTCGGGCTGTTCGTGTCCGACATCGGCCGGGAACGCTGGCTGCTGCTCGTGCGACGCGGCGGTAGCCGTCGCCGATCGCGCCGATCGATCCCGTGTTGAGATGCGCCCGCTGTCGGTACGTGCGCCGTAGGTCAGGCCACCTGTCGGTACTCGGCAATAGCCTCAACACATGGCTCGCCGGCCCTCCCCCGAAGACATCGAACGCCGGCGCCTGCTCGTCCCTGCGGTGAACTACCCCGAGGAACTCCCGATTGCGGCCTGCAGGGAACAGCTTCTCAACACCATCACCAACCATCAGGTGGTGATCGTCGCCGGCGAGACCGGCTCCGGCAAGAGCACACAGTTGCCCAAGCTGTGCCTGGAACTCGGCCGTGGCGTTGAAGGCCTCATTGGCCACACCCAGCCCCGACGGGTGGCCGCCCGCACCATCGCCGAACGCGTCGCCCACGAACTCGGCACCCCCCTCGGCACCACGGTGGGCTACTCCGTGCGCTTCACCGACCGGGTGGGCGCGGACACGCTGGTGAAGGTGATGACCGACGGCATCCTGCTCGCCGAGATCCAGCGAGACCGTCTGCTGCGCCGCTACGACACGATCATCGTGGATGAGGCCCACGAGCGCAGCCTGAACATCGACTTCCTCCTCGGCTACCTGACGCACCTGCTGCCGCAGCGACCGGACCTCAAGCTCATCGTCACGTCGGCCACGCTCGACACCGCTCGGTTCTCCCAACACTTTGGTGGCGCCCCGGTCATTGAGGTGAGCGGCCGTTCCTACCCCGTCGATGTTCGCTACCGGCCGTACGGCGAGGAGCCCGACGACGACCGTGACCAGGTGGGCGCTATTGCCGACGCCGTCGACGAACTGTGCCGCGAAGGCGAGGGGGACATCCTCGTGTTTCTCTCCGGCGAGCGCGAGATCCACGACGTGGCCGACTACCTGCGCCGTTCTATCGCCGATGGCACCGGACCGCGGCACACCGAGGTGCTCCCGCTGTACGCACGCATGTCCGCATCGGAGCAGCACCGTGTGTTTGATCAGCACACTGGTCGTCGAGTGATCCTGTCCACGAACGTGGCCGAGACCTCCATCACCGTGCCCGGCGTGCGGTACGTGATCGACGCCGGCACGGCACGCATCTCCCGGTACAGCAGGCGCCTCAAGGTGCAGCGCCTGCCCATCGAGCCGGTGTCGCAGGCATCGGCCAACCAGCGCGCGGGCCGCTGCGGCCGTGTTGCACCGGGCATCTGCATCCGCCTCTACGGCGAGGACGACTTCACCCAGCGAGTGCCGTTCACCGAGCCCGAGATCCTGCGCACGAACCTTGCCTCCGTGATCCTGCAGATGACGGCACTCGGGCTCGGCGATATCGCATCGTTCCCGTTCGTGGAGCCACCCGATGCGCGCAGCATCGCCGACGGCATCGCACTGCTCGACGAACTCGCCGCGTTCGAGACACCGCGCGAGGGCGCCGTCGCCGCCGCGCCACGGCGGCTCTCCCGCCTCGGCCAACGCCTCGCGAAACTTCCCATCGACCCGCGGCTCGGCCGCATGGTGCTCGAGGCGGACCGGCTTGGCTGTGCGCGCGAAGTGATGATCGTTGCTGCCGTGCTGTCCATCCAGGACCCGCGCGAGCGGCCGGCCGAGAAACTGGAGGCTGCCACCGCAGCCCACCAACGGTTTGCGGGCGAGGACGGTTCGGACTTCCTCACGTTCGTTCGCCTGTGGGATCACTTGCGTGCACGCCAGCGGGAACTCACGGGCAACCAGTTCCGGCGTCTCTGCCGCGACGAGTACCTCAACTACCTGCGCGTGCGCGAGTGGGAGGACCTGTTCAGTCAGCTCCGCCAGATCACGTCCGGGCTCGACATCCGCCTCAACACCACACCTGCCCACCCCGACCACGTGCACCAAGCGCTGCTGTCGGGTCTGCTCTCCCAGGTCGGCATGCGCGAGGGCGAGACCAAGGAGTTCCGCGGCGCGCGCAATGCGAAGTTCATGATCGGGCGTGGCTCCGCGCAGGCGAAGCGCCCGGCCAAGTGGGTGATGGCGGCAGAACTCGTCGAGACAAACCGTCTCTGGGCACGCGTCGCCGCACGCATCCAGCCCGAGTGGGCCGAGGAGCTTGCCCCCCACCTCGTGAGGCGCTCGTACGGAGAGCCGCTGTGGGAGGAACAGTCGGGCACCTCGACGGTGATCGAACGCGTGATGCTCTACGGGCTGCCGATCGTGGCCGGTCGCAGGGTGCTGCTTGCACGGCTCGACCGGGCACTTGCGCACCAGATGTTCGTGCGCCATGCACTCGTGCTCGGCGAGTGGGAGCGGGAGTTCCCGTTCGTCCAGCACAACCACGAGGTGCTGACCGATGTGGCGTCGATCGCGGAGCGGATCCGTCGGCTCGACCTCATCCCGACCGAGGACGACGTCGAACGCTTCTACGCCGACCGCATCCCCGACGATGTCACGTCCACCCGACATTTCGAGCGGTGGTGGCGTGATGCCGGCAGGACGAACCCGGCGCTGCTCAACCTGACGCGCGAGGAGTTGCTGAAGGGACAGGCCGACGCGCTCGAGGAGTTTCCCGACGAGTGGGCCGACCACGAGCCCCCGCTGCCGCTCGACTACGACTTCGACCCGGCGCACCAAGACGGCGGGATGACGGTGCGCCTCCCGCTCCTTGTGCTCAACCAGGTCGAGCCCGAGGCGTTCGGCTGGATGGTTCCCGGCCTGCGTGAGGACCTCGTCACGGCGTACTTCAAAACCCTCCCGAAGACACTGCGCCGGGAGCTAATCCCCGCAGCCGAGCACATCGGCCGGGCGGTAGAGGCACTGCGTGACGGACCGCGCCACGGCGGGCTGCGGTCGTTCGCCGCTGCACTGGCACGCGAACTCACCGAGAGCAGCGGCCAGACCGTTCGTGCATCCGACTTCGACCCCCATGCCCTTCCACCGCATCTGCGCGTCACCTTCGCGGTCGAGGACGCCGACGGACGCGTGATCGCCCGGGACAAGGACCTCGTCGCCCTGCAGTCCCGGCTGCGCTCGGCCGTACGCGCCGAGATCTCCCGGGTTGCCGGCGACTTCGACCGCGACCACCTCACCGACTGGACGGTCGGCGACCTCCCCGAGGTGATCGAGGCCGAGCGGGACGGCCACGTGGCGCGTGGCTACCCAGCGCTGGTGGACGACGGGACCAACGTGCATCTCCGTCTGCTCACCACACCCGGGGCGAGGGACCGCTCCATGCACAAGGGCGTGCGACGGCTCCTGCTGCTGACCATTGCGCTCCCCCGCAAGGCCTGCGCCCAGACCCTGTCGAACGAGGCACGCCTGGCCCTCGCCCGGCTCGGATGGACCTCGGCGGTGGACCTCGTGGACGACTGCATCTTCGCCGCCGTGGATCACCTCGTGGGCCGGGCCGGGGGCGTCCCACGGAATGAGCAGGCATTCCGCGAACTGCAGCGGCGGGTGGGCGCAGAACTCGCCGGGGTTGCGTCGGACCTCACGAGACAGGCCGGCGCCGCCGTGATCCTCGCGGCCCGCACGACGGGGCTGCTCGACACGCTCACTGCACCCAGGATCGCTGCGTCTGTGAGCGATGCCTCCCGTCAGCTCACCGCACTCGTGCACCCCGGATTCGTCAGCGCGGCCGGTCTCGTCCAGACCCAGCACATCGCCCGGTACGTGTCCGCGATCGAGTACCGGCTCACGAAGTTGCGGGAGAAGCCCGAACGCGACCTCCAGTTGATGGGTCGTATCCACATGATCGAGCGTCGCTACGCGGAGGTGCTGCGCCTGCCCGAGGCGGCCTCGGCGCGTTGGTTATTGCAGGAACTCCGGGTGAGCTTGTTCGCCCAGCACCTCGGCACCGCCGAACCGGTGTCCGAGCACCGGGTGGCGGCGGAACTGAATCGTATTTCCCCGCCGACATAGCCTCCGCTGCGCTTCGGCATAGTTCGGCGTGCGGGTTTACACCGTCTTCACACGGTGGCTGTCCCGCACCCGACCCCGGCCGGTACCTTCTACTGGTCGCCGACCCCCGTCTTCACCATGACCACGCCTGACCTCCCCAACCCGCCGTCCACCGATTTCGTCCGCGAACTCGTCCGACAGGACAACACCCAGGGAACCTTCGATGGCCGCGTCCAGACCCGGTTCCCGCCCGAGCCGAACGGCTACCTCCACATCGGGCATGCCAAGGCCGTCTGCATCGACTTCGGTCTCGCCAGCGAGTTCGGCGGCCGCTGCAACCTTCGTCTCGACGACACGAACCCCGAGACCGAGAACGAGGAGTTCGTCCGCGGCATCATTGCGGACCTCACCTGGCTCGGCTTCCCGCCGCCCGAGACGGTGCTCTACGCGTCGAACTACTTCGAGCAGTTGTACCAGTGGGCCGAGTACCTCGTCGAGCGCGGTCTTGCCTACGTC
>Ga0209086_10004472_pt1 | contig 10369 bp, 6 predicted proteins | sample M_130207_XF_Meta_FD_187312 | JGI IMG/M metagenome (GOLD analysis project Ga0209086, IMG submission 187312) | Freshwater microbial communities from Lake Montjoie, Canada to study carbon cycling - M_130207_XF_MetaG (SPAdes) (version 2) | ecosystem: Environmental > Aquatic > Freshwater > Lake...
GGCAAGAGATGCAATCGCCGTTGCGGAAAATTCGGGATCGTTCAGCAGGGAGTGCAGGTGAGTCGGAGCATCCGAATCCTTTGCAATTTCAAGAGCTTTGAGAGCGTCTTTTCGACTTGCAAGATCGGCGCTTCGATCAGATACAACGCTTCGAAGTTTTGGAAGGACGCGAATATCACCAAATCGCACGGCAACCAGTTCAGACTGACGCACAACAGCATGTGATGGCGAGGCCTGCAGTTTTTCATAACCCTCTGTCCATCCCTTAGGCATCGTCATTTTTCCTCGCATCGATAACGCGGTGATTGCTTCTTCGAGCATCCAGGAACGAGTGTTGTCATCGGAGGCAACAATCTGCGTTATCGCAGCATCAAAAGAGTCTTCTTCAGAGCAGGCTCGGCGAGTGATATACCGAGAGACAAGAGGAATGCGAGACGAAATCGCAAGTTGTATTGCGCGGGCTGGATCGATTGGCACCAATGGCTCCATGGCGTACCAAATCATCAACGGAAGATTGTGATCCGAAACATCCTCGGCGTGTGTCAACAGTCCTGCCACAATCTTCCAGCGCTGGTCGATGGAAATTCTTTGTAGAGCGCTTGTGAGCGCCAAACGAACAACCGGCGAGGGATCCTTCACCGACAGTTCTTCGCAGCGAGAAAGAAACGCTGGTGAGAGCTTCCGATCTTCGGCAGCAAGTTGAATCGCCCATCCCCGAACGGCCGGATCGGCATCGGAGAGTATTTCCAAAAGAACGTCATCGCTGGAAATTCCGACAGCGTGCATTCCCCAGAGTGCTCGAAGCCTCGTCCGAGTCGACGTTGCCGCCGCAAGAGCTTTCTGTAGCAGGGAAGGAGTCTCTTGTGCCAACGAACCCTTCACGAATCGCTCCTGAAGCAACCGCCGAGCGTGCCGAACAAACCATTCGTTGTTGTGTAAAAGAAGTTCAACGAGTTTTGTGTCAGAGTGGACTGAAAGATTGACCGGGACATGAACTGAATTACCGTAAAGAATCTTGAAAATGCGTCCGTTGCCTCTGTCGTGGGTCTTTGAGTCGTGATGATGGCATTGATTGCGGTCGTACCAATCGATGACCGTTACCTGTCCATCGGGACCATAGGCCAGCGAAATAAACTGTGACCAAGAGTCATTTGCGAAGCAGAAATCTGGCTCACCGTCCCCCACATACCCGGAGCCGTGTGGGGTCAGACGATCTTCGTTTAATCGCGCGCCGTGAATATTGTTCATGAAAAGCTTTCCGCAATAACGTTGCGGCCAGACTCCCCCGAGGTAAATCATCGCCCCGGCATGCGCGTGACCACCCCCTACCTCATCAGAGGTTTCGCGATCGGGGTTGTTCCATTGATTGCCAATCCAGTGCCTGTGGTTGGCAATGGTTTTTATGTCGTCAAAGGTGTAGGGGTTGAAGTGTTGCCCCGCCTGTCGCTGGTACCGAGCACCCTGAATCGAGTGATACAAGTGGGGAATGACACAGGCCGTTTGGAACGCATGTCCGTGATCATTGAAATCAATGCCCCAAGGATTGCTCGTGCCCTCTGAGAAGACTTCGAATGAATGTCGTTGCGGATGGTATCGCCAGATGCCAGCGTTGATCTTCGTACGTTCAGAATCAGGAGTACCAGGCTTACCGACATTGGAGTGCGTAAAGACTCCGTGGCAGCCGTAGAGCCAACCATCCGGGCCCCATGTGAAGGCGTTGAGTGTTTCGTGTGTATCCTGCCAGCCCCAGCCATCCAGCAGGATTTCAGGTGGACCGTCGGGCGTATCGTCTCCATTGCGATCAGGAATGAACAACAAATTCGGAGCTGCACCGACCCACACTCCGCCAAAACCAATTTCAAGGCCGCTGACAAGGTTGAGTTGTTCTTGAAAGACCGTGCGTTTGTCGAATTGATCATCGCCATCGGTATCCTCAAAAATGAGAATCCTGTCGCGAGCATCTTTGTCTTCTACACGAGTGGGATAGGAATACGCCTCGGCGACCCAGAGTCGGCCGCGATCATCAAAGGCCATAGCGATCGGTTGCTGAACATCAGGTTCGCAGGCGAGTAGTTTTACCTGAAACCCAGGCGGCACCGTCATCGCCCGAGCTGCTTCTTCAGGCGCAAGTCCGTTGGCCATGGGCGGGCGAATTTTCGGCTGAGAAAACTCCCACTCTTTTTCCGAAACCTGCTTTCGCGACTGCACACTGAGGAAAATACCCTTCTTATTTCCAACGCGCACATCGGGAAATCCATCTCCCGAGACGTCGCGAGCGCACACCTGCACACCGACACCAGAGTTGTCGTCGATCAGGTGCGGAACAAATTCAACGCTTTTTCCATCAGACCCACGAGTGCAGCGAAACCAGTAAAGAACCGCCGGAGCCAAGGGTTCTGGATCTCCCTTGGGGCCGTGTGCCCAGTAGCGTTTTCCAGTGACGATGTCGTCGAGACCGTCGCCATCGATGTCAGCCATGTCGATGGCGTGAATTTGAGAAAATGCAGTGCGGTAGGGATTCTCAGAAAGACGTTCGCCAGTGATTTTGTACTGTTGAAACTGCCGTTGGCCATCGGGTCCTTTGGTCTGACGGAACCATGCCAATCCAAAGCCATGTGCGGACAGACTTGTAATAACATCGGGCAACGCATCTGCATCCACATGTCGCACAAACATCTGCGCGCCGCCGGCCTGTGAAAATTCAACAGAATGTTTCTTCCAGACAGAGTCTTCTTCAAGCGATTCCGGTTGCTGCCACCATCCGCTCTTCTCGAGAATGTCTACCCGGCCATCACCATCGACATCCCCGTACCCGAGTCCGTGCGTGAATTGACCTCCGGCGGTCTGCGTTGAAATTCTGTGAAACGTCCACGGCTTCGTCGGATCAGCATCATTGATTGGAGCATAGCCAAAAAAACCATCGACACTGCAGAGAATTTCCGGAACTCCGTCGCCGGTGAGATCGGTCCATGTTGGCGATTCATTGTCAATGCGTTCGAGTACGAGATGCCGCTTCCACAACTCTTCCTTCTTGCCGGGATTTTCAAACCAAGAAGCGTCTTTGCCTGGAAACCCATATACCAAAATATCTGGGAAACCATCGTTGTTCATATCGTGGGTAAATGAAAAAAAATTGTTGCTATATCCTTGTGGATCGAATGGTGTGGTTTCGTAAAAAGTATGGCGCTGCGTGAAAAGAGGACCTTCAAACCAGAAGGGACCCGCAATCAGATCGATGTCTCCATCAAGGTCGAGGTCTGCAACCGAAGCGCCTTCGGTAAAGAATCGATTGTCGAGAGAAGTCGTTGTAAAAGTGACAATGCTGCGATCGTTTAAAGCGGTATCGCTTGCAGTCGCGACGAGTGAATTTCCAAGAAACAAAGTTTGAAAGATCAAAAACGTCAAACAAAAGACCGACCGAATAAAAAATATGCCAATGGTCATCGATTTTTCCCCTCGGTGAAACACTCTCGTGAGAAAAGTGTTCGATATAAAGATCTTCTGTCGATCAATTGGAAATCAATTGTAGAGGAGGGTTGATTCACGTCCAATCTGGTAAGATTTTTTCGAATGAGATACCGTTTGCATTTTTACATAAGTGACTCGAACCGAGTTTTTGTCGCACGGTTGTGCATCGACCGCTAGAAGAATGCGAGCGTTCCAGAAATGTTTCTCACAGCAGATCCCCGCACCGGCTTAAAAAGTCTTATGAGAATTTTCATTTTTATAATCGCTGCGATCACCGTGGCCTGCATGGTTGGTCCGATTGGAAGTGTGAAGGCAGAGCCGGAGCCAACCAAGGAAATTGATCCTGCTGCTGGCCCTGCCAAGCCTGGCGGGAAAGGAATTGTTGATCCGGTGATTCTTCTCGACGTGTCAGCTATAAACTCGGGCGACACCGCGTGGATGCTCATGAGCACGTCGCTTGTGCTTCTGATGACAGGGCCTGGGCTCGCACTTTTTTATGCAGGACTTGTGCGACGAAAAAATGTGCTCTCTTCACTGATGCAAACATTTATCTGTATGGCAGCGATGAGCGTTCTGTGGGCGTTCGTCGGCTATTCACTTGCCTTTTCAACCGGCAGTCCCTACGTGGGAGGATTTGATTTTGTGATGCTTCGCGGTGTTGGAGATGCGCCTTGTGAATATGCGGCTACGATTCCGCATACGCTCTGGATGGCATTTCAGATGATGTTTGCAATCATTACTCCAGCGCTGATCTGCGGCGCGTATGCTGAGCGGATGAAATTTTCGGCAATGCTCATCTTTTCATCGGCGTGGTTGCTCGCGGTCTATTGTCCCTTGGCACATATGGTGTGGGGCAAAGGCGGATTGTTCAACGCGTTTCTGGGTGGCACGATTCCATCTCTCGATTTTGCCGGCGGTACCGTCGTGCACATTTCTGGTGGAGTGTCGGCATTGGTCGCGGCGCTGATGCTTGGGAAACGGCAAGGCTATGGCATCAAACCGATGACCCCGCACAGCGTCGTGCTGTCGGTGATCGGTGCGAGTTTGCTGTGGGTTGGCTGGTTTGGATTTAATGGTGGCAGTGCGCTTGCTGCCAATGCTCTTGCGGCGAATGCTCTTGTGACAACCCACTTTGCGGCTGCTGCTGCGGCACTTGGCTGGGTGGCGGCGGAATGTATCAGAGGTGGAAAGCCGACAGTACTCGGTGCGATTTCTGGTGCAGTGGCAGGGCTTGTGGTGGTAACACCTGCATCCGGATTTACAACGCCCATCTTTGCAATGCTTATGGGCCTGATTGGCGGCGTAGGCTGTTTTTGGGCGGCAACGAGTCTCAAACATATTTTTGGTTACGACGACTCGCTCGATGCTTTTGGTGTGCATGGCGTTGGAGGAGCGATCGGCTCAGTGCTCACCGGAGTGTTTGCCGTGTCGAGCGTAAACCCCGCGGCAGCCATCGCTCTTACTGGAACCCAAACGGGTGCCATTGGTCTGCTGTATGGCAATAGCGGGCAGTTAGTCAATCAGATCAAGGCCACGGTTGTGACCATTGTGTTTGCTGCTGTGGCAACCTTTGTAATTTTAAAGATCATCGACATGTTCATCGGTTTGCGTGTCAGTCGCGAGGAAGAGTTTCGCGGGCTCGATCTTTCGGAGCATGGCGAGGCAGGTTACAACCTCGACGAACTCTGAAAAAGCGAAAGTGTTTAGGAATTCGAGAAAGTTTCAAACATTATTTCGAAATGAGCGTCTACCGAATTGCCTTTGGCGGATTGCGTCCGATCAGCGGGTATTGTTCGAGATCGACCACCTGACCGCTCATCGCAGCACTTTCGTCAGAGATCCAATAGATCGCTGCAACCGCGATTTCTTCAGGAAAGAGGATGCGTCCAGAAGGCGCGATCGTTGCCGGCAACGACGCAGGCCAATCGTCAGGAAGTCCGTGCGACTTCTTTCTCGCACGTTCATTATCGGTGAGCACCCAGCCGGGATTGATCTGGTTGACTCGCACGGAATCCTCACGAAAGAGCGTGTCGCCGAGATTGCGAGTGAGCGTCATAAGGGCACCTTTGCTCATCGAATAGCCAAGCAGATTTGGTTCGCCACAGTAGGCATTGACGCTGCCGATATTCAGCACAGCGCCTTTCGCCTGACGAAGGTGCGGCAACGCTGCCTTTATCAAAAGCAGCGGCGACAGCGTGTTGACTGCGATCGTTCGGGCAAAGCTGGCGGAATCGATCGTGTGAATCGTACCCGTAGATACGACCGCGGCATTATTGACAACCGCATCGAGCTTTCCGAATGTTGCGATGGCCAGATCGATCAGCCGTTGTGGGCAGCCTTCCTGTGTCAGGTCTTCAACGTGTGACACGGCTCTGTCTGATCCCACTTGGTTTACAACATCTGTCGCAAGCAGACTTTCCAGACCGTGGATAACAACGCGGGCACCTTCGGCGACACAGGCAACGGCGATGGCCTTGCCGATTCCCGTTGCACTCCCGGTGATAAGAATAACTTTGTTTGCCAGACGCATGGAAAATTTGAGTGTCGTGGAGTGTATTCAAAAAAGGAAGCGGCGCTCACGCTTTACAGAAAGTCTATTTTGTAATTGCTCACCGATGGATAGAAGAAATTGTAGAAAGTTGTTCTGTTCGCAGAATCATTCCGGCTTCAGGACGCTTTTGACGACGTCTCCTCTATGCATTGCTTCAAAAGCATCGTGCCACTTTGCAATCGGCCAGACTCCTCCAAGAATTGGCTTCACATCGAGCTGGCCAGAACTCATAAGTGCCAGAACTCGCTCCCAAATAGGCCAGTTGTGGCTGTAACTGCCCTGCAGCGTCACATTTTTCTGCACCAACGCATCGAGTGAAAAGTTGAGCGGATCGCGTCCCCATCCGACCTTACTGATCCATCCCGCCGGGCGCACTAGGTCGATCGCCGTTTTGAGTGTGACGCTAACGCCTGCGGCATCAATCACACCATCCGCACCGAGGCCGTCGCGAGTGTTCGCCCATTCTGATGCGTCGCCGATGACAATATCGCATCCATACGCCCGTGCGATTTCCAATCGCCCTTTGTCGCGATCGAGTCCTACAAGTGCCACCTGCGCACCGGCCAATCGCGCCATTGCAGCGCACAGGATGCCGATTGTTCCAGGACCGAGTACGACGATGCGATCTCCCGGTTCGATTCTCGCGTTTCGAATCGTTGCATTGAATGCAACGCAACAGGGCTCCGTAAGACAGGCTTGTTCGAAAGGAATTGAATCTGGAACGCTGTGCAAAATACGGGAAGGCACTTTGACGTAACGCGTCATGGCGCCATCGACACCGTAGCCGAATCCTTTGCGTGTGGGATCGAGATTGTAGAGGCCGCGTCGCGACAGGGGATTGTTGGGATCAATGATAGCAGCCGTTTCACTGACAACGCGGTCTCCGTCCTTCCATCCCCGGACTGATTTTCCGCACTTGAAAATTCGACCTGCAAACTCATGCCCCAGAACGACTGGATAGTTCACCTGCCAAGAATGATCGCCGGTCCACTGATGGAGATCTGATCCACAGACGCCGACGTTGGCCACTTCGAGAAGAACATCCTCGTCGTGAAAATCAGGGATTGGGATATTTCGAAGTTCAACGGAGTGGGGCGACGACGAAAAATTGACAACAGCAGCATTCATAGAAGATAGCCTTTCGGAAAAACAGCGTGTTGAATGGTGATCTCTTATAAGAAAGAGAATCAGAACGTTGTAAAGCGTGAGCAGAACTCGGCAACTATTCTCCTGCTACGCTGTTTTATCGGGCCAGTGTCGGCCAGTGTCGATTGATGGCGGCGACGAGAAAGTCGGCGCTTCGCCTCAGTTGGTCAAATCCTTCGACGCCATCTTCGATGCTGATCCAGCCATCGAAGCCAACCCGACGAAGTTCAGTAAAAATGGCATCAAAATCGTTGAGCCCTTTTCCGATTTCGCCGTGACGAAGACGCGAGGCATATCCTTGCGATCCGGTTTCTTCCCGTCGCAGATCGTCGAGAGTGCCGCTGATGAGCGACCGATCGCTGGCGTGCATTGTGACAACGCGAGACGAAACGCGTGCGAGCAGTTCGAGCGGATTGTCGCCGGCGAGAAATGCATTGCTGGGATCGTAATTCACTCCAAAGTGAGAGTGTCGAACTCGAGCGACCAACGCACAAAAGACCTCCATTTTTTGCGCAAATTCCGGAAACTCCCAGAAGTCATCTTTGTAATGGTTTTCAAGAATCAGCGTCACGCCGCGAGCTTTCGCATACGGCAGGCACGCTTCGATGGAAATGGCGGCCAGTTCGATGCCTTCGTCGATTGAAAGTTCTGGTCGTCGCTGTCCCGAGAGCACTCGACAAAAACTACCCCCAAGAGCGGATGTCATGTCGATCCAGCCCTTTTGTTTTTCAATTTCTCGCTCTCGAAATACCTTGTCAGGATGTGTGAAGTCTGGCGAGCAACAGACCATTGGAATCAAAAGACCGCGAGCGGCGGCGGCGGCGCGAAACTCGGGCCAGCGGTCAGAATCAGCATTCTCCAGAAAGCCGGCATACCACTCGACACCCTCGATCGGTAACGTTGCAGCAAGATCGAGCCACTCGAGAACGCGCATGCTGCCTTCTCGACAAAGTGCCTGCATATAAGCCTTTGGAAATGCAGCAAGTCGTGGCATTGTTTTGTGTTTCGCGAGGGAGTGTTAGTGTTTGACTGATTGGCTGTGAATAGCATCGCAGATCATCCGCAGAGATGCTTCGAGATTTCCGTCAGCGGTTTTGAAAGAGTCTGCATCGATCGTGAGTGGCGCACCAAGCACAACTAAAGGCGCACCGTAGCGAGGACAGGCAATTGCCTGCTCGAGCGAGAGTCCACCGACGGCCTGAACCGGTACTTTCACCGCAGCGACAACCTCGGCCAGTTGATCAAGCGGGCTGGGCATGGGTTGGCCCATCGCGGCAATACCACGTCGTTCATCGTAGCCAATGTGGTGAATGACGTAGTCGCAACCGAAATCTTCAAGCCAGCGGGCGCCCGCGACCATATCGGGGCAGACCATATTGTCACCCATCACCTTCACGTTGAAGTCGCGGCCTGCCTTCACAACGCACTTCAGAGTTTCGGCATGCGCTCTGGCCATAACGACCACGTGCGTTGCCCCTGCCCCGGCCATCATTTCGGCTTCGAGATACCCGCCGTCCATTGTTTTGAGATCGGCAACGATTGGAACATTTGGAAAAGCATTGCGAAGTGCGCGAACGCCGTGAAGTCCTTCTGCCAGAATAAATGGTGTGCCCGCCTCGAGCCAATCGACTCCGGCTCTCATGGCAAGCGACGCAGTTTCAAGAGCCTCATCGATATTCGTCAGGTCGAGAGAAATCTGAACGATAGGTCGCATGGAAAGAGTCTCCAATAACACAAAGCCCAATAACACAGTTTTTCAAAAGATCCAAGTCGCACTGTTGTCTGTTCCGAAGGTGAGAAGAGCAAGTCAAATAGCGTGTGAAGGCCTCGAAAAGGACTGCTCAATACGATTTTGGGAATCGATGTCTCTCATTCATTCCATGCCTGCATCAGAAGCGATTATTCGACAACAGCAAAAAGAGCCCCGAGACGAGAAAGAATGGATTTATGTTGGTGAACGATCGATCCATCTGTAGGCAGCAAGGCTATTGTCGTGAAAAAATTGTTGACGCGCCTGCGGGTGTTCGGCGGCGACAAAATCATTGACGATGGAGAGAATATTTTTGTAACTCCCGGCTCGATTGGAAACCGGCCAATTGCTTCCGAACATGACACGATCTTCACCGAATGCATCCCAGACAATATCCAGCCACGGCTTGTAATATGCCGCATCAGTAGGCGCATTCTCGAAACCGCTGGTAGCACTTTCTCCGAGGGCAGAGACTTTCATGAAGACGTTTTTGTGTCTTGCGACAAGACGAATCTGTTCGACCCAGTCCTTATTGGGATCTCGTCCGACCATGCGGGTTCCACCCATGTGATCGATGACCACGTGAAGGTCAGGAATCCTTGCCGCGAGCCGATTGATCGCCACCAGCGGCATCGCACCGTGATTGACATCCACGGTCAGTTCATATTCCACGAAACGCAGTAAATCGGAAACAAAAAGTTCCGAATCGAGTCCTTTTGCAATCGCATCGCCATTGATTCGAACACCTCGGTAGATTCGATGTGCGCTGAATCTTTCGAGCAATGCCCCAAACTCACCTGTGCCAACTGGAAGATTTCCAACGACGCCGACGATTGAAGTGTTCGTGTCTGCAAGATCGATCAGCCACTGATTGTCTTCGACCCATGGACTTGCCTCAACCACAACGGTTCCCTGTACACCGAGATGCTCTGTAAGTTTCACGAACTCATCCGGCAGCACAGATCGGTAAAGGCCGGCGTCATCCTTGGAGGGCCAAGGCACGCCCTCGGCACGCGATGGATCGTAGAAATGTGTGTGCGTGTCGATGATGCCGGAAAACAACGGGCTGCCGAAAAGATTGTCAGCGGCCAAAGCGGAGGCCGCCGTTGCGGTTGCAGTCGCAAGAAACGTTCGTCTGCCTTGAAGGCTTGTGTTGTGAGGAAAAAGCATACTTGTTCTATAAAGAAAGGCGTGAGTGTTGGCATCAGTACGATCTTGGCCCAAGCGTATCAGGGCTTTTTATCAGAGCTTCGGACAGCGTGCCACTGGCTTTAAGACCGTTGAGAGGTCAGACTCCACAGCCGATGGTGCCGGTGAATATGGTTTTTGCGGACGTTCGCATGCCAAACCCTTTTCTTGGATCCCTAAATTTTGATTGTGGAGAACCAACAATGTCACGACAGTGTCCTCTCGCGAAAATGATTCAGTTTTTGAGTGCTGCGGCAATTGTGTTT
>Ga0209086_10004474_pt1 | contig 10366 bp, 9 predicted proteins | sample M_130207_XF_Meta_FD_187312 | JGI IMG/M metagenome (GOLD analysis project Ga0209086, IMG submission 187312) | Freshwater microbial communities from Lake Montjoie, Canada to study carbon cycling - M_130207_XF_MetaG (SPAdes) (version 2) | ecosystem: Environmental > Aquatic > Freshwater > Lake...
AAATATTTCTTGGCGGCATTTTCCGAATTGAGTACTGTCTGAAGAAGCAGCTGAAGCTGTATACATATCATATCCATTGGGATACATCAAACCGATGGCATGATAACCAAGCGAAGCAGCTTTTTTCACAATAAGCTTATAAAATTCAGGCGATCCTGTAGTACCCAGAAAAAAGACAAATAATTTATTTTTTAAAGTAGTTCTAGTATCAACACATACATAATGATTGTTATTATAAGTGATGATATTAGAATTAGTAGCGGATGGGGCTATCAGGTATTCATAAAAAGCTCCTGCAGCTCTGTTCTCGTTATAAGAATAGTTGTCGTTAAAAGTATCTTTAGAACAACCGAATAATAGACTTGAAAGTGCTATCGCAAAAATGATTTTCTTCATATAGGTAACACTTAAAGAGTTTGTAAAATTAATAAAGATACAATACATATCATAGAAAAAATATATCTGAATGATTGTCAATTGGTTGACAAGAATATGATTTATATTAATAAAGTGATCGATTCATAAAAAGCATTATTTACTTTAACATTATTTGTAAATTCAATAAAAAACATATTGACTACATTCGTGCTCTCGTGAAAAATAATTTTTATCATTAATTTGTTTATACTCTTAAAACATAAAAAATGAAAGGGCTGAAAACCAATATCTATTTCAAGATTGTAACAATCCTTGTAATTACTTTACTTCTAATGATTCCTACTTCAATGATTAGTTCACTGATATCGGAAAGAGAAAATACGCAAAAGGAAGCAATAGATGAAGTGAGTTCTAAATGGGCTTTTGAACAAACTATTTCTGGACCATTTATTTCAATCCCTTATATTAAATATATAAAAGAGATCTCTTCAAAAGATTCTAGTGAAAAAATTGTTCAGGTAAAAGATTATATACAAATCTTACCTTCTGAATTAAATATTAATGGAAAAATGAATCCTGAAAAAAGAAACAGAGGTATATATGACATTGTTGTATACGCTTCTAATCTTAATATTTCGGGCAAATTTGCTCCAACTAAATTTTCAGAATTAGATATTCCGATACAGAATATTCAATTTGACAAAGCGAGATTAACTATAGGTATTAATGATCTAAGAGGAATTGAAAAACAAGTTAGTCTCAACTGGAATGGAGGAATGTATTCATTTAACCCAGGTGTTATTTCAACTGATGTAGTAAAAAGCGGCATCAACTCACCTATTACTATTACTCCTAATGATAGTACTAGCTATAGCTTCTCTCTCAACCTAGATTTGAAAGGTAGCCAATTGCTTTATTTTACGCCACTTGGTAAAGTAACAGATATTGCCATGAAGTCGGCATGGAAAAATCCTAGTTTCAATGGAGCCTTCCTACCTGATAGCAAAAATGTTTCTGATAAAGGTTTCGAAGCAAAATGGAATGTACTGCACCTAAACAGAAATTATCCTCAAGTATGGACAGGAAGCAATTATTCTATTGCTGAATCAGCATTTGGCGTAGACCTACTTTTACCTGTAGATAATTATCAAAAATCAACTCGTACTATCAAGTATGCCATTTTATTTATTGCATTCACATTTATGGTATTTTTCTTTATTGAAGTTTTAAATAAAATATTCATCCATCCAGTACAATACATTCTGGTAGGTGTGGCACTCGTTGTTTTTTATACTTTATTAATATCTATTTCGGAGCATTTACAATATAATTCAGCATTTATTATTTCAGCTCTGGCATCGCTTCTTCTAATAGCAGGCTACGTGAAAGCCATATTAAAATCTAAACCCCTCACGTATTTAATAAGCGGCATATTATTTTTACTATATGGCTTTATATTTACTATTATACAGCTTCAAGATTTTGCTTTATTAATAGGAAGTATAGGCATATTCTTAATTCTTGCCCTAGCAATGTATTTCTCGAGGAAAATTGATTGGTACAGCCTCAATATTCAGGATAATTCGATAGAAAAGAAATAGGTTGATTAGCCTACCTTGTGGAGCATAAACAATCATTGAATATGAAAGCACTTATCTTTCTATCAATATTTCTTTTTGAAATATTATCGGGTTATAGCCAAATAAATAAGATTGTTATTATAAATGGAGCGACCAAAGCTCCTATAGCAGGTGCTACTATTGCGGAGGGGAAAATAATATTAGGGATGTCGGATAGCACCGGGAGCCTAATTATCAAAGCAAATCAAGGGGTACATGCATTAAAAATAAGTATAACTGGATTTGAGTCAGTAACAGAAAGTATTACTTTTCCATTAACCACACCCTATACTATAGCATTAAATGTAAAAACAACATTAATAGAAGAAGTAACAATAATATCCTCCACCAGAAATAATCAACGTATTGAAAATTCTCCTTTGAAGGTAGAAGTATTGGGAAGAGAGGAAATGGATGAAGAGAATTCTATTAAGCCTTCAAATATTGGAAGTATTCTGGGAGATATGAGTGGCGTTCAAATACAACAAACATCACAAGTAAGTAATAATTCAAATGTTCGCATACAAGGACTTGAGGGAAGATATACTCAGATACTAAAAGATGGCATGCCCCTATTTGATGGTTTTAGTGGAAGCTTTGGCGTGCTTTCTATACCCCCCTTAGATCTTAAACAAATAGAATTAATAAAAGGATCTGCTTCCACTTTATATGGCGGTGGTGCCATTGGTGGTTTAGTAAATATTATTTCAAGGAAGCCGAATGATAAACAAGAAGCCTCCTTTACAGGTAACATCTCCACTTTAAAAGAAACTTCGTTAAATACCTATTTTTCAAAAAAATATAAAAAAGCAGGATATACTTTTTTTGCTGGTTATACCAATCAACCCGAAGTAGATGTAAATAAAGATGGATTAAGCGACGTATCAAAATCCTCCTTGTTTATTGCACATCCCCAACTTTATCTTTATCCTAGTAAAAAAGCCTCTATTAAAATAGGATATACACTTACTATTGAAAACAAAAATGGTGGTGACATGAATGTAATAAAAAATGAGCCAGACAGCATTCATCAATTTTTTGAAAAAAATGAATCAAATAGACATACTGGTGAGTTAATTTATGAACAGTCTCTTAGTGGTAAAACAAAGCTGGAATTTAAAAACAGTATAAGTGGTTTCAATAGAGCGCTTACAACCAATACTTTTAGCCTAACTGGTAAACAGCTTAATAGATTTTCTGAATTATCTATCATTAAACCATTGAAAAAGGGAAGTTGGGTAGCAGGTATTAATTCCACCGGTGAAAATTTTAAAAAAATATCTAGTTCCTCCGCTATTGAAATACCTGATTATACTTACTCAACTTGGGGATTTTTCGTTCAGCACACTTGGAATGCATCTAAGAATACAGTTTTTGAAGAAGGATTGAGAGAAGATCTTCATAATCAATTTGGATCTTTCTTTCTGCCTCGTTTTTCCGTGTTTCATCGTTTTAATGAGCAGTGGGCTTCAAGGGCAGGAATTGGGCTGGGGTACAAGGTGCCAAATATTCTTTCAGGACAAATTACTGACCCTTCAATTAATAACCTACTACCCTTTCCAAATGATATAAAAGCAGAACGCTCTATTGGATACAATGCAGAAGTAAATTTCAAAAAGAAATGGAATGGAGAAAATACACTATTCATCAATCACGCTTTTTTTGTTACACAGATAAATGATCCAATAGTTAATACAACAGATGCTACTACAGGAAAAATAAGTAGCACCAATGGAAGTAAACCCATAATTACAAAAGGTTTTGATACTTATATTAAAGCAACAATTGATGAATGGGAAATCTATCTAGGCTATACTTTCACCATTGCTGAAAGAAAATATCTTAATAACAACCAGTTCATGCCACTGACTCCTAAAAATAGATTTGCCTCTACAATAGTGAGAGAATGGGAAGAATTGGGACTTAAGACAGGTATTGAGGCTTCCTATACAGGAAGTCAAATTAGAATAGATGGCACTAATACTCCGGGATATTTATTTCTGGCAGCCATGATTGATAAAAAAATTAATAAAAACATCAGACTTGTACTGAATTGTGAAAATCTACTGGATTATCGTCAAAGTAAAGTAGAAAGCCTTTACACAGGAAGTATTACTAATCCGGAATTTAAACCCACCTGGGCGCCTACTGATGGCAGAATAGTTAATCTTTCTCTTAATATTAAACTTTAATATACAGATAGATTGGCCTTAATTTTGGTCTCCCAAATATTATCCTAAAGACTACACCTTAGGTCAAAAGATATGTATTTTTGCTCCATACAAATTAATAAAATATAATTATGCGAATTTTTTTATACACACTGGTAATGCTCACTTTTTTTTCAGCATGTCAGCAAAAAAAATCAACTGTTCCTGTAGTTGCCTTTGCAGATGCTTTTGAAGACAATACACTCAAAAAGGCAAAAGATGGTTTTTTTGATGCATTGAAACAAAATGGATTTGATGAAAAAGAAAAAACTCTAGAAGTGATTTATCGTAATGCACAGGGAAACATCCCTACTCTTACGCAAATCATTAATTATTTTAATTCGCAAAATCCAACCATCATTGCAGCATGTCCTTCTATATCAGCTATCACAGCGGTACAAAACTCAAAAGAAATACCGATTTTTATGATGGTGTCGCCTACACCTTCACTAATGAAAGTAGTGGACGCTGAAGGAAACATGCCTAAAAATCTTTTTGGTGTGGGAGAAGATTTGGGATAGATACATCTTTTTTACTGATACCAAAAGTAATTAAACCAAAAGCTGAAAAAATTATTGTAGGTATGATATTTAATCAATCAGAACCTCAATCTGTTGAAGCAATGAATAGAATTAAACATCTTGCAGATAATAATAACATTACGCTTATTTCACTTCCTGTTAATACATCAGCTGATGTACAATTGGTAACCGCTTCTCTCCTTTCTAAAAATCCTGATGTATTTTTTGCTAATCCGGACAATACTGTATTTGCTTCTTTTGAAACTATTGTAAAAGCATGCAATGATGCTAAAGTGCCTATCCTTACTAGCGAAGCTGGACTAGTAGACAGAGGCGCCCTTGCCGCCTACGGAGCGGATATGTATCAATGGGGCTTTCAGGCAGGACTTCAAGCAGCTCAATACCTGAAAACTAAATCCACTGAGGGATTACAATGGGAGATGGTAAAAATTAGAAAGCGAGTATATAATAAAAAAGTAGCGGCAACATATAATATTACCATGCCCGATAGCTTTGAGCCTTTACAATGAGTCAATTTTATTTAACAGCACTTCAATTAGCATTATGCCTTAGCCCGATGGCTTTAGGCATCTTTATTAGTATGAAGGTGTTTAATATTCCCGACATCACTACAGATGGAAGCTATACACTTGGGGCTACTGTAACTGCAGTAATGCTCTCTCAACACTACCCATTGGGGGCAACGCTTATTATGAGTATGCTTGCTGGTGCACTCGCAGGAGTTTGTACCGGCTTCATTCATTCAAAACTTAAAATAGATGCATTGCTGTCTGGTATTCTTGTTATGACAGCTTTATATTCTGTTAATCTCATTATTCTTGGAAGATCTAATGTTCCATTAATTAATGTTAATACAATTTTTAAAGTTTTTTCTTTTTCTGAAAACAATATCATTGTTGACCTTATTGTCAGTGGAATTATTGTAATACTGATTTTATTTTTACTTGGTTATTTACTACGATCAGATTTTGGTATTTCAATGAGGGCTACAGGCAATAACCCTATTATGACAACGGCCTTTGGTATTAATAATAATAAGATTAAAATAATTGGTATTGCTTTGGCTAATTCGCTCACGGGATTGAGCGGATTTCTGGTTTCACAATACCAAGGCTTTTCAGATATAAATATGGGTATAGGAATTGTAATTACAGGCTTGGGCTCAGTGCTGATAGCCGGTTCTCTTCAAAAGTGGTTCAACATTACTAAAATTGGACGACAATTACCGCTTGTAGTAGCGGGTGCAATTGTTTTTCAGATGGTATTGGCCTTTGCACTATCACTTGGAATTGATCCTAATTTATTAAAACTAGTGACCGCCTTATTTGTATTATTTATAGTGGCGATTTCCGCAATAGGAAGTAAATTAAAAAAGAATTGAATTAAACGTTGCAATGATTGAAATTCAACATATAAGTAAAACATTCAACAAAGGAAAAGAAGATGAGGTGAAAGCCCTTACAGATATTTCTATTACAATTAATAAAGGCGAATTTGTTTTAATCATTGGGTCGAACGGAAGTGGTAAAAGCACATTTTTTAATATTATTCAAGGAACGGAACATCCTACTTTAGGTAAAGTATTTATTAATAATAACGATATTACAAACCTTGAAGAATTTAAAAGAAGTAAACTTGTTTCAAGAATTTTCCAAAATCCTGGCCATGGAACTGCACCGGATTTGAGTATAGGAGAGAATTTCCGACTTGCTGCCTTAAGAACAAAATCAAAAACATTGCAAATTGGCAATAACAAAGAATTTAAAAAACTAATTAAAGATAAGATTGCAAGTTTGGGTATGGGTCTTGAAAATAAAATTGATCAACCAATGGGAAGCTTGTCGGGAGGACAAAGGCAGGCGCTTACTTTACTAATGAGTGTAATGGATGATACCAATGTGTTGCTTATGGATGAACCCACAGCAGCTTTAGATCCAAAATCGGCTCAAATTATTTTACAGATAGCTGATAAAATGAATAAAGAAATGGGACTTACTATATTATTAGTTACTCATAGTCTCCGCGATGCTCATCAATATGGAAATCGCTTGCTACAATTTAAAGAAGGAGCTATTATTCGAGACATCAAGTCAAATGAAAAATCAAGCCTCACACTACCAGATTTGTATAACTGGTTTTAGAAATTATCGATGAGTAAAGAAATTATTCATCAATGTTTATTCCCTTTTACTACGCTAAACAAATGCAATACATGAGGAAACACTGCATCAAGGGCTTCCTTCACACCTTTAGGAGATCCAGGTAATGTAATAACAAGTGTATTTTTTATAAAGCCAGCAACACCTCTTGATAGCATGGAATAGGGCATTCGCTCTTGGCCATAATTCCTTATTATTTCCATTATACCAGGAATTTCGCGGTCTAGCAAAGGTTTGATGGCATCAGGTGTAACATCTCGGGGCGACAATCCTGTTCCACCGGTAAAAAGAATCATATCAAAACCCTCATCACTCAATTTTTTTGTGATTGATTGAATCCTATCGAATTCATCAGGAATAATTTCATAATTAGAAATAGAAATTTGATATTTTTTTAAATCATCAACAATAAGCTGGCCACTCTTATCTTCACTCTTACCTGCAACAATACTATCAGAACAAACAATTACAGCACAGCGCAAATCAGTTCCGTCGAAAGATTTGAAATCAGTTTTACCGCCTTTTTTGCTGATTAATTTAATATTTGAAATTTCTACATTAGGATCTATAGGTTTCAACATATCATAAATAGTTAAAGCGGTTACAGCTGCACCATGCATAGCTTCCACTTCCACACCTGTTTTATAAATAGCATGTACTTCAACATTAATTATAATATTCAAGCCCTCAGTAAAAAAAGTAATGCCAGTAAATTCGATAGGAAGAGGATGACAGTCGGGAATAGTATCACTTGTGCGTTTTACAGCTAATAGTCCAGCAGCTCTTGAAAACTCAAATACATCGCCCTTGGGCACTTTTATCTTATTAACCGCTTCGATAGTCTCTGGTTTAGAAACAGTAACTATTGCTGAAGCTATAGCAATCCTTAAACTATCCGATTTGTGTGTAATATTCACCATAATCACTTATTTATTTTCCACTGATGTGTTTCGTCATTAAATATTTCCTTTCCCCAAACTGGCAGTTCAGCCTTAATTATTTCAACTACTTCATTACAAGCTTTTGTAGCATCGCTTCGATGAACAGAAGATGCAAAAACGAATAAACAGATTTCTCCGACTTTAACTAAACCAATACTGTGATATATATGCAAGCAAGTAAGTGCATATTTACTAAAAATGCCTTCTCTTATTTCTTGCATTTTTTCTAAGGCTAGATCCTCATAGGTTGAATACTCTATAGCTGCTACCTCTTTGCCATTAATCAAATCGGATCGTACCTGGCCAAGAAAAATACTATGCGCACCAATATTTTTTTTACTGTTATGTTTTTCAATACTATCAGCAATAAATACAGGACTAATGGGACCTTGTATAAAAATATTTTTAATTTTCTTTTCCATTACATAATCAATTTTCTTTCTGAATACCATTTTTGAATACCGCCTTGCAAACTGTATACTTTTTTAGATGTGCCAATTATTAGAGATAATTTTTGAGCAGCATATAAACTTCTTTTTCCGGTTTGACAGAATAGTATGATAGTTTCAAATGGCACTTCATTGAGCAATCGTTCTTGTTGAGATAAGGGAATTGAAAGATAATCAAACTCAGTTACGATTGGCTTTTCGCCTATTTCACGTATATCTACAAAGGCAACCCCAGATTTAGATAAGGTTTCATTGAAATCGTAAATACTTATTTCAAGATCAGGAATTAAACACTTCAAATCATAATTATAGGCCTCAAGTTCAGACAAAGTCTTTGGAGCAATATTATTTTTAACTTTATTAGGAACTAAGTCAATCTTATAGATGTTGTTAGTTGATGTATTATAAGTAAGTAATTTATTAATAAGAGGCATTCCAGTTCCTGTCACTAATTTAATTACTTCATTAGCCATCATCGTACCAATAATGCCAGGCAATACACCTAAAACACCAGCCTCAGCGCAATTTAATACCTCATTTTCAGCAGGAGCTTCGGGGAAGAGATCTCTATAAGTAACTGCAGGAATATTTTCGGAAGGATGGTTAAAAATAGCCACTTGTCCTTCTACTTGTGATACGGCTCCATAAACAAAAGTTTTTTTCAGTATTACACAGGCATCATTTACAAGATATCGAGTGGCGAAATTATCCGAACAATCTAAAATCAAGTCATATTGATTGATAATAGCCGCAGCATTAGTATTAATGAATCTTGTATTATAAATCTCAATTTGAATTTCTGGATTTAATAGCCTTAACACATTGGCTGCACATTCAACTTTATTTAAACCAATATCATTAACATTATAAAGCACTTGACGCTGAAGATTAGATAAATCTACAAGATCATCATCAATAATACCCAAAGTACCTATGCCAGCAGAAGCTAAATATTGAAGTGCAGGGCAACCCAAGCCTCCAGCTCCTATTACTAGAACTTTTGTCTGCAATAATTTTAGCTGACCCTGCTCCCCAAAATCTTTAAGGATTATTTGATGATGGTATCTTTCGTATGTAGTATCTGAATTCATTTAACCTCCGGAAAATGGCGGTAATAAAGCAACAACACTTCCTTCATTAAGAGGTACGTTACCAGTTACCATTTTTTTATCTACAGCTATAATATATTTTTCATTAGCAAGAGCAGGATATTTTTGCTGTAATTGCTCAATTAACTCAGTAGTTGATAATACATTTTGTAAGCTGATGCTGTTGGATTCAATTTCAGCAAGTCTTCCAAATAATATAACACTGATATGCATAAAGGCAAAGTTATGCAACGGGAGGGTACTAGGCTCCAGAAAACAATAATTTATAGGAAGCAATAACCAATACCAGGGATAAGGAAAGCCTTAGGGTTGATTCTTTAAACTTAATAGCGCCAAAGTAAGCGCCACAAATTCCGCCAGCTAAGGCTACAGCCACATAAGTGTACATATCCGGACTAAAATGAATGCCCTTTAAAAGCTGCCCGGCAAGGCCCGAAAGCGAGTTTACAAATATGAACAAAGCGCTGACAGCAGCAGTAGTTTTCATGTCCGACCATCTTAACAATAACAATAAGGGCGAAAGAATGATGCCCCCTCCTATTCCAATCAATCCGGAAAGAAAACCAATAAGTGCTCCAATTATTACTGATAAGTAAATATTAGCCGGTTTTGTTTCTTTTGCTTTGAAATTTGAAAAGAAAATAAATCTAGTAACAGGGATAAGTAATATAATGCCAAGAATTTTTTTATAGATTAATGTATCTATAGAAATTAATCCTCCGAAAAAGGCAAGAGGAATAGAGGCAAGTGCAAAAGGTAAAAATAATTTGAAGTTAAAGTGCCGACCTCTATAAAATTGAAGGAAAGAAATTATTGATACAAATAAATTAAGGAGAAGGGCTGTTGGCTTCATTATATCTGGAGTAATACTAAAAATTGCCATCAGCGCTAGATAGCCACTGGCTCCACCATGACCAACTGATGAATATAAAAAAGCAACGAGAAAAAGAAGTATGTAG
>Ga0209086_10004476_pt1 | contig 10361 bp, 8 predicted proteins | sample M_130207_XF_Meta_FD_187312 | JGI IMG/M metagenome (GOLD analysis project Ga0209086, IMG submission 187312) | Freshwater microbial communities from Lake Montjoie, Canada to study carbon cycling - M_130207_XF_MetaG (SPAdes) (version 2) | ecosystem: Environmental > Aquatic > Freshwater > Lake...
GTGGGCATGGTGCACCGCTTCCTCCTCTTACTCCAAGAGATTGGCAAATTACACTTGGTGACAAATTATTGCGGGTATTAGCAATACAAGAACTTGATGGCTTGTGCCAAGAATACGAGTCCGAAGGTGGCGTGGTTATTAATCCGCATGGTGCCACTGGTTGGGATCCTGACTGTATTCTAAATGGTGCCAGTGCCAGTTGTATTGTGCGTGTGGGTCGTGATGTGTTCTTTGACAACTCAGACTTCTTGCGTCCAGATCAAACAGCATGGATTGTTCAAAATGTACTAGGCCCTGAATATCGCATACATGAAGCAGTCACTGATGGACACGGCGACGCTGTGTTTGCCATACTCAAACCTGGAGTGTTGTTGAGTAGCAAGCACGATGTTAACCTAGACCTAGCAGGAGATTTTCCTGGCTGGGACGTATGTAAGATATGGGATAGTAGCATTTGGGCCGCAATGCAAGTCGGCAAGTTCAAGTATGAACAATCACCGGGTGCATGGTATGTACAAGGACAAACACCCACCGCAGAGTTTACAGAGTTTGTAAATACCTATCTAACCAAGTGGACTGGTTTTGTTGCTGAAACTGTGTTTGATGTCAACTGTCTTGTGTTAGACGAGTCGCATGTGATCTTTAGTGCATACAACAAAGAAGTGTTTGACTATTGTCGCAAACACCGGATAGAACCTATCATCAGTGAACTGCGTCACAGTTATTTCTGGGACGGTGGTATCTCATGTTGTACTCACGACATTCGCAGACGTGGCGGATTAGAAACATACCTATGATAATTCCAATTGCCAATCAACACAGTTATGCACAAATACCCCGAAATAAAGATCTCAAACTTACTATAGCAAACCATTGTAATGCTCCGTCAAAACAATTAGTTATAGATTGGAAAGGGGATTGTTTTGTTTGTGGGTGCGAAGCTTGGTTACCGATTAGTGTAGGAACTATAGATCAGTTTGAACAACTATCAGATATTTGGACAAGTTCTACAGCACAAGAGTTACAACAACATATAGATTCCAAGGTTTTCACGCATTGTGCTGTGGATCGTTGCGGTATATTAAATGGTAATAAAATAGATGGTAAACATGTGATCAGTATTAATATTGACGAAAGTTGCAATTTATCCTGTCCAAGTTGCAGAAAAGAGCATATTCTAATGACAGCCGGCACCGAAGGTTATGATCTTAAACTTTCACAAGTGAATCACACAATAAAATTACTTGAGCAATTTGAAGAACCGTGTCATATAGTAATGAGTGGCAACGGTGATCCATTGGCATCCACTATAATGCGGCCACTAATTCGAAACTTTGTTCCTAAGAAAAATCAAACTATTCGACTGTTTACCAATGGCTTGTTGATGGAAAAACAATTAGATGATAGTACAATCTTGACTCACGTTACAGAATATTTCATAAGCATAGATGCTGGCTCACAATCAGTATATGAACAAGTACGTAGGCCTGGTAAATGGATTAATCTCGTTAGCAATTTAAACTGGTTAAAAACTACGGTGGCCGAAACTCGTGCCACAGTGTTGTTAAAATTTGTACTACAGTCAGCAAATTGGCATGACATGCGTAACTTTTGTGAGTTATGTATACAGTACAAATTTAATGGTGTAATCAATAGATTAGAAAATTGGGGAACCTGGGTCAAATTTGATCAAAAAGATGTAATAGGCAATCGTGATCATACTGATCATGTTGCAGCCCTTGAAGAATTAAAAAATGTGTATGCTCTTTATAAAAAAAATATTCAATTTAATTTTAGTTTAATTCAACTAGCCACGGAAACAAACTAGTCCAGTCGGTTCCCCTGCGTCGATCTATTTCAGTCAAATAAACTTTTAAATCATCAATGCGTATCTGATTTCGAGATCCGGCTTGTATCTGTTTTATAATTCCTTGCATGTGCTCTATTGCACTTAGTTCTGAAGGTTTAGTTGCAGGCATTGCGGCTATAATACGTTCAAAATCTTCATCAAAAACTCCTGCTCCGAAAATATCTGGAACCATTTCGGGAGGAGTCATAACACTCATAAAACTAAAATTAATATCATTCCGATGATTGCGTAGACCATTCCAAATTTTAATTCGATCTATTAGTTCTGGCAATGTTTTAATTGTTAGTGCAGAAATAGCAGTATTAACACACATCACAATCCAGTTTTTGTCTAGTAAATATTCCCAATTTTCTTGCCACTCTTCTAAGTCCAATCCCCATCGCACGTATTCTTGTTGAGGTCCCCATGCGTCTATTGACCCTGTAATTTGTAAACGTTTCAATGCACCATTCTCAACCATTGTGCCAAAACGATCTATGTATTGACAAAACTTTTTAGGAGGAACTTTGAGGTTGGTAATAACATTAAATGTCAATTCAGGGTTAGGATGTGCTTCCCAAAAGTCTATACTAATGTCAAATTCTTTTTGAAAGAACGGCTCTCCTCCTAGTATTTGATAATATCGTATGTGTTTGTATCGATCTTTTTCTTCAAGGTATTTCCAAAAATCTGCCAGCATACGATCATAGTTGGGATTCCATGTTTGATTGTGCCCAAAATCTACATTACCTTTTTTAAACACACCAAATCTCTTGTTTTCTTCTTCCCACTTGGTTGAAAAATGGCTGCCACAATACAAACAAGCCATGTTGCAAGTATTATTAAAGTACACTTCTAGTATGGTTGGAACCACTTCAACTGCGTCTGGATCAACCAACAACTCTTCGGGAGTACGATCAGCATCGTGTCCAGCATGTAGTTGATATTGACGGTCGCTCATGCCACCAGCAGTTTCGATTTTTTCACAGTACTGGCATCCACCTTGTGGCCACTCACTGTTTTTCATCATTTCACGTGCGGCTATCTTATTAGGAAGATTGTGAAAACTTGCAAAATTATCTACAGGAATTTTTGCTTGATCTGTTCGATGACAACTACTACTGGTACCTTGACCAAGATATACTGTGCTCCATGCCCACTTTAATAAACATGCTGTGTCAGATTTAATTGGAAATATTTTGTTCATGAACAAACTTTTACACTATACAACTGTTCAAACCTGTCTGCGTCAGTTCTATCATTGACCATGGGCTCGCCACGTATGTTTAATGATGTGTTTAACAGCATAGGGCAATCAGTCATTACAAACCACTTTTCAAGCAGTTCGCGAATTCCCGATCCGTCTCGAGGTACAGTTTGTACACGACTAGAACCGTCCACATGTACAATAGCAGGAAATAACTCAGGATGCCTGCACCGAGCGACTGACTGCATATACCTACTAATAGTGAAACCACTAGGCATATCAAAATACTGATCCGCCAACTCTTCCAAAATAACAGGCGCAAAAGGCCTGAACTGTTGTCTGCGTTTGATTTCATTAACTCGTGCTTTGATCTCACCGCCTCTAGGGTCTGCAAGGAGACTGCGGTTTCCCAACGCTCTTGGTCCAAATTCGGCTCGACCGCTGGCGACCCCAACAATTTGTTCAGTAAGTAGCCGATCCAGCACCCCATTAACAGGGTAAACGCCTGGAATGCAATGGCCGAGAAAACTATCCTGCCAGTTAACTCTATGCCCATAAGCCAAAGCGGCAGCACCGAGGCTACTACCAGCGTCTCCAGGACAAGGCATAATCCATATTTTATCAAAGTATTCTCCTAACACTCGGTTGGCACTGCAATTCAATGCAACCCCACCCATATATACCAAATTTTCACTAAAGCCAAACTGTTGAGCACGAAGCATTACTTCACGTATGAGATCTTCTGTTACCAATTGTGCCGCGGCCGCAATGTCTTCGTTGGTGGCACTAGATAAAAAATCACTATCAAATCCTGTGTGTAGATTATTCTTAAACTTTATGCGTTTGAGATCTTGTACGACTGACATGGTCATGGCTTGGTACCAATGATTGCGACCCCAGGCAGCCATGCCCATAGTGATGTATTCTTCGTCTAGTGGGTGTAGGCCAATGCGCTGAGTAATTGCACTATAAAACAACCCAATGGAGTGTGGATAAACCTGTCTCCACAATCTCTTATACTTTGCCATGCCCTTTGAATCATATTCTGCGCCCCATATTGATACGGTGTCCCACTCTCCTATTGCATCTATGACCACCACTGTGGCACGATCAAATGGGCTTGTTTGAAAACCTGCTGCCGCATGCGATAGGTGATGACTATAACTTTTAATTTTTCTATGAGGAGACAACAAGCCGGGTATTTGTTTTTGTAATATTTGCCGGACCGTTAACTTGTCAAACTCTAGCCCTTGCCCTGCATACAGTTGGCGCAGTTGTTTTGACCAAGGGCGTTCATAGTAGGCGATTGTGCCTATTTCTCGACCGTACAGCTCTTCGGCTAATCCTTGACAAATGTTAGGATCGTTCTTGAGTTTGCTATAACGTTCACTGTGCCCAGCAAACAGTATGTCGCCATTCCTATTGATTACAGTAGCAGCCGCATCGTGAAACCCAGCTGAGATGCCAAGTATATTCATTTATAAACGAAAGGGTCTCTCTTACGCAGTTCCTTTAACTTTTTACGATAACGTATTTCTAACGTGATTCTTGCCCAAAGTCTTCGAATCCAATTCATTTTAATTTCCTTATTTGTTGTTCAGCATAATCTGCATCATTCCACCGATAATCATACACTGCTTCTCCCCAACTTGTACATACTCGATATACGTCAAGATGTGCTTCCAGTTGTTTCCATATTGTGCGATAGTCAGTAGTATCAAAACTGCGTTTTAAATCCACTTGTGCCACCTGTGGATGTCCAATTGTTAAGGATTTATCTTTGGGATTAAATCCGTTGTCTACCAACCATTGACGGAATTCAGCAAGTTTTTTAATCTGCCAATGAAATGCACCAGGATTGTTTGCCCATTCAATATCAAAGTCCCCTGCGGCTTCAGTCTGACTACGCATACTAGTGGTCATCAGTTCATCAATACTTCGACCTTCATCGTTGAATACTTCCCAATGTGCTTTACCAATTGCTTTATTTACGCCTACATAAACTCCGCCTAATTTTCTATTAATTGTTTCTATGCCAAACAATTCATAATCAGTTTCTTCCAATACAAATCTTGGTGCTTGCAACCAACACATGAGTTGACTGGGTCTTTGCCATTCAGGTGCTTCGCGCTGTTTTCTAATGCTTAATACCTGACTTTCATATTCGTGGCATAACAAATTTAATTGACGTATGTGCCAACGTGTGTAATCATCTGCGGCTGTGTAATACGGACTCATTGCACCCGATACACCTTGTAAATCTTCAAAATATCTATGCAGTTGATTCATGTGGTCATGGTCAACATCGCCATTGGGCATGATTGTGTTTGATGGACTGAACCAATCACGTATGACATAGCCTAGATTGGCGTTGTTAATTGCCACCACAGCACGATTCATTTGTGTGCAGAGATAATCAACTGTGCGTTCAGAATTAGGAAATCCTAAAAAACAATAGTTTTTTTCTAAATGTAAATTGTCACGAATGATTCCGTTCAACGCTGTCAGCCACTTGCGTGACAGGCTGTTGTCTTCTACGTCAATGTGTACAGTCAACCTACTGTCCGGACCGCGTAGGTCTATTTCTATATGATCAAGCAATTTCATTCCACCATCCTAATACTTCTGGTCGTTGTGCCAGAATGTCTGTCATTGTAACACTTTGTGTTCTTATCTTTTCTAATTGCAACACACGAGCTTGGCCTTTTGCAAGCCCTGCTCGATATGTGTCCGGCCATTGTTCTTCAAAACAGGGACGGTTCTTTAATTGTAACAGTACATCACGCATGGCACCTGCGGAGCGGCCTGCTAGTTCGTCAACCCACGGATCTAATAAGTGTCTAGGCAATGCTAGTGGACTCATAACAATATCTGGACTGAAACTGAATACAACTTTGGCCAGCATTTGCACCCCCAATTCTGTGGCTAATGCATTCATGTTATCTACCTCAGTCATGCCCGGAAGTGTAAGTGTAAAGTCCAATCGCATTTGCCTAGGATTTGTAGCAATTTCTAAACCCTTTTTGAAATTCCCTACAAAAGTCTGATAGTCCAAACCTGTTCTGATGTATTCTCCAGTGACGCCTGTTCCGTCAAGGCTGGCACAGATTTGCCAATCTCTAATGTGTGATAGTATATCCTGATACAGGTCAACCCCCCGATAGTTAATCCTGCTAAGATTGGTATTGTATCTAGCGTAAACATGTGGCCCATCTCCTAGTTCTATTATGCGTTTCATATAACGCCAGTGTTGTTCATACATCAGCGGTTCTCCACCTACCCAGTACACTTCTTCTACACGATGTTGTTCAACTGCTTGAGCAAACTCTGCTTCAATTTGTGTGTCTTGGAATTGCGATATTTGCTGTCGTACCGCAGGTTGCATCCAATTGTTTTTGGGATTGGTCAAGTCTATCATGTTGTGTTGGCGTTGTTCAGTTTCCCACGCACTAGATAACATGTCTCCGCACATGCGACATTTAAAATTGCATAAGTTACTGAATCTGTAATCCCAACTCACCGGCTTTATTGTTGTGTATCCTGCGGCATCTGTTGCGGCCATTGCTGAATCATACTTGTGTGCAAACAACTGGTTAAAGTAACTGCGATATACATCGGTATTTAATAACTGATCATTACATACTTCACATTCTGGAAGTGTTTCTCCAGCCATCATGCGCCGACGAACACTCTGCATGTGTTCGCTATTCCAATGCTGATCTAGTGTCATTGGATTATATTTTCCTGTGCCCGTACTAGTATCTATATATTGTTCAAAACTCTGTGCAGGTTCACGACTGGCACAACACATTCTGCGTTCAGTTTGTGGACTTAGATATGTGTGAGTCCAGGGCGCCATACAAAAATTAGGTTTATTGTTTGGTATTGACATAATCAATTAGTTTAGCAAACTCAGGTTCTACCGTAGTCAAGTCTTGACCCCTTTTGCGATCTAGGTCGGCTATCTTCATACGTGTCATAAAGCCGTCGGTTGATGCACCACGCATCATGAAATCTTTGATCCGATCAAATTCTTCACGGTAAATGGTATCTACACTGTCTAGATAATTACCAATGGCTTTTTTAGCACTATCAGGCAAGCACCCAATTGAAAAGTACCAAGCATCGTGCATCATGTTCCAGTACACAAACGTGAAACTTTCTCGGTTGCGTTCTAGCCAGGCAGCAATATCGCCCAGGTAACGCACATTAAACACATTCACTGTGGTGCATACTTGTAGTTCGATGTTAGGGTATATTTCTTTTAAGTCTCTAAAGCGATCTAGGTTAGCACACACTTCTGTCCATACAGCATTTGTGCGTTGATATTCAAAACGTTCTCCCACATCATCAAGGCTAAATGCTATCTCTACTGTTTTAAAATGCTTCCAAATGTGTTCTGCTAATTCAGGATATTGTGTGCCATTTGTGTTGTAATGTATTTCAACTTGATGAGCAATGCCAATATCCACTATGCTTTGAAGCATGTGAAAATGTTCTTCAATCATAAAGGGCTCACCACCTGTGAACTCTATATAACGTATGTCATTTAAACAAGCATCAATTTCGGTCCAGAATGATTCATTTTCCCTGGGCCAAGCCCCGGCTTTAAGCATTTGGTATGCGTGTGACTTTTTCTGCTCGTCACGAGGTAATTGTACAATTTCTTCTGCGGCAAATTGGCTACTAGACCAGGACCCGCATATACGACATTTCAAGTTACAGATATTTCCCAGTTTCAAATCCAAGAATATTAGTGGCTTGGCATCCGCGGTCCAGTCTGATGTGATACCCATGTGCTTCATTCTATTCAAGGTGTGCATGCGTTTGCTTGTACGTCCTGCACGTTCTTCGTTCCAGCACTTGCGACAAGTTTGTGGTTGTTCTCCATCAAGGAACTGTTGTCTCAGTTGTTGCATGTGCTTGCTGTTTTGTATGTCTGCAAAATTAGCTGAACTTAATTCAAACTTGTTACCAGCATTGTCTAGTATTTCATCATCAGCCAAGCAACATGGACGTACTGTGCCTATTGGCGAGGCTTCAAGACTGATCCAGGGAAGTACACAAAATTTAGGGTGTGGTATATTCATAAAGTTAAATTATGTCGGGCAAATTCATCAATTAGCCAAGGAAACACTGTAGGCCAATGTGTTTTGCGTCGATGATCTATAGTATTTAAAAAATCAAACAACTGATGTATTTCTTTTGGCTTTGGGCCGCTATGTTTACTTTGCTTTGCAATGCCTATTAAATAATTTTTGCTGGCAGTTTCTTCTGGGGTTTGTTCAGGTTTTAATGCAATGGCCCGTTCAAAATCTTCATGAAATATGCTACCAAACAAGTCTATAAACATATGGCTTGGTGCATTCACTGAATTTTGATAGTGATAAACTTTCCTTATTTGATTCCATTGATTTATTTTTTGCAACAAATCGGGTAATGTTTTTACTGTTAGCGGAGTTACTGTTGAATTTATGATTAAATTTATCCAGGATTCACTGAGCAAGTATTCAAAGTTTTTTTCCCACTCTTGTAAATTAAGTGGATATCTTACATATTCCTGCGGAGGCCCCCAGCAATCTAAACTAGCTGTGACTTCAAATTCTCTAATGCACTTATCATCAATCAATCGTTTGATACGTTGAATTATTTTTTGCAGGTAAGGTAATCGAGCATTTAAATTTGTAAAAATTTGCAATTTTAATTCGGGTGCCGGATACTGCTCAAATAATTTTAAACATTGTTCTAGTTCTGGTTGATACAAAGGTTCACCGCCTAAGATATTAAACACTGTTAGATCTTGTCGATTGACTTTTAACCAGTCGAACAATTTTTGTTTATTACTTTCGATGTTTTTGCTTTTGATGAATGCTGGATCTCCAAATTTTATGTTTTCAGCATCCCATAAACTACTAAAGTGCGGACCACAATACAAACATTTTAAATTGCAAGTGTTATCAAAATACACTTCTAACATTCTGGGAGTGACTTGGATTGCTTGAGGAGTTATATCAAGTTCTCGAGGTGCATGGATGCCTGGGAAATCTAAATTTGTTATTCTATCACTTTGCCCACCAGATTTTTCAATATCTTGACAATATGTACATCCTTTAGTTGGCCACTTACCTTGTAGCATTCTTGTTCGATCTTCAAGTTTTCTATTAGTGTTATGAAAATTAAATGTGTCAGTATCAAACTTGTGATGATCTGTTCTATGACAACTGGCAGTATTTTCTGTGGTTAGATAAATTGTACTCCATGACCATTTGAGTTGGCATGCAGTATCAGTTACAATAGGAAAACGTTTATTGACTAATTTAGATTTGTTTTGAAAACTGCCAGGAGCATATCCAAATTGTTCTATGCATTCTTTTTGAATATTTGCCGGCAACTGTGAAAATTCTGATTCAGTTGCGCAGTCAGGCCATGCAGGGTCGCGTACTTGCGAATAGAATTCTTGCCAGGTGCTCATTTTAATACTTGTAATTCGGGAATCACATTTAAAATATTTTCACTGCGGATACTATCTAGTTCATTTGTCTTGCGCCAAAATGTATCTATCAAGTGTGTATTGTCTGTTGCGTTCATAAATTGAATAGCCGACTGAAATCCTTGTATAGCACGGCCCAGTGAATCACCTACTTGTTCGAGCCACTCAATATGATCATAATATTGTACCGTAAGTTTCTCTTTGTATTCACTAGGAGCAATATCAATCCTGTAGTGTGCGGGATCTTGTAAAATATTTACATTAAGGTCTTGTGGTCGGAGTAATCCTTGTTCTACCCATGCTCGATGAAATTGTGGCATGTGCAAGGCATTCATGATACTAAGCGTAGGACTGATATAAAAATCAACACAAGGACAAACCTCAATCATATCTCGACGATTTTGTTCTACTACTGCCCAATCTGTACCTTTGCGTATGTACTCAGCACGTGGTCCCATGGCATCTAAACTGGCTCCAACTGCCACTGAGTTGAATTGTTTCCAGTATTCAAATACACTATTACCTTTGAGATCAGTATGTGTAAAATTTGTATTGTAAATTAAACGTACATCAAATCTACCACGACGCACTAATTCATCTAATATTCGATAATGTTCTTCCATCAACAGTGGCTCACCACCAGCAAAGTATATTTGCTCCACATAGTCTAAATGTGGTTCTAATTGCGTCCACATGTCTGTTTCTGTACGGCCAGCATAGTTAAGAACTGTGTTAGTTTCTTTCCATTGCGGTCCTGCAAGTTTTGCTTGGTCTTGGTACCACTGTGAGCTAAAGATATGCCCACAGCTACGACA
>Ga0209086_10004478_pt1 | contig 10360 bp, 7 predicted proteins | sample M_130207_XF_Meta_FD_187312 | JGI IMG/M metagenome (GOLD analysis project Ga0209086, IMG submission 187312) | Freshwater microbial communities from Lake Montjoie, Canada to study carbon cycling - M_130207_XF_MetaG (SPAdes) (version 2) | ecosystem: Environmental > Aquatic > Freshwater > Lake...
ATAGTCCACCGGCTCGGTTGCACAATTTTCTAAATCTGGCCACTTCTCTCGGTCGATCGTGGCCCCGTATTGCGGCCTGTCCCTGTGAGCGATTCATTGGAGACTCGAAACATCAAAATAACGGCATGACGGTCGTGTTTGCCGAGGCATTCGTACGGCACTCCGGTGTCTGCCGAGAACTTGGAAACGCCGACCCGATGTGACCCCTGACCCGATGTGACCCCTGACCCGATGTGACCCCTGACCCGATGTGACCCCTGAAACAGCCGCGGCCGTCGTACTCGCCCGTGTCATCAGGCCTGCGTTTCCAAAACGGCAACTCCTTGAAACGGAAAGTCACCGCATGGCCAGTTCCAACAGCGGGCTGTACTGGGCCTTACTCTCCGCTCTTTTTGCGGCGATGACCGCTATTTTTGCCAAGATTGGCATCAAAGGAGTCGACTCTGATCTGGCAACCGTGATTCGAACGGCGATGATCCTAGTCGTGCTGTCTGTGTTCCTGTGGTGCACCGGCAAGTGGAGCAATCCGTTCGTGCTGAATTCCAGAACGTGGCTGTTCCTTTTGCTGTCCGGACTCGCCACCGGCGTCTCGTGGATTTGCTACTTTCGTGCTCTGCAAGTCGGCGAGGCCTCAAAAGTCGCCCCCGTCGACAAACTGAGTCTGGTCTTGGTGACCGTGTTCGCATACACATTTCTCGGCGAACGCCCGACGCTGCGGGAATGGGCCGGTATCGGAATGGTTGCGATCGGAGTTATGATTATTGCTCTGAAGCGATAACCGCAGCCGTGACGTCCAGCAACATGCTGTGAATCCTCGACCCGTATCTCCCCTTTTCGGTGGATCTCGCCGATAGTCAACGCTGTGTTCCGCAATGGACATCCCGATCGTTCGGACGTTCCAGCAATTCAGCCTCCTTGCCACACGACGGAACGAGTCCCAAGACCACCTGTGTGTGTTCAGAGGGCGTCTGCCGTTGGGACAGCAGGTTGATTTCGTGGAAGGGATCGACAATCGCAAACATGCCCGTATTCGGTCGACTCGAATACGGAAAACGAATCCCCAAAGTCCCGTCCGTGGTGCGTCGCACTGTCCAACAGAAATCGGCGGCCACGCTTTGGACCCGTGGTATCGCAAGACGTCAAGAAATTGCAGGTCTCCATCCGCAGCGGCAGAGCCTTGCAGCAGAGACCGAATGACACCCTGCCAAGTACGGGGTCGGGGCCCACTCCTAACGGCCACTCTAAAGGTGTCCGTAGGTTGCATCAGTGCCAAGCCGATCGGATGTTTCAGCTCGATCGGCTGTTCGTCTCAGACAACCGTTCTCGGCCGGACAACCGATCTCGGCTGCTGCACACAAGCATTGAGGATCGACAAACATTCTTCTGTACGCCAATCGGCTTCAGACGGCTATTCAAAGGCCCGTCGCCGTATGAGCAAGACAATCTTCTTTTTGAAGAGGCCGGATTGCCTTTTTCAAGAGGCTAGATTAAAAAAAAGTCGATACCAAGCGGATCGATCTCAGTCCGGCTGAAGTTCGGCCGGCAAAATTCAAATCGAAAAACGACTGAATCTGCCGGCATTAACATCGCATGCTCAATATTTGTGACTCGCCATTCACGGAACTCAGGGTGTGGGAAATTCGCGATGGAGTACCTGTAAGGCAACTTTCACTTCGTTCAATGTGCCAACAGCGACAAACATTCTGTAGCTGTAGGCCCCAGCCCTAATTCCGGTTGGACTGGATTCGCGAAACACACAATTGAATTTGTTAACTTTTTCCGTCGCAAACCGAAACCGACCATAACCTGCCCCTTCGAATCCACGCGAGGGTTGGTTCGGCGAAAAAACACCCATCGCGTAAGTTCCCGTTGAGGTCGAAAGTATGACAGGCCAATTTTGCTCACCGGGACCGTCACTGAGCGAAAAAACATTTCCGGTTGTCTTGTCGTATTTCCAATAGGTGTTGAAGTCAGCCGGCATGTATCCGGTCACCGCTTCGAATTGACCGAGATTGCTTAAAAATGGAATTGGCGTGGTGAATGTGACGTCGTATTCCAAAACATTTTTTTGGACGACACCGGTTGATGTCGTGTGTCCGATCTTAACTCGTTTTGAAAGCGTATGGCCAGACAATTTATTGACGTTTAAAGCCGGTCGCCCCGAAGAAGATTCGTCAGGTTCTAGCCAAAACGCCATTTTTGTCGTCGTTTTCAGTTCTGGTCCGAGGGCCGAAATGGCCTGTAGAATGCTGGTCGAAGTCGCACCCGTTCCGTTCTTTCGCGATCCACACTCCGTCGGATTAAAAGCCTCAGACCAAAACTCACCTGCTCTCGCCAGATCAAAAGAACACGCCGACTGTAATTCCCGTCCGTGATCGTAACTGTCGATGAATTCTTTTCCCTTCCACTTCAATGACCCGATACCGCCAGCCAATCGAGTCGTGGTCGTAATCACGATTTCGGATGTTGAACTAGTAGTGGCGCGAATCACTGAATTACCACTCGGTGCTGCGGCCAAGGCGACCGAGATATCACTCAACCACAGACCGTACAAAATCAAAAGCCCTAGAACACTTCGCATTTAGGTCACTCCTTAACGACAAATCGGAATAATATCGAAAGGCAAAATAAGTCGCATTACGCTGCACATTTTAAGCAATTCACAATCGAACTACAATGAAAATATGATCGAGGCTGCTGATTTTGGAGGTCGTCGTTTGCTCGGACACGGATTGGCCTCCAAAGGCCGTTTACTTTGGCTTTCCCGTCAGGTTCGAGCACCATCTCTGTCAAAAAGCGGGTATTACCGAGGCACCCCCAGAAGCCAAAAAATCCCGATCGCCTCTTTTTTGAAGCTGCGCCTCATCAATCCGGATAGCAACAGCCAGCCTCGATTGCACAACAGCCCCCTTGCAATGGGTCATTAAAAACGGCCCGAAATATTTCAGAATTAAACGCGTAGCTCAAGGTGCGACAACGCAAATAGGGATCAGTCCATCAACCGTACTTGGGTCAAGGGGGATTGTCCTTTTTTTACGTTGTATACGCCAAGGGGCGTCGGGTGATCTGAAATCGGAGGAAGGGATTGGGGCCTCCGAAAACACGAAACTCCGGTCACAGAATATTTTGCCAACACGTGCATTTCAGACGATCCTGAAGACCGGCGGGCAATCGCTGACGATGCGCGTCTCACAAATGACCAGTGACCACTGAAAATCAATGCAGGATCTCCGATTCAGCTAGTGCCGGCTTGGATCGGCCCCGCCCCATCATAAAGATAGCGACGATGGCCAACGACGGGCTCTCCTTGAGCGTGGAACCCCGTCGAGGCCACTATAAAGATCGAAGTCCGCAACCCCCGTCATTGTCACGCCCGCCAAAAACGAAGCGACCCCCGGTTTTCCGGGGGTCGCTTGGCGATGCGATTCAAAACAAGTGCAAACAGCTCCCCGAGTCACTCACCATACAAACCGGGGACTCGTGGAGTTAGGTGCTTACGCCACAAGCCAGTTACGTCAACGCCGTTGCTACCTTTTATATCCGTGGAACTCTGTCGCGGAAAGATCGGATGCGAAGAAACGGCCCGCTCCTCCACTCCGCGACCGCCTCCGGCTCGCCAGGTACTACCAATCGCTTCTCGACTCCGGGAAGTTTGAAACTCGGGCGGCGCTGGCCCGCTTTCTCGGTGTCAGCCGGGCTCGGGTCACACAGGTACTGAACAGACTTCGGGACGAGCAGAACACGAAAGTCGGATGACCCAGTTCACTCCCGAGTTGACAGGTCCCCAGAAATCAAGATTTTTCATGGTTTTGGCTGACCGCGCTTTGACTTGTCTCGACCACCGCCGCCTTGACCGCCGCGTGGACGTTCGGCTTTGGGGTCGTAATTGGGATTGGGACCACGTGGCAGCAATGCGCTTGTTTCATTTTGCCAGGCTCGCAGGGTCTTTGAGAGTGCGGCGGTCCTGTCGGGCATCGAGGTGGCAAGGTTTTTCTCCTCATTCGGATCGTTTTTCAGGTTGAAGAGCTCGACTCGTCCCCCTTCTTCGAAGAACTCAATCAGCTTGAAGTCTCCTTCGCGAATTGCGCTCGATGGAGTTGCCCTGCCCACATAACACGGGAAGTGCCAGAAGAGTCGCTTGCGGTCGAGCGTTGATGCGCCGTGGAGGAGCGGGACGAGACTGACGCCGTCGAGCGCTTGTCCTTCAGGCAGCTTGATGCCCGCCAGTTCGAGCAGCGTCGGATAGAAATCAACGCTCGACACCGGCGCATCGCACTGGCGGCCGAGTTTCGTGACTCCTGGTCCGGTTACGACCAGCGGGACGCGAATGCCACCTTCATAGAGTTCCCCTTTTCCGCCTCGTAGTGGCGGCGTGTATTGCTGGGTGCCACCATTATCTGATGTGAAGATCACGACCGTGTTGTCGGAGAGATTTAACTGCTTGAGGTGCTCCATGATTCGACCGACGTTTTGATCAACGGCGTCAATCGTCGCCGCACAAGCGGGATCGTCGCGACGATCTTTGCTCACCGCCGCCTTCCGCTCGTACTTCGCCAGCAAATCCGGCTTGGGATTGAATGGTGCATGAATCGCATGATCGGGAAAATAAACGAAGAATGGCCGCTCGCGATTCTCGTCCACGAATTTGAGGACTTCATCGGTCAACCGATCGCTCAGGTAGTTCTTGTCGTCATCGAAATACTCGTCTTTGCCGAAGCCAATGTTCTCCGGAAAGACGACTTTCTGGAAACCTTGACCGCCCGGAGTTACTGGCCCGGTGCGACCGCGTCCCAGGTTCCACATGCCGAAGAACGCAGTCGCATATCCGCCGTCCCGCAGCGATTCGGCAATGGTGACGATCTTCGTATCGAGTTCCGACTTGCTTTCCGCAGCCTGCAACTTGTGCCAGGGCGAACCGGGCGGCTGCCGGGGATCGACGACGGTATAGATGCCGTGCCGAGGCGTGTACTGCCCAGACATCAGACACGCCCGCGTTGGGGCACAGTTGGGGGCGCTCGCATACGCCTGCGTAAACACCAATCCGCTCTTCGCGAGGCGGTCGATGTGGGGAGTCTCGACGAAGCGATTTCCCATGAAGCCGACATCGCGCCAGCCCATGTCGTCCATCAGAATGAGGATGACGTTTGGTGGCCGGAGGTTGTCAGCCGCCAATAATTCGTCGGAATATAGCAGCCAGGGCAAGCACAGAATGACCGCGCGCATGGCGAGTTGCCTAGCAGACCTGGTCAGACAGGGCGGCATGATCGTCACCGAGCATCCTTCCGTTCATATTTGAAGTCGAGCGTTCCAGCGGCCAGAGTGATGTCCTTGATGGCTGCGAGCAGTTCCGCTCGTGACGCTTTTTCAGGAGGCAGATCCAACTTGGCTGATAGAGCGTAAACCGTAACGTGGTACGTCTTGACACCGGGGCCTTTTGAGCACATTGGGTCGTACTCGGCGCGACGTCGATCATTGACGCCCAAGGTTCCTGCTTTTGGCGACTTCTGGGCGAGACTCGTCGTCGTCGCGGGAATGTTGTAGACAACCCAGTACGATTTCTCCTGATCGGGAGCTGTGTGCCAGAGACTGATGGCGAACGACTTTGTTCCTGCGGGGGCGTCTTTCCACGCAACGGCAGGCGATTCCCGCTTCCCGTCGCAGGTGCAATCGACCGAAAGGAAACCGTTCGCTTCTACGGATGAGCTGGTCACTTTCAACTGGGGAAGTTTGGAGTCCGGTCGACCTACGGTCTCGTTTGCCGGCGCGCCTTCCTGGTTGCGAGCGGGCCGTTGCTCTTCTTCGCGTCGGGGGCGTTGCCCTTCACGGGGAGGCGGGTTCTCACCGTTCCGCGGCGGTGGTCGTCGATCTCCGCCGCCGGGTCCACGGCGTCTCTGAGAGTATGTGTCTTCAGTCGTTCTGCCGTTGGTATCAACGAATACGAACTTCGCTGATCCATCGTTGGCGAGGGTGTAGCTGACGGTTCCCTTAGATCCTCGCACGTCGTAGGTCAAGGTGTAACTGCCGGCCTTGGTCTCCTTGAATCCGGTGATCTTGGCGTCGCGCAATGGCGGTAGCGCCGGCCGGAGCGGTTCCGCCCGTGGTTGCGGATCGACCTGGCCATCACGTTCGGTCACTACCCCGTAGAACCCGCCATTGAGGTACGGGTACTTCTTCGTCGCGTGATAGTGATAGTTTCCGTCGGCATCTTTATGACCGTTGAGGGCGTCGAGATTCTTGACGGGTGAACCGTCCGGCTCTTCGTAGCCGTAGATCGGGTAGCCGTCCAGCGCATAGGCGATCGGCTTTCCCTTGCCGTTGGTCTTCTCCAGATGCACCGGCGCAATGTGGTAGTGGTAATCGTCAGCCCGCCCGCAGTGCCCGCCGAATTCATCGAGCTCTCCGAACAGGTATGCGTCGTCGCCGCGATTGTTGAGCGGGTTGAAAATCGGAATGCCATTTACGGCAACCGCAATCGCTCCGCGCAGAAAGCGATTCTTGGTCGTGGCGGGGTTCTCGGCCGGGACAGGATGCAACGGGATCTGCCAGGCATTGTCGCCGACGTATTTCTGAGGCAGCGGCACCTGCTGCTGCCAAGCCGTGATGCCGACCATCATCTCGTGATCCGGCATCCCATTCGATTCGACGTAGAAGAAGCGGTCGTCCCAGCGGGTCTGAATCGCCTTGAGCTTGACGAACGCCTCAAACGCCTTGGCGATCTCAGGAACCTGCTCACGTGCCACGCTCGTTCCCGGCTTTCGATTTCCCAATTGTGCGAGGAGAAATTCAGCTGGCGGAACTTCATTTCCGCGACTGCCCTGCAGAACCGGGAACCCGTCGGAGACGAGAGGAATGAATCGAGGGCCTCCGGCAGACTGCGGGATACGCATGGGCGAGTCGAGTCGCAAATTGATTTCTGATTTCGCCCGCACGAGTCCGTTCGTCTCCGCGAGACGCCGAATCTCGGACATTCGCCGCTCGATCCAGTTTTGATCATCGCTCTGCAGCAGCGCAATGGGGAGCGAGACCAACGAGTCGTCGTCGCGGCGAATCTGGACCAAGCCGTCCCGCGCCATGACGAACGATCCCTGTTCTCGAAAAGCGCCGGTCGACGCCGTCCAGGTTCGCTCCGAGGGGACTGACTGCTGATTGGCAGCGGGTGGTGACGTTTTGCGATGCGAATGGCCGGGATGCGCCTGCGCAATCGAGGTCGTCAACCCGATGGCCAACATCAATTGTCCGGCTTTCAAGGGAACACGCATGTCAGTCTCCTGAAACATTCCTGGGAATCGCCCCGAAGCAGGCTTCTCAATTCGTTGCGGGTTTCCCTGGCTTGTTCTTCCCACCACGTTTTTTCGGTTCCACTGGCTGATTGGGGTCGAAGTTCGGGTTCGGCGTCGGGAACTGTGCATTGACATCGGCCAGGTAATTGTCGAGACGCTCGCGAAGCTTCTTCGTCTCGGTGGGGTGTTGCGCCGCGAGGTCATTGCGTTCGCCGATGTCCTTCGAAAGATCGTACAACTCGTCGTGGTTGTCCTCGTAGAAGTGCAATAGCTTCAGCTCGCCCAGGAAGATCGCCGAGTGCGGCGTGTCGCCCTGATAGTGGGGGAAGTGAAAGACAAGTTCCTCTCGCAGGCGCTTTACATCTCCTCGACCGTCGTTCTTGAGCAGCGAGACGATACTGCCTCCTTCGATTCCCTTGGGCAACGTGCTGGGAGCGATGCCCGCCCACTCACAGAAGGTGGGAAACAGGTCGTAGCCGACCACTCGCGTATGACACCAGGAGTTCGGCTTCACACCCGGCCCGCGCACGATAAAGGGAACACGAATCCCCCCCTCCCAGACGCCACCCTTACCACCAGCCAAGACTTTTTTGCCTCCGCCCGCACCGTTGTCGGCCATGTAAATCACGTAGGTTGTGCCGGTCAGGCCGAGTCGCTCAATAGCATCCATGACACGGCCGACCCCGGTGTCGAGGTCCTCCGTAATGGCGGCTGTTGTGATGCGTTTGCGGTTCTCGCCGCTGAGTTGCCGCTCGTACTTGGCGAGCGTGGCCTGGTTGGCATTCTCCGAGGCGTGCAATGCGTTCCAGGAGAGCTGAATGAAGAATGGCTTCCTAGCCTTGGAATTCTTCTCCATGAAGGCGGCTGCGCGATCGCCCATGCCGAAGATGTCCACGGGGTTAGGGTCTTTGAACTGATAGGCGTTCTCGTTCCCGGTGTCGCCATCCGATTCGTCAAAACCGTGCTTTTCCGGGCCGCCACCGCTGATATGCCACTTACCGTAATGAGCCGTCGCGTAACCCGCCTTACGCAAGACGTCGCCAATCGTCGTTTCGTTTCCTGGGATACTTTTGATGTTTCGTGGCTCAATGAGCTTGTGTCCGGCTTCTGGGGGAGCGGCCTTCGTCCAGTGCAACGCGGCCGGACTCTTGCCGGTCATCAAACTGACGCGCGTCGGGGAACAGACCGAAGCCGGTGCATAACCCGACGAGAACCGCATCCCCTGGGCCGCCAGCTTCTCCAGATTCGGCGTGTGGAAGATGTCTCCCTTCGAGCCCGCCACGTTAGGGTGCATCGCCACCGACAGCCCGTTCCAGGCTTGATCATCCGAAAGCATGAAGACGATGTTGGGACGTTCGGCTGCGATTCCAACAGTCGGCAGGAACAGCAGGCAAGTCGCAAACAGGACTCTCATCAGCAGGAATCTCCCGGCGTTTGCACATACGCGGTTGGGACGAACTCACCGTTTGGGTTTCTTGGGCGGCGAGTCCGGCACCATATTGTTCAGGTTTGAAAAGTCCGACCGCGTTTTTCCCTCCGGCGGCGATTTCACGACATGTCGGAAAATGACGGTGTTGTCGAGTTCGATGTCATCGGTCCAGATGAACTTCGCGCCTTTGAAGTCGTGTTCGAAGTACGGTTGCTTCGGCCCGACTTGTTCCTCGGTATATTCCTTGGCGAATCCCCACTGCGAGTCGTCGAAGTCCACCGCGAACCAGTTTTCTGGGATCAGCAGGTTTTCCACCCGAGGGTTCTTCGTGTCGCGATCAATCGGCCCCCACGAGAACTTCTTCGCCTTCCACTTGGCATTCGTGACCGTGCCATCGCCGAACTTCAAAATGAATCCGCCGTCGCCGATGTTCGTGTTGGCGTATTCCATGCCCGTCTTCGGGTCGGCATTGTCCTTCGCCATCACAGCGATGGTCATGGGATAGCTGGGCAGAATGTCGACCGAAACGACGTTGTGCGGAATGAACTTGATCGAATCGACCGCAACCAGTTCCCCGTTGATATAGAGCATGAACCAGTTGTCGGCGTACATGTTCGCCTTGATCGTGTCGCTCATCTGCGGCTTACGAATCTTGCCAGCAGAAGGCGAGTTCCGGTCCTGGCCAAAACCCCAGGCGGCGAACGTCATCAGCGGCAATAACAACCAGATCATTTTCTTCATGGCTTTACTCCTCTTCCACGACGCGATCCAACCCGTGATGCGATTGGTGATCAAAGAACGCGGGGCCCAGTGGGCGTTCTTCTTCCTGCGTCAACCGCACGGTAAGATGCTCGGGACCGTAGGGCATCTCGATAAAACGGAGTTGGCGAATCTGTCCGGTCCGAACGGCGTAAGTAATCTCGACTCGCTGCGGTCCACGGTGGCCAGGCTTCTTTACGGCAACGAGTAGCCGGGTCGTCGAGACCTCGGCCGCCGTATCGTCACTGTTTTCAATCGGCAGCAGTTGAATGTCGTAGGCATCCTGTAAGTGGGCCAAGCCTCGTTCGATCTGAATCAGAGGAAATTCATGTTCATGGCCCGGCAGATCCCGGTTGAATCGAGTCAGGTCGGTGCTGACCCGAACGGGGCCATCCGGGCGTACCGCCCAACTCGTCCGCCCATTACTCCCCGTCACGAACTGCCGGCCGCCCGCCATCGGGCGAATCAGCACAAACTGGTTGCCCTTTCGGACGTGCAAAATCGCACCGTCCAAGGTTGGCTTCGGAGGGCGATTGCCGTCGACAACAGGCTGCCGTTTTCGCTGCGGAGCCGGCACATCTTCCACCGCGATGCGGTACGTCCTGTCGAGTTCCGTTTGCTGAGCAGCGATCAGCCGCTTGAGTTCCGTGGCCGCCGCAACTGGTGTCTTGCCGATTTCCAGCAACACCATCAGCACAGCGACGAGTGCCATCACCACGCCAACCGAGATGACCATCGAGCGGCGCGGCCGCCCCAGTGCTACCGGAAGCGCCCGAGGCTGATCGGCGAGCGTTGGCTGCAACAGCGAAATTGCCAACTGTTCGCCACGTAGGCGGTCGTGCAGCAACGCAAATCGGGCAAATTCCCTCGCATGATCCGTCGATGAGCGCAA
>Ga0209086_10004480_pt1 | contig 10357 bp, 9 predicted proteins | sample M_130207_XF_Meta_FD_187312 | JGI IMG/M metagenome (GOLD analysis project Ga0209086, IMG submission 187312) | Freshwater microbial communities from Lake Montjoie, Canada to study carbon cycling - M_130207_XF_MetaG (SPAdes) (version 2) | ecosystem: Environmental > Aquatic > Freshwater > Lake...
GTGTACAAATGGGGCGAAATTGTGGTGTCGCTAGATCGCGTCATCCTCTTCGCTATTGCATTGGGCTTCACAGTGTTGCTCTGGTTGTTCTATCGATTCACACGCTTCGGAATGGGCACGACAGCAGTCGCGGAAAACCAGCGCGCCTCGTCCGCCATGGGCTTGTCGCCAGATCTGGTCGCGACGATCAACTGGGCACTCGGCTCAGCACTCGTGGGCTTCGTTGCCATTCTCGTGACACCAATTATCACCCTGCAGGTCACCGTCATGACCGGTGTCGTTCTGGGCGCTTTCGCAGCAGCTATAATCGCCAACTTTCGTTCATTCCCTCTCGCTCTCATTGCGGGGTTGTTGATCGGGATCGGCCAAACCGAGATCACCAATTACGTCTCCACCCCGGGATTGTCAAGTTCTTTCCCGTTCATCGTCATCGTGATTGTGATGCTGGTCCGGGGCACAGCGCTGCCGATCCGTGGCTACTTCCTGCAGAAGCTTCCGGCGGTCGGCCGCGGCAACGTAAGACCACTCACCGTGCTTTTCGGTATCGGCGTGGCCGTAGTCATAACAGCATCCGTACCGGCGTTGTGGCAAGACTCCATGGTTGTCACGTTCTCCTTCGCGATTGTCCTGCTCTCCATCGTCGTCACCACTGGATACGCAGGGCAACTCTCACTCGGCCAGTTCGCGCTGGCCGGCGCTGGAGCCTTCTTTGCGGGACGTTCAGTTGACCTGTGGAACGTGCCGTTCCCGCTCGCCATTCTGATCGGGGTGGTACTTGGAGCACCCGTCGGAGCGTTGTTTGCGATCCCTGCAGTCCGAACGCGTGGTCTCAACCTCGCGATCGTGACGTTGGGTATCGGTGCTGCCGTTCAGTACGTCATCTTCCAGAACAACAAGCTCACTGGTGGCTTCTCAGGGACGAATGTCGGTAAGCCACACCTCTTCGGTCTTGACGTGTCAGCAACGAGACACCCTGACCGATACGCCTACCTAGCCCTTGCAGCTTTCCTGCTGGCGGCATTGTCGATCGCGTCCTTGCGCCGAAGCCGCTCGGGACGCCGTCTGCTCGCTGTGCGCACCAACGAGCGAGCAGCAGCGGCACTGGGCATCAGCGTTGCCGGGGCGAAGGTCTACGCCTTCGCTGTCGGCGGCTCGGTCGCTGCGCTCGGCGGGGTCATGCTGGCGTTCCGAAAGGACGCCATCCGTTACGGCAGCGAGTTCACAAGCTTCCCCTCCATTCTTGCCGTGGGCTATTCCTTCCTAGGCGGAATCGGATACCTAATGGGACCGATTCTCGGTGCGTTCTCCTCAAGCGGAGCGCTTGGTGCCCGCATTTCCACAGCGATCTTCTCGGGTATCTCGAAGTACATCGCACTGATCGGTGGCGGTCTCGTGGTGCTCATCGTGCTCCAGAATCAGGACGGCATCGCCAAGGAATCGACGATGCAGATCAAGTTCGTCGCCAACAAGGTGCTGGGCCTCGCCAAGCGCAAAGTGAGGGAACCTGCCCTTATCACGTTGCCGCCCGAGACACGCGAGCGAGTTCGGCCGATGACTCTCCACGTCAAGGACGTCACAGTCACCTACGGTGGCGTGACCGCCGTGGACACCGTGAGTCTCGATGTGGTCCCGGGCAAGATCACCGGACTCATCGGCCCGAACGGTGCGGGCAAGACGTCGTTCATCGACGCGGTCACCGGCTTCACCCGTGCGGCGAACGGCTCAATCATGCTGGATGGCAACGACGTCATCGGCATCGAGGCGTCCAAGCGTGCACGGCTCGGCATGTCACGTTCCTTCCAGCAACTGGAACTGTTCGAGGACCTCTCGGTGCTCGACAACCTCCGTGCGGCTTCGGACCCCCGTGACAGACGGTCGTACTTCACCGACCTGTTCTGGCCGGTCAACCCGCCGCTGCCCGGATCCGTGGTGGCCGCCATCAACGAGTTCGGCCTCGCCGAGAAGCTCAACTTCGCCGCACAGGACCTGTCCTACGGAGAGCGGCGACTGCTCGGTATCGCCCGGGCAGTCGCAACCCAGCCGAGCGTGCTGCTCCTCGACGAACCTGCCGCCGGACTCGGCGATGCAGAGACCGCAGAGTTCGCCAAACTGGTCCGCCGCCTGGCGGACGAGTGGGGCATTGCGATCATGCTCGTGGAGCACGACATGAACTTCGTCATGAGCGTGTGCGATCACATCGTGGTGCTCGACTTCGGTCGCAAGATTGCGGAGGGTACCCCTGCAGAGATTCGGGCCAATCCGCTCGTCATTAGTGCCTACCTCGGTGGCCACGACGCCACCGACGACCACAGCGAGGTGTCGTCATGACCAATCCCGCCATTGAGGCCCGCAACCTCTCCGCCGGCTACGGCAAGCAAGCGGTCATCAAGAACATCAACATCGTGGTGAACCCCGGCGAAGTGGTGGCCCTGCTCGGGTCCAACGGCGCCGGCAAGACCACCACAATGCTCTCCCTCTCGGGCGAACTGTCACCGCTCGAGGGTGAAGTGCTCATCGACGGCAAGACCACCAAGGCTCCCCTGCACATCAGGGCCAAGCAGGGCATGAGCTATGTAACTGAGGAGAAGTCGGTGATTATGGGCCTCTCCACACGGGACAACCTCCGTGTCGCCAAGGCCGACGTCGACGAGGCGCTGCGGCTGTTCCCGTCGCTCGACAAGCGGATCGACGTGAGAGGCGGATCCCTGTCGGGCGGCGAGCAGCAGATGCTCACCCTCGCGAGGGCCCTCGGCCGGCATCCGAAGGTCCTGCTCGCAGACGAGCTGTCCATGGGCCTTGCCCCGCTGATTGTGCAGCGCCTCCTGCAGGCAGTGCGTGAGGCGGCCGATACCCGTGGGACCGGTGTGCTCCTCGTGGAGCAGCACGTTCGCCAGGCGCTCAAGTACGCCGACCGTGCGTACGTGATGCGCCGCGGTGTCGTGGAACTGGAGGGAACCGCAAAGGAACTCGCCGGTCGTATCGACGAAATCGAGGCGACGTACTTCGCAGGTGCCAAGGCCTAGTACCCCGAACCCGAAAACGTGCAAAGGGGGGAGGTCATCGACCTCCCCCCTTTGCGTTGGAGCAGTTCGGCTTCAGTCGATGTGCTGGGAGATCTGGATGACCGGAACGATGTTCGTGTAGTTGACGAGATCGTTCTGCGCCTCGACGATGCGCGGCCCGCCCATTGCGGCGCCCATGGTGCCCATGTCGTCGAAATACAGGTGGCCAACGGCCTCGTACGGGCCGTCGATGCCCTGCTCGACGTCCATCTTCTTCAGGCCGGGCATGACGTCCACACAGATCTGGCGGTGCTTGGTCTTGTAATAGTCCATGTTGAAGGTCGATCCCTCGCCCTTCGGGTACAGCACGGAAACACGAATCATTGACTTCCCCTTGTCGGATGGGTGGCTTGTCCCCGACGGGCCGGGCGACCCGTCGCTGCGTACGGTAACACTGGGCACGCTCCGGTGCCGCTGGGGCTTCAGCCGAGCACACCGGCGCGCAGCGTCGCCGGGTCGAACAGGGCAATGAAGTCCTTGGAGGAGCGCCGGAGGTACCTCGAGGCGTTGCTCATCCGGCGGTCGAGGAGCGCCGGCACGCGCTTCTCCTGCCCGAATCCCCCGTAGGTGTCGAACTGTGGCCAGTTCCCGTTGATGTCGAGCTGCATGGCCGTAATGCACCCCATGACCACGAGCGCCCGGCCGAGCAACATGATGTCCACGTCGCCGATCGCGACGTACATCAACAGGCCGTCCCGTCGCGTACAGATCGCCGACCGGTAGGTGAAGGTCACCCGGTGGAAGTCGTCGCCCCAGTACGTCCCCGGGAACTTCTTCACGCTGACCGCGCCGTCCATCACGACGGGCGGGAGGTTCTGGCGGACCGAAGCCCACGAGCCGTCGTCGGTGAGGTCCTTGCCCCACACACCGAGCGCCAACCGACCGTCTCGGTCGATCGCGAGTGTGGCCTCGCCGTTGCGCAGTCGGCGCACCGTGCGCCCCTCGGTCACGTATCCGCCCCTGATGTGCTCGAGGCGGAACCCACCGTTGAAGGCCGCCACCAACGCAGGCAGTGCACCCTTGGTGATTCGGCTTCCGTTCCTCCACGGACCCTTGCCAGGAATCTCCGAACCGTTGAAGAGGGCCGCCCGGAGCCTCGACGGGTCCAAGACCGCTGCGGTGGCGACCACCGAGCCGTACTCGACAAGGGGTCGGATACTCGTTCCCCAGACAACTGGTGACGCGCCGATGCTTGCGAGCACCCTCCACACACCCTCACCGTCGAGCGATGGCTGCAGCACCGGTGCGAGTGACACCGGTCCGGCCGGCACGGAGGTGGTCGGCGCCACGCTGACGGGGGGCAACACCTCCGGGGCCGGCGACGATGACGGACCCACCGTGTCGATGACTGCCGAGGTGCTCGGTGGCATTGCTGTCCCGGCCACCCCCTCGAGGGCGAGGGAGGACGCCGGTCGCGCCGAGGGCGGGTCCGCATGCACCCACCGCTCGAGCCGGTTCACGACGAAGCCGAGACGGTGATCCCTCGCCCAGGTTGCGACGTTCTGCTGGAACGGGTCCGCCGACTGACGGAGGACGAAAACGGTGAGCGAGACGGTTGCGTAGACGACCGTGGCCGTCACCAGGGCAAGCAGCGCGACAGCCAGCCTCCTCTTCCGGGACCCGGTCCGCAGGAACAGCATCGATGGCATCTTCACGGCACGTTGAGCCTAGGAGACTGCAGCCTGTGGCCCTGTCCCGATTGCGGCACTCCTGACAAGCAACGGGCGATGTGAAATACTGACAGAGTGAGCAAAGCGCGCTACCTCGAACACCTCCGCAACGTCCCGATGTTTGCCAACTGCACCAAGAAGCAGTTGGACCAAGTCGCCAGGATCGTTACCGAGTTACAGATCAACAAGGGGACCAACCTCATGGTGGAGGGCGAGATGGTGCACGAATTCGTGATCATCGAGTCCGGTACCGCCTCGGTGAGAATCGGTGGCCGCAAGGTTGCCACCGTCGGGCGCGGTGACGTGGTGGGCGAGCTTGCGCTCATCCTGCGTCGGCCCCGCACGGCCACCGTTACTGCGGACACCGACCTCAACGTCCTCGTCGTAGACGAGCGGTCGTTCAACACGCTCCTCGACGACGTTCCGGGTCTGGCACGCCAGCTGCTGCACACGGTTGCAGCGCGCATGGCGGACAACGCCAAGCCTGCCCAACTGCTCAACTGACGCCTCGCCGCTCGCTGCGGTCTCAGCCGAGGTGAGCGGTGTCGTTGTAGGTTCGCAGTGACGGGCCGCGCGGGCTGATTGCGATTCGGCTGATGGATGCCTGATCGAGTTGGCACCGCCACGAGATCTCAATGCCCACGTTCAGGGCCCACGCAATCGCCGCCTTGATCGGCGACACGTGGCTCACCACCACGATGTCACGGTTCACGGATTGCGCTCCGAGTTCCTCGAGAGCGGGCCTCACCCGGGCAAGGAGTGCCGCAAGGGACTCCCCTCCCTCGGGTGCGTACTCCGGGTCGGCGCGCCAGCGCGCCCACTCGGACGGACTGACATCGGTGAGCGGGCGGCCCTCGAACTCGCCGTAGGCAATCTCCTGCAACCGTTCGTCGACCTCAACCTCGTCCGACACGTATGACGCAGTCTGACGGGCACGCAGGAGCGGACTGCTCACCACGCGCAGTGTGCCCTGGGGTTCCCTGCGCAGGAGCGCGCCGATACGGCCCGCTTGCTCGTGCCCGACCTCGTCGAGGGCAGGGTCCAGTCGACCCTGCAGCAACCCCGCTGCATTTGCCGCTGTTCGGCCATGACGCACAAGGATCAACACGGCTCGAGCACCCCCGTCTTCCAGAAGCGTTGACGCCGAACCCTGTCGCGCAGCCCGAACGCCCGGACCGCCCACACGCACAAGCCGAGACCGACGACCTCGAGCAGGATCCCGATTGCACCACGATCCCACGAGGGAAGGGGCGCATCACCGAAGCCCACACCGCCGAACGGCCACCAGAAAACCTTGGTGTTCGCCCAGGCACCGTCGAACACGAGGTGCAGGAAGGTGCCGATCGGCACGGCGAGCAGGCGACGTCGGATCGGCCGACGGCCGTACGTGGCGAACATCACGAGCAGCAGGATCGCAACGCTGCCGGTTACCGAGTGCAGTGCCCGCGCACCGCCCATCGGGGCGTCGATCACGTCGGGAAGCAGTGCCCCGACGACGAGGAGGCGGTAGTCGAAGCGGGGGTCGTGGAAGACGAACCACACGGCGAGCACCGCCGTCCCGATGAACCAGAAGAACATGCGCCACCCATGCTAGGTGCGCTCAGGCACCGACGATGATGCGGGCGCACGAGGGGCACTCGGGCAGTTCCCCGGCGGGCACCGCTCTGAGTCCCTCGATCTCGAGACGCGAGACGTCGAGGTTGCAGCCCGTGCAACGCGTCCCCTGAAGCCTTGCCACGGCGACGCCCTTGAATGCCGGCCGACGGGACTCGTACTCCTTCACCAAGTCGGCAGGAAGTCCAGCCGCAAGTTCGGCGCGTCGCGCGATCGTTGCCGACACTTCCGCATCGAGCGCGGCATCGGCAACCGCGAGAATCGCTGCCGCACCTGCTTCAGCGGCCTCCGCTGCAGCGATCCGTTCCGCCAGCACCACCGCCTCGGTGCTGAGAGCCTCGCTCTCGTCGAGCAACAGCAGTCCGGTCTCGTCACCCTCGTTGCGCTTGGACTTCAGCAGCGCAATCTCTCGCTGGATCGCCTCCGCCTCACGGGTGACCACCACGTTGCGCATCTGTCCCTCGAGACGGGCGACCTTCGTGTCGATCTGCAGGCCCGCCGCCTCGAGCGCCGCGTACTGCTGCTCCAGAACGTCCCGACGTGAAACATTTGCCGCCAGAGCCGAGCGGGCCACACCGGTGGCAGTGCGGGCCGCGTTGAACGCAAGTCGCTCCTCGATATGCGCCCGCCGGTAGGCCATCTGATCGAGCGACGAGTCCGCGAGTTGGAGTTCATACAGGTGTTCGAGGTCGGTCATCAACCCGCACCCTAACCCCTGCGGACTCGCCCCCGGCCGGGGCCTGGCGAGGCGGTGGTCGAGGGATCGCCGCCCACGGTGGTACCGGGTGCATCCGTCCCGGGTGGAAGTGTCTCATCGACCTGCACGGAGGTGGACACCGCAACTGTGGTGGTCGTGGCCGAGACGTCAGTCGAGCACGGGTAGACAACCGAGTCGGCCGGGGCCATCGGTAGGGGCCACAACGGGTCCACCACGTCCGCGGGCACTCCCGTTCCCGACGGCACGGTCTGGAGCACGGTGGTCCCTGACCCAGCGTCGGGGCTGACGTTCTGGGCGAGGCAGTCGGTGCCGGGCAGGTAGAGCAGCATGGCGTCCCGCCCGTCGGGCGCCGGGTCCACGAAGTTGATGATCGGCAGCCCTTCGTGCGCGACGTCCATAAAGGCCTTCCAGATACGCGCCGGGAACGACGAGCCCTGGACCGTACGCACACCAAGCTTCACGAACTCGGGAATGTTGACCATCGGCACGTAGCCCTTCGGGTTGCCGACCCACACAGCGGTGACGTACTGGGGTGTGTACCCAACGAACCAGGCGTTGGTGTTGTTCTGTTGCGTGCCGGTCTTGCCGGCAGCAGGGCGTTTGCCGCCGCTCAGCCAACCCGTACGCGCCGCCGTGCCACGCTTGAGTACTCCGGTGAGGATTGAGGTGGTGCGCCGGGCAGCATCCACGCTCAGCACTGCAGTGCCCGGGTCCTCGTGCTGGTAAAGAACGTCGCCAGTGGCGGTGCGCACGATCCGTTCCACATAGTACGGATCGTGGTGAACGCCGTCGTTCGCCAGCGTCTGCGCGCCCGAGGCCATGTCCATCGGGGACACCTCGTTCGCCCCGGTTGCAAAGCTTGCATAGGCATCCAAACGACTGGTGACCCCCATGCGCCTGGTGGTGTCGACCACGCGGTTCAGGCCGACGATCTGGGAGAGCCTTGCGAACGCGCAGTTGAGCGACGCCCACGTGGCCTCCTTCAGCGGCCCAACCTTGCCCGCCACACCGCTCTTGATGACGAACGGTTCCTTGGGGTTCCCCGGGTTCGGCAGCACACAGCCCCGCCGGCCGTCGATGATGTCACTTCCGACAGCCCCGGCCTGTACGGCCGCGGCAAGGATGAAGATCTTGATCGACGATCCGGTCTGGCGCGGACGCAACGCCATATTGATCTCGCTCTGGCCGGGGCGAAAGCCGCCGCCGCCCACCATGGCGCGCACGGCCCCGGTCTTCGCGTCGAGCGACACCACAGCGGTGTCGAACCCCGCTGCATTTGCCGGCAGTTGCTTCAGACGGGCATCCTCCGCCGCACGCTGCAGCCGCGGGTCGAGCGTGGTGTAGATCGACAGACCACCCCGGTACAGGTTGTTGTAGCGCTCCTGCACGGTGTCACCGAGCAGGTCGGAGTCCTGCAGCAGGAAGTCACGTACGGCCGCCGAGAAATACGTGGGTGAGAACGACTCGCCCGGCCGTGAGCGGAGGATCTCCGGGATCTGCCAGTTCTCGCCGAGGTCCTCAGCCCGCGCAACATCGAGCAGTTGTTCGTCAGCCAGACGTTCCATGACCACCTTGAACCGGGCGCGGGAGCGCTCGGGCCTGCGGATCGGGTCGTAACCGATCGGCGAGCGGATCATGCCAGCGAGGAAGGCGCCCTCCACGAGCGTGAGCCGCTTGACGGGCTTGCCGAAGTACGCCTCTGCAGCCGCGGAGATGCCATACGCGTTGTTCCCGAAATAGATGGTGTTGAGGTAGCGCTCGAGAATCTCTTTCTTGGTGATCTTCTTCTCGAGCAGCGTCGCGTACCGCGCCTGAAGAACCTTGTAGCGACCGTCCCTCGCGAACCCCCCGAGGAACTCGTTCTTCACGACCTGCTGGGTGATGGTGGACGCGCCCTGCCCGGCACTGCCCGACGACACGTTGGAGAGCACAGCGCGCACGAGGCTGCGCAGGTTGACACCCTTGTGCCGCCAGTACACCTTGTCCTCCACGGCCAGCACGGCTGCCACCACGTCCTCGGGTACTTCCTCGAGCGTGACCTCCTGGATGCGCTCGAGCCGGAACCTCGCGATCTGGGCGCCCGTGGAGTCATAGACATTTGTCTCGCGGGCGAGGCTGGCGAACCCCGGGAGTTCCACCGGCACCTGATCGTGAGCCCGCAGGATGTCGACCAGGTGCGGCACGATGCCCGCAACCACGGCGGCGATACCGACCGCTGCAGCGGCGACGGCAAGCGCTGCCTTCCCGATCCAGGTCAGTCCATGCACAACGCGCTTAGGTTAGGTCCGCAGCGGCGACGAGGCGTGTCACCCGCTACCGTCTCGAACCATGTCGAGGTTCCCGCAACGCCCGTTCCGATTCGGTATCCAGGCCGACAACGCACCCTCACGGTCCGCCTGGGTGGATCTCGCCCGGCGCTGCGAGGGCAACGGCTACAGCACGCTCACCATGCCCGACCACTTCGGGGACCAACTGGCGCCGATCCCGGCGCTGCAGGCTGCTGCCGATGCCACGTCCACCCTGCGCGTTGGCGCGCTCGTGTTCGACAACGACTACAAGCATCCAGTGGTGCTCGCCAAGGAACTCGCGACCATCGACCTGCTCAGCGAGGGCCGCCTCGAACTCGGTATCGGTGCGGGCTGGATGGTCTCTGACTACGAACAGGCCGGGATGCCTTACGACCGGGCGGGGGTGCGGGTGGACCGGTTCGTGGAGGGTCTCGAGGTGATCAAGGGGTGCTTCGCCGATGGACCGTTCGACTTTGCGGGTACCCACTACACCATCACGGGCTACAACGGGCTGCCCAAGCCGGTGCAGAAGCCGGGCCCGCCGATCCTCATCGGTGGTGGCGGAAAGCGTGTGCTCGGTATCGCGGCACGCGAGGCAGACATCATCGGCATCAACGGCACTATGGAGTCCGGAGTCATTGACCCGGCCGTGCTGCGCACCATGACCGCAGCATCGGTTGAGGAGAAGGCCGAGATTGTCCTTGCTGCCGCCGGTGCCCGCCTTGCGGAGATCGAGATGAACGTGCGGGCCTTCATGGTGAAGGTGACCGACGACCGCAACACCGCCATGGACCGCATCGCCCAGGCCGTCGGGTTCAGCACCGACGAGATTGCCGAGTCGCCGTTCGCGCTCATCGGCTCCCCCGACCAGATTGCCGAGGACCTCCTCAAGCGTCGCGAGCGCTGGGGCTTTTCCTACGTGATCGTCGGCGCTGCCGATGTGGACGCCTTCGCCCCGGTCGTCTCCCGGCTCCACGGCCACTGATGGCGAAGCGACCCACCGTT
>Ga0209086_10004482_pt1 | contig 10357 bp, 6 predicted proteins | sample M_130207_XF_Meta_FD_187312 | JGI IMG/M metagenome (GOLD analysis project Ga0209086, IMG submission 187312) | Freshwater microbial communities from Lake Montjoie, Canada to study carbon cycling - M_130207_XF_MetaG (SPAdes) (version 2) | ecosystem: Environmental > Aquatic > Freshwater > Lake...
GGACGCGGCGTTGCTGCGACCACCGCCGACGGCGAGATCTTCGCTGGACGCGGCGCGTGGATCGTCGAACTCAACGCCGCAACCGCCGCCGAAGTGAGGGTCGTCGAGGCCAAGATCGAAGGCATGTCGGGCGTGCATGTGATGGCTAATGGCCGCTACCTCGGCGCCGTCGGACTCGAGGACAAGCTGCGCCGCAATGCCACTGAGGTCGTCGCGAAGTTGCGCGAATTGGGCGTGCGCCGCGTGTCGATCTTCACTGGTGACCGCCTCGCCGTTGCAACCCGCGTCGGCCAGGCCGTGGGTGTTGACGCGATCGAGGCCGAGTGCCTGCCCGAAGAAAAGCACGAGGAACTCAAGTACCTCATGCGCAAAGGCCACCGCACGCTCGTCGTCGGCGACGGCATCAACGACGGACCGATTCTGGCGACCGCGGATGTCGGCGTGGCGATGGGCCTCTCTGGCTCCGACATCGCCACCAACAGCGCGGGCGTCGCGCTCATGAACGACGATCTCCGCAACATCCCGTTTTTGCTTGAAATCGCCCGCAAGACCAAATCGATCATCGCACTCAACATCACCGTGGCCGTGCTCATGGCGCTGGTTGGCCTCGCGCTCGCCGCCACTGGCAGGCTGTACATCTGGGTCACGCCGTTCTATCAGGCGGCTGCCTATGTGTTCGTGATCGCCAATTCGCTGCGCCTCGTGCGATTCGGCGAGGAGTTCGCGACCACCGAGGAGATCCGTCGACAAGCGGAATCCGACGCGGCGGACAAGCCTTCGCGCCGCATGCTCGCTGGCCCCTGACCGCCTGCACGAACTTGCTACATTTCGCGGGCGCGTGCGTTCTCTTCACCTGAGGTCGGCGCGTCCGCTTCATTTCCCGCCCGGGACCAAACATGTCGACACTCAGCACGATTCAGTCGCTCCTCGGCGCCGACGCCGATTCGCTCCTCAACCACAAGGCCAAGGTGTCGAAGGATGTGCTGCACATCCCGGGACCGACATCGGTCGACAACTGCTTCGGTCCGAGCGATCGCAGCCCGCAGGTGATGCGCAGCCTGCAGTCGATGCTCGGCCACGGTCGACTCGCCAACACTGGGTACCTCTCGATCCTTCCCGTCGATCAGGGCATCGAGCATTCCGCGGGCGCGAGCTTCGCCAAGAACCCGATTTACTTCGACGGCGAGAACATCGTCAAGCTTGCGATCGAGGGCGGCTGCAATGCCGTTGCCTCGACCTTCGGCGTGCTCTCGAGCGTCTCGCGCAAGTACGCGCACCGCATTCCGTTCATGGTCAAGATCAACCACAACGAACTCATGACCTATCCGAACAAGTTCGACCAGATCATGTTCGGCTCGGTGCGCGATGCGTGGAATCTCGGCGCCTGCGCGGTTGGCGCGACCATTTACTTCGGCAGCGACAACTCCACGCGGCAGATCGTCGAGGTCGCGCGCGCATTCGATGAGGCGCACGAACTGGGCATGGCGACGGTGCTGTGGTGCTACATCAGAAACAACGCGTTTAAGGTCGGCAGCGGCGCATCTCAGAAGGACTTCCATGTGTCCGCCGACCTCACCGGCCAGGCCAATCACCTAGGCGTAACGATCAAGGCCGACATCATCAAGCAAAAGTTGCCCGAGCTGAATGGCGGCTTCGAGGCGCTGAATTCGGGCGACTCGAGCTACGGCAAACTCGACAAGCGCATGTACACCGATCTCTCGACCGATCATCCGATCGACCTGTGCCGCTATCAGGTTCTGAACTGTTACTGCGGACGCGCGGGCCTGATCAACTCGGGCGGCGCCAGCGGATCCAACGATCTCACCGAGGCGGTGAAGACCGCGGTGATCAACAAGCGCGCGGGCGGAATGGGCCTGATTTCGGGACGCAAGGCGTTTCAGAAGCCGATGGCCGACGGAGTGAAACTCCTGAACGCAGTGCAGGATGTGTATCTGTGCGCGGGCGTTACGGTGGCTTGATCGTGAACGCGGACGCAGGCACGCGTCTCGCGTAGACTCGCGGCTGTGAAGATTCTTCTCGCCATGTCCGGCGGTGTCGACAGTTCCGTCGCCGCCGCGATGCTTCAGCGCGATGGCCATGAGGTCGTCGGCTGCTTCATGCGGCTGGGAAGTCCGGGCGAAGAGCTTGAGACGCCGCTTGCTGGAGCTGCCTGCAAGATCGGCCCCGCCAACAGCAGTCCCGCGAAGATCGGCCATCAAGGCTGCTGCTCGATCAACGACGCTGCCGACGCTCGCCTGGTCGCCGCCAAGTTGGGAATCCCTTTCTATGTCGTGAATTTCCGCAACGACTTCGGGCGGATCATCTCGTACTTCGAAGAGGAGTATCACGCCGGCCGCACGCCCAATCCATGCGTGCGCTGCAATGACTGGCTGAAGTTTGGAAAGTTGCGCGAGTACGCCGAGCAACTCGGCTGCGACGCTGTTGCCACCGGCCACTACGCGCGCGTGGCGACGACCGACGCGGGACCGCGCATCCAGCGCGGCCTCGATCGCGCGAAGGATCAGTCGTATGTGCTCTTTGGAATCGGGCGCAACGCGCTCGCGCGCATGATGCTGCCGATCGGCGAGATGGAGAAGCCGGATGTACGGGCATTGGCCCGTGATTTTGCGCTGCCCGTCTTTGACAAGCCTGATTCGCAGGAGATCTGCTTCGTGCCCGACGACTACGCGAAGTTTCTCGAGCACCGCGCGCCTGCTCGGTTTGCCGAGGGCGCGATCGAGGATGAGTCGGGCCGCGAACTCGGCCGCCACGACGGCCACCAGAACTTCACCATCGGGCAACGCAAGGGAATCCGCGTGGCCGCGACGATTCCGCTGTATGTGCTGCGTAAGGATGCAACGCGCAACGCCGTCGTGGTTGGCCCGCGCGCATCGCTCGAGGTCCATCGCGTCGAGGCGGCCGAAGTGGTGTGGTACGCCGGCGACGATCATGAAACCGAAGTCGAGTGCACGGCGCAGGTTCGCGCCCACGGAGCAGGAATTCCCGCACGGGCGCGCGTGATCTGCGTCGATGGCGTGACGACACTCGATGTGCGTTTTTTGCGCGCGGAATCGGGCGTTGCGCCCGGGCAGGCCGTGGTCTGTTACGACGGCGAAGAGCGCGTCCTCGGCGGCGGATGGATCCACGCTACATTCCCCGCGTGATTTACGCAGGCATCGACGAGGCGGGCTACGGCCCGCTGCTTGGACCTCTGTGCGTCGGCGCGAGCGCGTTTCGCCTTGCCGATGTGCGCGACGCATCCACGGCGCCCGACCTCTGGTCGTTGCTTTCGCTCGGCGTCTGCCGCAAGCCCAAGGACGCGCGACGCAGAATCGCCATCGCCGACAGCAAAAAACTCAAGAGCGCGGGCGACCAGCCGCTCATTCATCTTGAGCGCGGCGTGATGGCGTTCGCAGGAATCGACATCGCTTGCGACGCCCAACTCTTTGCGCGGCTGGGTGTGCATACGCGCGCGACCAAGGCGACTCCGTGGCACGCGCGTGAAATGACTTTGCCGACCTCGCACACGCGCGACTCGCTGGGGATCGCGCGCAATGTCGTCGCGCGCGCGCTTACCCGCGCCAACGCCGAGGTCGCCCACTTCGGCGTCTGCGCGCTCGACGCGCCGAGTTTCAACGCGCTTTACCGCAGCCTCGCCAACAAGGCGCATGTCAACATGTCGCTGGTGTTTGAGGCCGCACGCAACATCGATCTGCTGCGCGGCGAGGAGCCGGCCTTCCTCGCCATCGACCGATTGGGCGGTCGCTCGACCTACACCCGCGAACTCGAGGAGCATGTTGCCCGCGGCGCGCGAGTACGCACGATCATCGAGTCCGACGAACGCTCCGCCTACGAAATCGGCGACGGTCTCTTCGTGTCGTTTGAGGTCCAAGCGGAGGATCGACACCTGCCGGTGGCGCTGGCGTCGATGGCTGCGAAGTATGTTCGCGAGCTGGTCATGCGCCGCCTGAACGCGTACTTCGCCGAGCGGATGCCCGGGCTCGAGCCGACCGCGGGCTATGTCGAGGACGGGCGGCGCTTTCTTGCCGAAGTGAAGCCGATCCTCCTCCGAGAGGCGATTCCCGAGGGCGAGTTCGCCCGCATGGTGTGAAACTGGGCTTGTAAGCCTGAAATCGGGGGTCATGACGGACGGAGCGAGGCCGGGCGGGACGGTGCGCGACCCCTGTCCCTCCGATGATCGGCGCAACGGAGGAATTGGCGTTGCATTGGCATCGACGCAGGTTTACACTGTTCGGCTCGGCGGAATTCCGCCGACAAGAATCTACCCCTGCCTAGCCATGCCTGACGACGACCCAACCATTGCCGACGACGACCGCCGCGCCCCCACGCGAAGATGGTCCTCGCCGCGCGACTGGTTGAGGAGCGTCCGCTGATCAGCGCACGGTTTCGTTCCCCACTTCACATTCTGTCTTGAACCGTCGCCGAAGGCTCGGCGACACGCATCGTTACTCCGCCCGCTTGTCAGCGGGCCCACTTTCAGGATTCCCGACATGGCTACCGATCTCAATAGGGTCCGCAACATCGGCATCTGCGCCCACATCGACGCAGGCAAGACGACCGTTTCCGAACGCATCCTCTTTTACACTGGCCGCAACTACAAGATCGGCGAGGTCCACGATGGAACCGCCACGATGGACTTCCTCCAGGAGGAGCAGGAGCGCGGCATCACCATCCAGTCGGCCGCGACGACTTGCCCGTGGGAGAAGGACGGCCATGAGTACAAGATCAACCTGATCGATACCCCGGGCCACGTCGACTTCACCATCGAGGTCGAGCGTTCGCTGCGCGTCCTCGACGGCGCGTGCGCGGTGTTTGACGGCAAGGAAGGCGTCGAGGCGCAGTCCGAGACCGTCTGGCGCCAGGCCGATCGATACAACGTTCCCCGCCTTTGCTTCATCAACAAGATGGACAAGATGGGCGCCGATTGGGACTTCTCCTTCGCCTCGATCCGCTCGCGCCTCGGCGCCAACGGCATCGCCATCCAGCTGCCGATCGGCAAGGGCAACGACTTCATCGGAATCATCGATCTCGTCACGATGAAGGCCAACTACTTCTCGCAAGACGATCAGGGCGCCACGATGACCGAGGGCGAGATTCCTGCTGACTTGCTCGACAAGGCGGAGTACTACCGCAACGAACTCATCGAAAAGGCCGCTGAAGTCGAGGATGTGCTCATGGAGCAGTTCCTCACCGACCCGGCGAAGATCACCAACGAGCAGTTGAAGGCCGCGATTCGTCGTGGCACCATCGACATCAAGTGCTTCCCCGTGCTCTGCGGCGCGGCGCTGAAGAACATCGGCGTTCAGAAGGTGCTCGATGCTGCCATCGACTATCTGCCGAATCCGACCGAGCGTCCCGACACCAAGGGCGTGAATCCTGACGACATCAACCAGCCGATGACGCGTCCGCACTCCGCGACCGCGCCGTTCTCCGCGCTGGTGTTTAAGGTCGTTTCCGACATTCACGGCGACCTCACCTACATCCGCGTCTACTCGGGCACCCTGGACAAGGGCACCCGCGTGCTCAATCCCGGCAACGGCAAGCGCGAGAATGTCAGCCGCATCTTCGAGATGCACGCGCGTGACCGCAACGCGCTCGATACCGTCGACGCTGGCAACATCGTCGCCGTCATCGGTCTCAAGAGCTCGTACACCGGCGACACCATCTGCGATCAGGATCACCCGATCATCCTCGAGCGCATGACCTTCCCTGAGCCGGTTATCTCGATGGCGATCGAGCCGATCACCGCCGACGACAAGAAGAAGCTCGGCGATGCGCTCACCACCATCCGCCGAGAGGACCCGTCCTTCCGCTCCAACTACAACGACGAAACCGGCGAGACCATCATCGCGGGCATGGGCGAGCTTCACCTTGAGATCATCAAGAACAAGCTGACGCGCGACATGAAGATCGGCGTGAACGTTGGCAAGCCGCGCGTTTCCTATCGCGAGACCATCCTCGGTACCGCCAAGGATGTTCGCGGTCTGTTCAAGAAGCAGTCCGGTGGACGCGGTCAGTTCGGCGACGCAGTTGTGACCGTCATGCCGATCACGCCTGAGCAGGCGGCCGAAGAAGAATTGAAGATGAAGAACGGCATCGTGTTCGAGGACAAGATCGCCGGCGGCGTTGTTCCGCGCGAATTCATCCCGTCGATCGAATACGGCGTGCGTCAGGCTGCGGCTTCGGGCGTTCTTGGCGGCTACCCCGTCATCAATGTCCGCGTCCAGCTCGTCTACGGTTCGTACCACGATGTCGACTCCAGCCAGATCGCCTTCGAGCAGGCCGGCATGCTGGCCTTCCGCGAGGCGATCATGAAGGCCAAGCCAGCGCTTCTCGAGCCCATCATGAAGCTCGTGGTCACCACGCCTGACGAGTTCTTCGGCAACGTCTCGGGCGACATCGCTTCCCGTCGCGGACAGATCACCGACCAGGAGATGCGCGGCAATGCGCGCTTGCTCACCTGTGAAGTGCCGCTGTCCGAACTCTTCGGCTACACCACGACCCTGCGTTCGATGACGCAGGGCCGCGCGACCAGCTCGATGGAGCCGCTGACCTACCGCGTCATGCCAGAGAAGTTGAAGGACCTCGTCCTGAAGAAGTAAGCCGCTGCGCATCTGGCGGTCGCCGCTGTTGCGGCTTCCTCTGGTGGTGGTGCTTGTGGTCGATGTGATTTGAAACTTTGACCGCCGCCGGTTTTTGCCGGCGGCGGTTTTCCTTTGAGAGATCATGACGCGCCCTCGCCGACTGCCTACTATGGCGCCCCATGGCTGCGGCACCAGGCGACACCGCCGAACTCCAGAATGACCGCGGGGTGTTCCGTGCCGAGTACGAGCGTGAGCTTGGACAGTGGTTGCGCCGACGCCTCGGGTGGCTGTGCATTGCCTACGCGGTGTTCCAGATCCTCTCGACCACAGCGCTGATCGTGACCTCGGTGCGGTCTGCGCCATTCGCCAGGCCATCGCAGCCACAGGTGCTCACGCCTATCGAGATTCGCGCCGACCGCGCAGAGAAGCGCGCCGATGCGGGGCTGCCGCCCAAGCCCGGTGATGCGCGCGCGATCGAGGTTGCCAAGGAACTCGAACGGCGTCGCACTGAACGCGAACGCGGCGCTGAGGCGGTCGTCTCGACGCTCGATGCTTTCAGCGAGATCGCTAAGGGAATTTCGCGCGAAGTGCGCGATGTAGCGGCAGAATCGAAATCTGCGCGCGAGCCAGGTGGTGGCCTCGCAGGCGCGCCTCCTGTCGGACGCATGGTTGATCGATGGTGGGAAGAAACCAGCGCGCCCGTGGCTACTGCTGCCGACGCACCCGCTTCAGCCCGCAGCGCTTCGGCTCGAGCAACTTCGACACCCGCGCCAACGGCGAACAAAGAAATCGCCATCAGCAAACCAGCTGATGTCGGCGATCAAATGGGCCTGCGCGCCGATGGGACCGCCGCGCCCGAAACCGCGCTCGAAAACGCGGGCGAGTCCGATGCGATCGATGTGCCTCGAATTCCCTGGTGGATCTGGGCGATTCTCACGCTGCCCATTCTCGGAGTGGTTGCGTGGTACGGGCTCGTCGTTCGCCCGCGGCTCTACACGCGCGCCGAACTGGTGACTGCCGCGTCGCGCATGATCCTCACGCTCGGGCTGCTCAACTTCGCCTTCGAAAGCGCGCTGCTGCTGTCCAATCCCGAAGCGACGATCACTCCGCTGCTTTCGATTTTCTTCTGGCACTTCACCGCGTCGATGTTCCTGCCGTGGAATTGGCGCGAATCGCTGCGTCCGATCGTGCCCGTGTTCCTCTGCTGGGTGCTGCTACGCGCGGGTCTTGCCGCGACGGATGGATCTTGGCTTGAGTTCCTGCTCACGGTCGCGTTCGCGCCGTTGGCGTTTGTGCCCGCCCTGCTGCTGTGCTACGCGCGACTGCGCTGGCACCAGAACCGCTTCAAATCCGGCTTCGTCGGCCGCCGTTTCTTGCAGATGCGCCGCGAGTTCCTGCAGGCGCGCGCGGTACACGAGTCGCTCTTCCCCAAGCCGCTCGACTCTGGTTGGATGCGCTTTGACTTCGGCTACCGACCAGCGGCCGACATCGGCGGCGACTTCATTCATGTGTGGATCGACGAACGGGAGCGATTTCACCTTGCGCTGATCGATGTGACTGGCCACGGTCTGGCGAGCGCGATGAGCGTCGCCCGCATCCACGGTGAAATCGAGCGTCTGCGCGACGAGTATCCCGAAGAGGGACCCGCCAAGATTTTGCTTCGGCTGAACCGCTACTTTCACCGCCTGTTGGCGCGGCACACTTTGTTTGCCACGGGCGTGCTGCTGATGATCGATCCGCACAGCGGCGAACTGCGCTACGCCAGCGCTGGACATCCGCCCGTCTTCATTCGCACGCGCGAACGCGTTGTCGAACTTCCTTCGACCACACTTTTGCTCGGAGCGGTGGATGATTCGATGTTTGGCGAGGAAGAAGTCACGATCAAGCTCGAAGAGGGCGACACCATCGTGCTCTTCACCGATGGCGCGTACGACGCACGCAGTCCGCGCGGCGAGCGCTTCGGGCTCGATCGCCTGCGCGAGATCATGCAACGGCCCACCGCTCCGCCGCGATGGACGCAGTACCTCATGCGCCTGGTCGAGACATTCGAGGCGGGCATGCCTGAGGACGACCTGCTGATTGCAGAGATTAACTTTGTAAGCCGACGGTCGATTTCGTCGGTCACGGGCGACGATATTCCAATGCCCGCGCAAGAGTACGCCGGAGCGCGCGCGTGACCCCCGATCGCGTGCGCGCGCTGCTCGACCGCGCGGTGCGCATTGCCGCACGCGGACACGGCGGCGTCGAGCCAAATCCGATGGTCGGCTGCGTGATCGCCCACGACGACGCAACGCCGATCGCTGAGGGATTTCATCGCGTTTGCGGCGGACCACACGCTGAAGTCGACGCCTTGCGCGCTGCTGGTGCGCGCGCGCGCGGGGCCACCGCGATCGTGACTCTTGAGCCCTGCGCGCACCGAGGTCGGACCGGTCCGTGCGCCGATGCGCTGATCGAAGCGGGAATCGCACGCGTGTACTACGCGGTGGCGGATCCCAACCCAATTGCCGGCGGCGGCGCGCGAAAGCTCATCGACGCAGGGGTTCCCGCCGAGCGCATATTCCACGCGGGCGCGGACGAACTCGCGCGGCCGTTCATCAAGCGGATCACGACGAAACTCCCGTGGGTGAGTGCGAAGTGGGCGCAGTCGATCGACGGCGCCATCGCGCTTTCCAACGGAGATAGCAAGTGGATGTCGTGTGCGCGCAGTCGGGCAATGGTCCATCGCGAGCGCGGCCGCGTCGATGCGGTGCTGACCGGCATCGGCACCGTGGTCGAGGATGATCCGCAACTCACTCCGCGCGGCGTTCGGGTGCAGCGCCTGCCGCGACGAATCGTGTTCGACCCCGATGTCATGACGCCGGTCGAAGCGAAAGTTCTCGAAGGCGACGCGCCGGCAACGCTGTTGGTGGGCAATACGCTCGACGCTGCGGCACAGCGACGCATGGCGCTGCTGCGCGGGCGTGGTGCGACATTTGTGCCGCTGGGCCCAAAGGACTCGCTGAAGGACGCGTTGACTGCGCTCGCCGAGTCGGGCGTTGCAACCATCCTCGTCGAAGCTGGAGGCGGATTGGTCGGCCGACTGCTGCGCGAAGGATTGTTGGACGAAGCGTGGGTCTTCGTCGCGCCGCTGCTCGTTGGCGATGCGTCGGCCCAACGCGGAGCTCGCGGCATCGACCGCGATGTTCTCGCGGCGATTCCTCGCGCGCGTCTGCTGAGCGTTCGGCGCCGTGGCGCCGACGCGCTGCTCCACTATCGATTCTGATGGCGCGAAGAACTTCCTTCTTCAATGAGGGGTTTCGCGTGGGGTTTCCTGCTTAGCATGAAACCCAAGTTCCTCCGCCGTCAACGGAAGATCGATCGACCCATGCACGCGCAGCACGCCGTCACCATTTTCAAGCAGGGTCTTGGAATCGGAGGCGCGGCGGGCGATGCGCACGGTGTCGAGCGGTTCACTGGCGAAGCCGAGGAAAGTCACGGTGGCAACCGAATCGCTGGCGGGAAACGCGGAGAGTTCGACGCTGGCCGCGCGAGTTTCGGTGAGCGCCTTCAACAAGCGGTCGGTGGCGTCGAGGTCGATGGTGCCGGCGATTGATGCGGGACTTGTTGCGGGACTCGTCGTGGGACTCGTCGCGGGATTCAAATCATGAGTAGCCACCGATGCCGTCCAACCGCTCGTCTCGCGACGCAGCGTGATGTGCTGCGCGCCGACGGCGATCTCGATGGCCGCGATGTCGCGCGGACGGATGGCGCTA